>Ga0209373_10003283_pt1 | contig 15170 bp, 14 predicted proteins | sample Higcelweek5metaG_FD_187173 | JGI IMG/M metagenome (GOLD analysis project Ga0209373, IMG submission 187173) | Freshwater pond sediment microbial communities from the University of Edinburgh, under environmental carbon perturbations - High... | ecosystem: Environmental > Aquatic > Freshwater >...
AGATTAGCAAGTATCTTCATATTTTGCTCCGTTGTCTTCGCAAATCCAATACCGGGATCAAGTATGATTTTTCGGTCCTCTATTCCAGCATTTCTGGCTATTTCGACCGATTCTAAAAGCTCCCTCCTCATATCTGGGAGAAAATCACCTGGATGAACTGCATTACGATTATGCATCAGACAACAGGCCACATCCCCTTTCTGAATAATGATAGGCATCTGCGTATCATACTTTAGCCCCCATATGTCATTTACCATATCAGCGCCTGCCAAAATGGCGGCATTAGCAACCTTTGACTTGTAAGTATCCACAGAAATCGGAATGTCAAATGACGATTTAATTTTTTCAATAACAGATGATATTCTTTCAATTTCCTCCTGAACTGAAATCTTTTGATAATTTGGTCTAGTAGATTCCCCACCGATATCTAGAATATCCACACCTTCTTTTATCATATGCTCTGCTCTCTGAAGTGCAGAATCCACATCAGCATAAAACCCACCATCTGAAAAGGAATCCGGTGTCACATTTAATATACCCATGATATGTGTATGATTACTTATGTCGAATACCTTGTTTCCAATTTTCATATTTTCTCCATGTCTGGATTTGAACAAATACTGCCTGTTCAAATTCCGTATATCAGTATTCCAGCTTTAGGTTCTTCTTATCTTTTTTCCAGTCACAATGTTGTTCTACAGGACATATATAACAATTTCGCGATAATTTATCTGCACTGTACAAAATTCCATTTAAGCTTTTTTCATTCTTAACTGCTGGATTACGATGATTACGAATAGCCGTTGTAATCCATATACTATCTTCGTCTGAATAACCACACTTTAATAATATCACATGTGCTATATCTGCCCCTGCTGCTTCGTGTGAAATTCCCATCTCATACTGTACATCACGCCCTATGTCATGAAGCAATGCTGTTGCATATATAATATTTTTAGGAACCAAAACTGATCTCTCATAATTTAATATCATCATGATACGTGCCACATCCATACAATGATTTATATCATGCTTGCAAAAATCTCTTCCTTCCTCCCAGCTTTCTATTTTTTTCTCATGCCTTTGAAAAGAGTCATTATGAAGCAATGCATTTACTTTTTCCATAACTAATTTCCTCTATGATTAACCATATTGAAAAAAGTGTTTTTAAGTTCAGTATTATTTTCAAATTCGCCCCTGGTCACATATGTTATCGTTTGACTTCCTGGTTTTTTAATTCCCCTCATTGTAATACACATATGCTCAGCCTCTAGCATCACCATAACTCCCTTTGGTTTCAAATACTCCATCATGGCATCTGCTATTTGTGCAGTCAGCCTCTCTTGTATCTGCGGACGTTTTGCAAACACTTCTACTGTACGTGCTAGTTTACTTAGTCCCACGACTTCTCCATCTGGAATATAAGCCACATGCGCCTTCCCATAAAATGGCATTAAATGATGTTCACAAGTTGAATAAAATACAATATCACGCTCTAAAATCATTTCATTATTATCTGCAGGAAAGGTCTTCATCAAATGCTTTGCCGGATTTTTTTCCATTCCGCCAAAAATTTCTTCATACATTCTCGCAATTCTAGCAGGTGTCTCCTTAAGCCCTGCGCGTTCTGGATCTTCTCCTATCCCCTCTAGCAATAACGCAACAGCCTGTTCTATTTTATTTCTGTCTATCATTTGAGTCTCTCCTAATCTGCTCTTTATTCTTCATAATGCGAATTACCTCTCCTAAGTAAGAGAGTGAGCCAAATGCAATGATGACCGCATCACTATTAGCAAGTAAAAGGCTTATCTCTAAAGCCTCACGTACGCTATCTGCAGCTGTCACACGATTATGATAACGGCTTGCACATTCCGCTAATGTCAAAGCCGACAGTGAACGTTCTCCAGATGTTGATACTGTTATCATATCTGTTGCTAGATGAGCAACTAACTCACACATTTTTTCATACTCTTTATCTTTTAATACTCCCATTATATAGATTATTCTACGGTTTGTAAAATACATTTCTATTGTCTCAACTAATCTTCTCACACCATCCTCGTTATGTGCTCCATCTACTATCATAAGCGGTTCATTTCCCACAATCGTAAATCTCCCTGCCCAGACTGCTGTTTTCATGCCCTTAAGAAGCTGACTTCTTTTAATAATATAGCCCTTTTGACATAACTGATTAACTGCTTCCAATACTAACACAGCATTATCAATCTGATATGTTGCCGCCATAGAAATCGTAACATCTTTATCTTTTTTGTAGGAGAATGTTTGCATGGGAAATTCTCGCAGGATATTCTTCGCCAACGATGGATCAGCCACTACCAGTTCTACATTCATCTCCTTACATTTTTCTGTGATTATTCTTTGCATTCCTGTAGTATGTTCCTTCGACCCTATCCTTCCTTTTTGCATAACAACACTGCAACCAGGCTTAATAATCCCTACCTTTTGCCTCGTGATTTCTTCAATTGAATTTCCCAGCACTGCTACATGATCTCTACTAATTGATGTAAACAAGACTAGGTCGGTATTTTTAACAATATTTGTAGCATCCTCGCTACCTCCGAGTCCTGTTTCTAGCACAACTACCTGACACTCTTTTTTCTTATAATATATAAATGCCATTGCTGTCTCTATCTCAAAGGCAGTGGGGTGAGCCAGACCTTCCACCTCCATAGCATCAGCTGCTCTGCTTACCTCCGACAGTATTTCTGCATAGTCTTCCCTACTAATATATTTTTCATTAAACGATATAAATTCTCTTTCCTCTATAACCGCTGGTGAATTATATCTTCCCACCCTGTATCCTGCTACCATTAATACTTTCGTTAAAAAAGCAGACACAGATCCTTTACCGTTTGTCCCCGCAATATGAATGAAGCGGAGATCATCCTGTGGATTTCCTAGTCGCTGCATTAATAATCTTATCGTTTGCAAACCAAGTACACTACCATAGTGTGCTGTTTGTGCAATGTAATCACGTGCTTCCTTATATCTCATATATTCACCTGCAACTATATTCTTTTTATAAAAACTAACATGAAATATGCTCCCGATTACGGAAGCATTTCATTTTCTAGAAATTTATAAACTATCATCCACCGTATCGTTTCCATCACTTGTTCCAATATCCAGTGTGTTTAATGTACGGCGACGGCGCCTGTCTTCTTCTGACTTTTCTAAAATATAGTTTTTAATCTCTTTAGATTTTTTGATATGTATTAATTCTATTTTCTGATCAGTTACATCACCTGTAAAGCATACTACTGTTCCAAGTCTGAACAGCCTTTCGAATAATCCAGTCTCAAGCTTCACATCCTGTATCTTATACATATAACAGGCATCCTCAATGGTCTTTAGCAGTCCGCGGTTTATTGTCAACATATTATCTTCAATTGTATATTTTGTAAATGTAAACGGCAGTCCCAAAAAAATCCATCTTTTTCTCTCTACATATCCCATCCTGCATCCTCCTAAAAATATTTTATAATTTAAGTATAAAACATTTTTCTAATGATTGCAAAACATTCTTACATATATTATACTAGTAGAAATGAAAAAAGTAAGGGGGAACTTATTATGCAGACTTTGGATTGTATCTATGGACGTAGAAGCATCCGGAAGTTTTCGGATGAACCTGTTTCACATGAGGTGCTTGAGAAGATTGTTGCAGCGGCTTCTTATTCTCCATCTTGGAAAAACACGCAGGTTGTCCGCTATATTGCTATTGAAAGTCCCGAAGTAAAGAATAAAATTGCTAATGAATGTACTTCTAGTTTTGTTTATAATGGTAATACAATAAATGATGCCCCTCTATTAATCGCTGTGACTGTTTTAAAGGGCAGATGCGGTTATGAAAGAGATGGTTCCTTTACTACAAACCGTAAGGATACCTGGCAAATGTTTGATGCCGGTATCGCAAATCAGACATTCTGCTTAGCAGCTCATGAATTTGGTCTTGGAACTGTAATTATGGGTATTTTTGATGAAACGGTTTCTGAGGTTCTTGAGATTCCAGAGGATCGCGAACTTATTAATATTATCTGTATTGGTCACTCTATTGATTCTCCTGAAGTGCCAAAAAGAAAAACTGTAGATGAATTATTAATATATAAATAATTATCACAATAAATCGAAGAGAATACATTTTCTCTTCGATTTTATATAATCAAGAAAGGGGATATTTATATGAGACACTTAATGAGCCCACTGGATATGTCAGTGGATGAGCTAGACAGGCTAATGAACCTTGCAGATAACATCCGTTTAAACCCGGATAAGTATGCACATGTATGTGATGGAAAGATTCTTGCCACTTGCTTCTATGAACCTAGTACAAGAACGCGACTTAGTTTTGAGTCTGCTATGATGCATCTTGGTGGAAAAACACTTGGGTTTGCTTCTGCTGATTCCTCATCTGCCGCAAAAGGAGAAAGCGTATCAGATACGATTCGTATGATTTCCTGTTATGCGGACATATGCGCCATGCGTCATCCAAAGGAAGGCGCACCCATGGTTGCTGCTTCCAAATCAAAAATACCTGTAATTAATGCCGGTGATGGTGGTCATCAACATCCAACGCAAACCTTGACAGATTTATTAACAATTCGTTCCTTAAAGGGACATCTTGATCAACTAACGATTGGGTTATGTGGTGACTTGAAATTTGGTCGTACTGTACATTCCTTAATTAATGCCTTAATTCGTTACCCTAATATAAACTTTGTATTTATTTCGCCTGAAGAATTACGCATTCCTGACTACATACGTGATGATTTGTTAAAACAAGATCATATCTCTTTCAAAGAAGTCATCCGCTTAGAAGAAGTAATGCCTGAGCTTGATCTCCTGTATATGACTCGTGTTCAAAAAGAAAGATTCTTTAATGAAGAAGATTATGTACGCCTAAAAGATTTTTATATTTTAGATAAATCTAAAATGGAACTCGCTCGTCCCGACATGCTTGTTCTTCATCCTCTTCCACGTGTAAATGAAATATCGGTTGAAGTAGATGATGATCCGCGTGCGGTATATTTTGAACAGGTCCAATATGGTGTCTATATTCGTATGGCTCTGATACTAGCCCTACTCGAAGTGGAGGTGGAATAAATGTTAAATGTCGGTAGAATCGAAGAAGGTTTTGTGCTTGATCATATTAAAGCTGGTAAAAGTCTTTCTATTTACCATGATTTAAAATTAGATAAATTAGACTGTACAATAGCAATTATTAAAAATGCCAAGAGTAACAAGATGGGGAAAAAAGATATTGTAAAAGTAGAGTGTGATATTGATATGCTGGATTTTGATATTCTAGGTTTTATTGACCATAATATTACTGTAAATGTAATAAAGGACGGTGAGATTGTGGCAAAAAAAGATTTGGTACTGCCAAAACAGATTACAAACGTTATAAAATGTAAGAATCCACGTTGTATCACATCAATTGAACAGGAATTACAGCATGTATTCATTTTGACTGATGAGGAAAAAGAAATATACAGATGTAAATACTGTGAGGAACATTATAATAATCAATAAAACAAAAATACTTCTACTGTTTTTACTAAAGTAGAAGTATTTTTTGTTTGCCACATTTACTATATTAGCAAGCTCCAATCTGCACAATCCCATATTTTTGTTACAACATTTTTATAAAATTCAGGCTCATGGCATATCAGTAGTATGCTTCCTTTATATTCAATGAGCGCTCTTTTCAATTCTTCCTTCGCATCAACATCTAGATGATTTGTTGGTTCATCAAGAATCAATAGATTGGTCTGTCTGTTGATTAGTTTGCACAATCTAACTTTGGCTTGTTCTCCGCCGCTGAGCACTCTGACCTGACTTTCAATATGCTGCGTCGTTAAACCACATTTCGCTAGTGCAGAGCGCACCTCATATTGCGAAAATCCAGGGAATTCCTCCCACATTTCTTCAATACAGGTCCTTTTGTTGCCGTCTTTGATTTCCTGTTCAAAATATCCTATTTCTAAGTACTCTCCTAAATACACACTTCCTGAGATTGTCGCTGTTAAGCCCAAAACACTTCGCAATAACGTTGTTTTTCCGATACCATTTGCCCCGACCATAGCAATCTTTTCCCCACGCTCCATCGCAAGGGTCAGGGGTTTCGATAAAGGCTTATCATATCCAATGATTAAATCCTTCGCCTCAAATAGGTAGCGTCCTGGCGTCCGAGCTGTCAGAAAATGAAACTCTGGTTTTGGCTTTTCTCTACTAAGCTCAATGACATCCATTTTATCAAGTTTCTTTTGTCTTGACATCGCCATATTACGCGTTGCAACACGTGCCTTATTTCTAGCAACAAAGTCCTCCAGATCAGCAATCTCCTGCTGTTGTTTCTTATATGCAGATTCTAGCTGACTTTTTTGTGCTTCATGTACTTCCATAAACTTCTCATAATTGCCAACGTACCGCGATAATTTTTGTTGTTCCATATGATAGATTAAATTAATAACACTATTTAGAAAGGAAATATCATGCGAAATCAAAATAAAAGCATTCTCATATTCATTCAGGTATCGCCTCAACCATTCAATGTGTTCCTCATCCAGATAATTTGTTGGCTCATCCAATAAAAGAATATCTGGCTTTTCGAGCAACAGCTTAGCAAGCAATACTTTTGTCCTTTGTCCTCCTGAGAGTTCAGATACATCTCGATCCATCCCAATCGCATTTAGCCCAAGTGCTTTTCCAACTTCCTCTACTTTTGCATCAATCATATAGAAATCGTGCATCGTCAATAAATCCTGCAAAACACCTGCTTCCTCCATCATTGCATTGATTTCGTCCTCAGGGACTTCAGATACTCTCATATATAATTCATTAATCTGTGCTTCCCACTGATACAAAAAGGTATACGCGCTTTTCAAAACATCTCTGATTGTCATTCCCTTTTCCAGGATAGTACCCTGGTCAAGATAACCTGTTCTAACACGTTTTGCCCACTCCACTTTACCCTCATCAGGCTGTAACTTCCCTGTTATAATATCCATAAAGGTAGACTTACCTTCGCCATTTGCTCCTATCAGTCCGATATGCTCTCCAGCCAACAAACGGAAGGAGACGTCCGCAAAAATTGCTCTGTCTCCAAATCCATGACTCAAATGTTCAACACTTAAAATACTCATGCAATTCTCCACTCCATCATTACTATTTTTAATAATTCCCTATTATACATTAAAACAACTGCCTCCAACAAACTCTCTAATAATAGAATTGTTTGGAAGATTTTCACTACTTACACCCAAAAAATATTCCAAAAACTTAAGCAGTCTTTTTGCTTCTTGATATTCCGGATCTTCCTTCTCCATGCTAAACAAAAGTGGTTCTGCAAATTGTTTTAAAACAGCCAATTCATATATTAAAGCCGAATTAAACATAGCATCTGCTGATTCCTGAAATGGAAAAATATTTTCTTCCTCGCCTCGTCTTACAGAGTCCCACATTGACAAGGTTTTCTGTGCTGACGCACCTCTTGTTCTTGCATCACGTACCATTCTCCTAATCAATCTGCCATCTGTTGTCGCAACTCTGTTGTGTTCATCAATATTTAAGGAGGTCAATGCGCTAATGTATATTTTGTATTTACTTTCCATTGGCAAAGAGTGAGACAATGCATCATTTAAGCCATGGATTCCTTCGATTACGAGAATATCATTACTACCTAGTTTTTTCAAATTTCCTCTATATTCTCGCATGCCTGTTTTAAAGTTGAACGAAGGTAACTCAACAGTTTCTCCGGCAAGCAAAGCACACATATCACGATTAAAACCTGCGACATCAATTGCACCTAGACACTCAAAATTATATTCGCCGCTCTCATCCTTAGGCGTAAACTCTCGATTTACAAAGTAATCATCTACAGCAATTGGATGCGGAATCAAACCATGTGTGCGAAGTTGGACAGATAATCTATGAGAAAATGTCGTCTTTCCTGAAGATGACGGACCTGCTATCATAACAAACTTTTTGCCGCCACGCTTAACAATATCTGATGCTATATCTGCGATACTACTCTCTTGTAATGCTTCTTGTACTAAAATCAGTTCATTCAGCCCACCCTTACAGATTTCGTCGTTTAAGGCACCAACTGTATCAATTCCAAGTTTATCTCCCCAGACAGTAGCCTCTTTCATGGTTTGAAAAAGCTTCATTTGTGGCTCAAATGGAGGAATTATACCTGGTTCTTTTCTATTAGGCATCTGAATTACAAAGCCTGTATCAAATAAAAATAACTCATAACAATCGATATATCCTGTGCTTGGTAACATATATCCATAATAATAATCTTCAAAATCCTCCAGACTATATACATTTACCTTTGATGCCCTGCGGTAACGAAATAACTTCTCTTTATCCTTCATTCCTCTTTCACGAAACATCCTCAAAGCATCGTCCAATGCAAATGATTGCTTTTTAATTGGAATATCGGCTGCTACCATTTCATCCATTCTTTTTTTTATCTTGTCAAGTAACACCTGATCGATTTCAAACCCGCCATATACATTAACAAAATATCCCTTACTAACTGAAAACTCAATTTTGATTTTTTTCAGTAGTTCTTCTCCTACCACATCATGTATCGCTTTGATCAATAGCAAACAAACGCTTCTCCTATATGTTTTATACCCTGTTTTATCTTTGACAGTCTTAAAAACAATCTCACAATCTCGATTCAGCGGCTTATGTAGTTCATTTAGTTTTGAATCTACCATTGCGAGTACGATTCTTGCATCATAACTACTCTGAAAGTCTTCCGCTATCTGCCTGTATGATGTTCCGCTTACATATTCTTTTTTCTCATTATTTACTGTAACTATGTACATGTCCTTGTTCATATTCAATTCCTTCCCCATGATTTTATTTGTATAAAATAAAACTCAAACTATTTCAAACGGAGATTGCATAGGATGTGTAAATATCATGGCATCTTTGAACTCTCTCTGTAAAAACTCCTTCATATAAGGAATAAATATCTTTTCCAGTCCGTAGTGTCCAGCATCGATGACAAATAGCCCCTGTGCATTGGCATCAATCCCAGCATGATGATCAATATCACCCGTAATCAGAACATCAACTTCTGCACTAATAGCATTTTTTAGAACCATCTTGCCAGAGCCTGGAGAGATAGCGGCTGTTTCAACTGTTGCTTCGAGATTACCAAATACTTTTACTTTATCTAAATGAAAGCATCTCTTAATATACTCTGCACACTCCCTCAGTGTCATAATACTTGGCAGCATACCATATCTCCCGAAACCTTCCTTTGCTATTTCATCTTCATAAGTAATGTCAAGTACTTCTGCTTTTCGCAGTCCCATTTCATCTGCAGCCGCATCTGCCATTCCCATAATATCAAAATTCGTATGCATAGCATAATATGCAATATCATGCCTTGCGAGCCTAAGCACCCGACGTCCTATAAAATCTCCTGACTGTAATTTCTTCAAGGGTGAGAAAATAAGCGGATGATGTGTCAGCAGAAAATCTGCCTGCGTATTTATAGCTTCTGCTACTACCTCATCTGTAGCATCTAATGCAATATAAATTTTTCGTACTTCCTTCTCAATCCTTCCAATTAGTAGCCCAACATTGTCCCAGTTCTCTGCATACATAATCGGCGATAACTCCTCCAGTTTTTCGATTACCTCATAACATTTCACAGGTTTCTTCACCTCCATTATCTATACCGATTCAACGCTTCAACTACTAGTTGATATTCACTTTCCACTTCTTTTTCCCTTTTTATAATACGTTCTGTTCTCCTACTTTGCTGCAATTCTTTTATTAATCTTTGATAATATTCCTGTTCCTTACATAGAAATTGATATAATACAGGATTCTTATCCTGTAATAAAATTTTTCCATACCGAAAATCAATCTCCTCTGTATCATTCATACTGCCATGAATAGCCTTGAACATTGGATAATATTTTCCATCCTCACATACTATACTTTCTGCAATGATATGATATCCATCATTTTGCAAAAAATGACGAAACTGCGCTATTTCCGACTGAGGCTGCAAAATAAATTCTACCATTTCTTTGAGTATTTCGCTACCCTCAGACATAATCTTCTGCATTAAAGCTCCACCCATACCCGCCAAAATCAAACACTCTGCTTCGCCAGTCTTTAATTCTTTAACACCATCTGACAGTCTTGTTTCAATCTTGCCTTCCAATCCAGCTTCCCTGATATGCATGTCAGCTCTTTTTAATGGACCTTTTCTGACATCCATAGCAATGATCTTTGGCGAAATACTCTGTTGCACAAGATAAATAGCTACGTATGCATGGTCACATCCGACATCTGCAACCGTAAGTCCAGGTGTCGCTAATCTTGCTATATTATATAATCTTTCTGACAATTCCATAAATAACACCCTTGTATCACTTTACCCAATGTAGATTTATCTTCTTAATCCAAATAGTCTTTCAACTTACGGCTTCTACTTGGATGTCGCAACTTTCGAAGGGCCTTAGCCTCAATCTGTCTTATTCTTTCACGTGTAACATTAAATTCCTTACCCACTTCTTCCAAAGTACGTGCTCTGCCATCATCTAGGCCGAAACGAAGTCGCAATACCTTCTGCTCTCTTTCTGTAAGGGTGCCAAGCACCTCGACCAATTGTTCCTTCAGTAGTGTAAATGCTGCTGCATCCGCAGGTACCGGTACATTTTCATCCTGTATAAAATCACCCAAATGACTGTCTTCTTCTTCTCCTATAGGTGTTTCAAGTGAGACCGGTTCCTGCGAAATCTTAAGTATCTCACGTACCCTTTCAACAGGTAAACCCATTTCCTCCGCTATTTCCTCTGGCACAGGCTCACGACCAAGTTCCTGCAGTAATTGCCTGCTAATACGTATCAATTTATTAATAGTTTCTACCATATGTACTGGAATACGAATCGTCCTCGCCTGATCGGCTATTGCTCTCGTAATAGCTTGGCGAATCCACCATGTTGCATATGTACTGAACTTATATCCCTTTCGATAATCAAACTTCTCAACTGCTTTAATCAAGCCCAGATTACCTTCTTGAATTAAGTCAAGGAATAGCATACCTCTTCCCACATATCTCTTTGCAATGCTTACCACTAAGCGCAGATTGGCTTCTGCAAGCCTTTTTTTAGCTTCCAGATCTCCCACTTCCATTCTCTTGGCCAATTCAATTTCTTCCTCGGCTGAAAGAAGTGATACTTTTCCAATTTCCTTTAGATACATTCTGACTGGGTCTTCAATGCTAATACCATCTGGTACAGAAAGATCAATACTTTCTACATCTACCTCATCATCCTCAGCCAATATGATTTCTTCATCTTCATCGTCATCATCGGTAATACGAAGCACATCCACACCATTTTGTTCAAGTGCTTCCATTATTTTATCTAATTGATCTTCCATAAGATCCATTTCTGTAAAATAATCATTAATCTCCTGATATTCCAATACATTCTTTTTCTTCTTGGCAATCTCTAAAAGTTCCTTTAATTTTTCATCAAATCTTATCTGAATAGCTTCCTCCATTTTTGCCCTTCCTTCCTGTATCCTAATAATTTTATTTTAATCCAGCGATATATGCAGTTTAGCCAATTCTTCGATTGCTTTTTTATCTACAATAACCCTTTTCAGTGCATCCATATCTTCTGGTAAATCACTTTCACTTCGCCGTTCCATACTACCCAATTTAACCTTAACAATAATATCTTTCAGTGCTTTTTCCTGCTCCTGTTTTGATTCGAGCTCTTCAAGCTTTGTATTAAAAAGTGCTACAACCTCTCTCTGCTCTTCCTCATCTGTGAAACAACTAATAATCATAGCTGGATTTGGTCTACCTTCCTCCAATTGCTTAAATAATATCTGTGCGACCTGAAGATAAAGTCCTTCTACAAAGTCTTCCGGCTTAATATACTGTTTTATAATCGGATATATCTTTTCCTCCTCTATCAACCATGTGATAAGGAGCCTCTCGGCTTTTCGTACTCCTTCATTTGGATCTTTCTTCAATTTAATCCCCGACTTTGGTCTGAACGCTTGCTTCATCAGATCACCTTTTGCCGCGTATTTCACAACCAATTTGCGCAAATTTTCAAATCCCAAATTGTATTTATCAGCAATTGCTTCAATATAATTATCTCTCTCGATCTCTTCTGTAAAACGTAATAATCTATTGGCTATCTCGGCACAAAATTTAGTTTTACTCTCCGGATCCTTAAGATTATAATCGGCTTCCATCACTCTAATCTCATAATAAAAACTATTTTCAGCATTTGCTATTCTCTCTTCAAATGCCTCTCTGTTAAATTTCTGAACAAATTCATCTGGATCCTTGTATGGTCGCAAATCTATGACTTTAGACATCAGTCCCGCTTCTTTCAAAATTGGAATCGCACGCAATGCCGCTTTGACACCTGCTTCATCACTATCATAAGTCAGTAGTACTTCTTCCGTATAGCGACGCAATAGATTTGCCTGACCTGAAGTAAATGCTGTACCAAGTGATGCTACAGCCTGATAAAACCCTGCCTGATGAAGTGCAATGACATCCATATACCCTTCACAAATAATAATGTTTTTCTTACGTGACGTTCTTGCATGATTCAACCCATATAGATTCCTACCTTTATCGAAAACTGCTGTCTCTGGGGAATTCAAATACTTAGGAGTTCCATCACCCATAACACGTCCACCAAAGCCAATAACGCGATGATTAACATCCATAATGGGGAAGATAATTCTGCTCCAGAACTTATCTGACATACCACGTTTTTCATCATGATTAAATAGTCCACAAAGATTCAGTAGTTCATCTTTGTATCCCTTTTCTCGCAAATAGCGGTATACATTGTCTTTTCCAGTTACTGCATATCCTAACCCAAATTTCTTGATGGTCTCTTCCGACAGCCCACGATTAGTCAAGTATTTCAAAGCATGTGCACCCTGTGCACTCCAGAGTCCAAAATAATAGAACTTAGCTGCCTCTTTGTTGACCTCTAGAATACGCGTCTTTAAATCATCCTGCTTCTTTGCAACAGCTGAGTACTCCATCTCTGGTAATGCTACCCCTGCCCTTTCAGCAAGAAACTTAAGTGCTTCCGCAAACGTATAGTTTTCATACTCCATGATAAAAGTAAGTACATTACCTCCAGCGCCACAACCAAAGCAGTAATACATCTGCTTAGTTGGTGTCACTGAGAAAGATGGTGATTTTTCATTATGAAAAGGACATAATCCGAAATAATTATTTCCTTTTTTCTGTAACCGCACATAGCTTGATATTACCTCAACAATATCATTACGCATACGGATTTCTTCTACCAAATCATCCGGATAATACATATATTAACACCCTCTGTATCCTATATATTGCTACTTATTCTTTCCATGAATCCGGTAAATAGATTTCACTAAACTTTCCAATTGCAAATCGATCTGACATCGCAGAAACATAATCACATACTACTCTCTCATGCCTTTCATCTTGCTCTTCAATTAATCTAGTCAATTCCTTAGGCAATAACTCTAAATGACACAAATAATATTCATATAAAGACTCCACTAATCTCTCAGCTTTACTTTCTTCGCCTTTTGCTTTTGGATTCTGGTATACATTCTGAAACATAAACTGACGTAAATCTGTAAATGCCTGTCCTATCTCTACCGACATCTTAATATCATTTTGTTCTTCGCTACTTGTAATTATATCATGTATTAAGCGATCTAATCGCTCGGTCGTTGTTTTACCAAGTGTATTACGTAGTTCTTTTGGTATATCCTTTTCTTCTAATATTTTGCCCCGAATCGCATCGTCCATATCATGGTGAATATATGCTATTTTATCGGATAACCTGACAATCTCTCCTTCCAAAGTACACGGCTTTGTTGCAGTTTTATGATTGCGTATGCCATCTCGCACTTCATAAGTTAGATTCAGTCCACGACCGCCCTTTTCCAGAATCTCTACTAGCCTGACGCTCTGCTCATTGTGAGAAAAACCTAACGGGCATATCCTGTCTAATGCTCGCTCACCCGCATGTCCAAAAGGAGTATGACCTAAATCGTGGCCTAATGCAATTGCTTCCACTAAATCTTCATTCATACAAAGTGCCTTTGCAATCGTTCTTGCATTCTGGGAAACTTCAAGAGTATGGGTTAGTCTGGTACGATAATGATCGCCCTCTGGGGTCAAAAATACTTGTGTTTTATCTTTTAGGCGACGAAATGACTTGCTATGCAGAATTCTATCCCTGTCGCGTTGATAAACAGGGCGTATGTCGCACTGTTCTTCCTCTATATCGCGGCCTATTGAATTCATGCTGAGTGACGCATATGGACTAAGATATTCCTTTTCGCGCATTTCTACTTGTTCTCTGATTGTCATAAAATTATTTGCTCCTAACAAAGGTGCCTTGTCTATATATTCCGTATCTATTTTATATTTCCTCTATTTCAAATATAATTTTTTATTATTATTTCTTAGGATTTGTTATATATCTTTATGAAAAGAAATGTATTATGTTAACCATTCGACTACAACTGGAACTATTACAACTGTCATAACTCCAGTTACCACAATTGCAAGCGAACTCATAGCTGCCTGAATCTCTCCCAGTTCTACTGCTTTTGAGGTCCCTACTGCATGAGATGCTGTGCCAAGACCCAATCCCTGTGCCACCGGCTCTTTAATCTTAGCTATTCTATATATTACAGGTGCTATCACAGCACCAAGCATTCCAGCAATCACAACACCGATCACTGTAACACCTGTGATTCCTCCCATTTCTTCTGTAATACCGAGGGCTATCGGTGTCGTCACAGACTTTGGCAAAATCGATATAATCAATTCCAAATCCACCCCTAGTAATTTTCCGAGTCCCACTACTACAAGTACATGTGATATGCATCCCGAAAAAATAGCAATCAATATCGCCGCCACATTCTTCTTCAGCACCTCTATCTGTCGAAATAGAGGGATTGCAAGACAAACGGTTGCTGGTTGCATTAAATAGGTGATGTATTTTGCCCCATTATCATAATCAGCATAATCAATGTGAAACACCTTTAGTATAATGATTACTAAAATCATTGCAATCAGTAATGGATTACAGATTTCAAATGGACATTTTCTA
>Ga0209373_10003284_pt1 | contig 15168 bp, 15 predicted proteins | sample Higcelweek5metaG_FD_187173 | JGI IMG/M metagenome (GOLD analysis project Ga0209373, IMG submission 187173) | Freshwater pond sediment microbial communities from the University of Edinburgh, under environmental carbon perturbations - High... | ecosystem: Environmental > Aquatic > Freshwater >...
ACGACAGATAGGTCGCATAGAGTTTTGACGCGAAAAGATCCGTCATGTCCGGCACGCCCCGCGTCGCCCGGCTCGCCCGGAATTCTGTAATACGATCGACGATCTCGCCAAGGGTCACGCGATGCACAACCGGCACCTCACAGAACTCCCCGACCCGATTCTCCCCGTGGGTCAGCGAATGGATCAGCTCCGCGACCACGTCGTCGATATAGACGAGCGTCATCGGTGCGCTCCGGTCATTTACCGTAATCGGCAGGTCCCGCGCGATATTGTGGCAGAACGTCGCGACCGCCGAATTGTAGTTCGGCCGGCACCACTTGCCGAAGACATTCGGGAAACGGTACACGAGAACGCGCGCCCCCGTCTCCAGCGCGTAGGCGAAGAAGAGATCCTCGCCGGCTTTTTTCGAGAGGCCATAGGGATTATCAAGAAGCGCCTGCGTCGACGACGACAGCATCACGGGACAATGATTCTCGTGCTTCTTGAGCGTCTCGAGTAATGTCGACGAGAAGCCGAAGTTCCCCTCGAGGAACTCCGCCGGATCCTTGGGCCGATTGACCCCCGCGAGGTGGAAGACGAAGTCCGCCTGCGCGCAGTAGGTGTCCAGAAGCCCCGCGGGCGAGTCGATGTCGTAGGCAAGGATCTCGAGATCCGGCCCCACCACGTAGGTCTTATCCTTGCCATCCCGGATATTCTCCAGGTTCGCGCAGAGGTTTCTCCCGACGAAGCCCTTCGCGCCCGTAATCAGAATCTTCATCTTAATGCTCCATTCTCATCATCTCGTCGCGGATATAGGCCAAGGACAAGAGCTTCTCCTTCACCTGATCGACGTCCAAGAGTTCCGTATTGTTCGAATTGAACTCCGTCAGCCGGTTGCGGTCGACCTGCCCCTTCGTGAAGAAATTATCGTAATTCAGGTCCCGCTTATCCGCAGGCACCCGGTAGAAATCACCCATATCGATCGCGTTCGCGCACTCCTCATTCGTGAGCAGCGTCTCGTAGACCTTCTCCCCATGCCGAATGCCGATCTGCTTAATGTGCGTCTTCTCCTCCGGATCGAACAAGTCCCGCACCGCCGTCGCCAGTGTCTCGATCGTACACGCCGGCGCCTTCTGCACCAGAATGTCGCCCGCGACGCCCTCTTCGAACGCGAAAAGCACCAGATCCACCGCCTCATCGAGCGACATAATAAACCTCGTCATCGACGGTTCCGTAATCGTAATCGGCTGCCCCTCGCGAATCTGCTGAATCCACAGCGGAATCACGCTGCCCCGCGAGCACATGACATTCCCGTACCGCGTGCAGCAGATCTTCGTCCTCTCCGGGCTTACCGTCCGCGACTTCGCGACAATCACCTTCTCCATCATCGCCTTACTCGTCCCCATCGCGTTCACCGGATACGCCGCCTTGTCCGTCGACAGACAGATCACCGACTTGACGCCCTCCTCGATCGCCGCCGTCAGCACATTCTCCGTGCCCAGCACATTCGTCTTGACCGCCTCCATCGGGAAAAACTCGCACGATGGCACCTGCTTCAACGCCGCCGCATGGAAAATATAATCCACCCCGTGCATCGCGTTCTTGACCGAGGCCAAGTCTCTCACATCGCCAATATAAAACCGAATCTTCTCCGACAGCTCCGGCATCCTCGACTGGAAATCGTGCCGCATATCGTCCTGCTTCTTCTCATCTCGCGAAAAAATCCGGATCTCCTTGATATCGGTCTTCAGAAAACGGTTCAAAACGGCGTTGCCAAACGAGCCCGTGCCGCCGGTGATGAGAAGGGTAGCGTTGTTAAATTGTGACATTGTTGTTCTCCTTCAATCAAACGAATCAATGTAACTAATGGAACGAATGTACAATCTATGATGTCGAGGGTTGTTAGAAGGTCACATATCCGTGCTCCAGAATATCTGCAATACGTTTACACGCGAATCCGTCACCGTAGGGATTACTCGCGTGAGCCATCTCTTCATATGCAGTCGAGTCTTCTAGAAGTTTCTTGAAATGATCGTAGATCACCTGCTCGTCGGTTCCGACCAGTTTCAGCGTGCCTGCCGCAATGCCCTCCGGGCGCTCGGTCGTATCTCTCATGACAAGAACCGGCTTCCCCAGACTCGGTGCTTCTTCTTGAATCCCACCGCTGTCTGTCAGAATCATATATGAACGCGAGAGGAAGTTATGGAAATCCACAACATCTAGCGGCTCGATAATGTGAATTCTCTCACACTCGCCCAGTTCGTCCTGCGCCGCCTTGCGCACGACAGGATTCATATGAATTGGATAGATTGCCTTAACATCGGGAAACTCATCGACGATCCTTCGAATCGCACGAAACATATTGTGCATCGGTTCACCCAGATTCTCCCGACGATGCGCGGTGATCATGATTAGTCGGCTTCCCAATGCCCATTCTAGTTCGGGATGTGAATATTCAACTCGCACAGTCGTTTGCAGGGCATCAATCGCTGTGTTACCTGTTACATGAATTGTCTCTGTCTTCTTACCCTCTCGGACAAGATTCTCCCTCGCCGTCGATGTCGGAGCGAAATTATACTGCGCGACAATTCCCACAGCCTGTCGATTGAACTCCTCCGGATACGGCGACAGGATATCGTACGTGCGAAGACCGGCCTCGACATGACCGACCGGGATCTGCAGATAGAAGCAGGCCAGCGATGTCGCGAAGGTTGTCGATGTATCACCGTGGACCAGAACCACGTCCGGCTTCACTTCCTCCAGTACCCCCTTCATACCTTCCAAAACATTGGTCGTAATATCGAAGAGCGTCTGCTTGTCCTTCATGATCGATAAGTCGTAATCCGGAACAACAGCAAAAGCTTGCAATACCTGATCGAGCATCTGACGGTGCTGACCGGTGACACAGACAAGCGTCTGAATTCCCTTTCGAGATTTCAGCTCGTTCACCAAAGGACACATCTTAATAGCCTCCGGGCGCGTTCCAAATACGAGTAAGATCTTCTTCATTTCGACTCCTTACAGTCTATGAATGCCGGGCAGGTCACAGATCTTCCGTGTATCGAAAACAACCTTGCCGGACAGCATTTTCATGTTCTGTTTGATCTCATCATGACCGACCATGATAACCACCAGATCGACAGACTCCAGGAAGGATTCGAAAGTGTCGTGCTGGTTGGGAGCTATCTTTCTCGTTACATATGGATCATAAACCTGAACCAGTCCGCCCGACAATCCGTCCTCCATACGCTCCAGCATCTGTAGCGTCGGACTCTCTCTGACATCGTCTACATTCTCCTTGTAAGTCATGCCGTAAAGTCCGACACGGCGCACATCGGTCAAGCCTGTCTCCTTCATGATCTGGCTGATGCGATGAATGACAAATCTTGGCATGCCGTCATTGATCTTCCGCGCTGCGAGGATGATATTCGCAAGCCCCGGATAATCGCCGACGAGAAACCAGGGATCGACAGAAATACAATGACCTCCTACGCCCGGACCCGGCGTGAGAATGTTGACACGAGGATGCATATTCGCAATCCGAATAATCTCATAGACATCCATGTCATCGCTACGGCAGATCTTTGCCAGTTCATTTGCAAACGCGATATTAATATCGCGGAATGTATTCTCAACGACCTTCGTCATCTCCGCCGTCCGGATATCCGTAACTACGATATCGCCCTTGCAGAACGAAGAGTAGACAGCCTTAATCTTCTCGCCGATGCCTAGGTCATCCGCCCCGATGGTTCTCGAATTGTACTCCAACTCGTAGACCATATTGCCAGGAATAATCCTCTCTGGGGCATGAACCAGGTGAATATCCTTACCACAGATAAACCCATTCGCTTCGACGACCGGGCGGATAAACTTGTCGATCGTTCCCGGCGGGATCGTGGACTCGATGACAACTGTCGCGCCCTTCGGGCAGACCTCCATGACGCTCCTCACAGCAGCTACGACGTAACATGCGTCTACCTTCTTACTGTTCTTGTCGTATGGAGTCGGCACCGAGACAATATAGATGTCCGTACTCTGGTACTCACTGCAGAACCGGATTCCCTTCTGAACCGCCGCACCGAAAAGTTCCGCCAGCCCCTTCTCCTCGAAGGTTAATTCGCCCGCCTGGAGCTTCCCGACAAGTTCTGTGTTGTAATCCGTACCGATTACCTCGACACCATGTGAAGCGAGCATAAGTGCTGTGGGTAATCCGATGTAACCGAGACCGATAACGTTAATCATAATTTATCCTCTCCCGTTGTTGGTGTTATGTTATTATCATGATCACTTGAGGGATCAGTTTCTTCTTTGCTCTTATCCAGTTTTATCACTTTTATAATTTTCGCAGGCACTCCCGCGACAACTACAAACCCTTGGGGGAAACTTTTTGTGACCACCGCACCTGCTGCCACAGTTACATGTGGGCCTAAAAAAACACCGGGCAAAACAACAGCATTCATCCCGATCCAACAGTTGTCCGAAATTGTTACAGGTTTTCCCTTCGTATGATTGGATGGATCAACAACATCATGATTAGTTGTAATTATGCCAACATTCGGAGCTACATAGCAGTTTTTTCCAATGTAAATCTCTGCCCCATATGCTTGCCAGTAACAGCCTGGTGTTTGAAAAACATTCAGACTGCTTTGGTCAAAAGTAATATTGTTTGCACCTGACACAACTGTTCTGGGATGAATAGGCCATGGAACTTTTCTTGTACCGTAGTCGAAAAGTCGATTATGAATGCCTTTATATGCCCAGTACCATCCAATCCTCTTCTCGGCAAAGTAATAACCGCTTAAAAACTTCTTGTTGTAAAAAATACTGAATATTCCACGCATTACTGATTGAAATAATTGGGAACCACTTCTAGACATTTTTTCTCCTTTACAACAGATACTAAATTTGTTCTTTCATCTTTTCAGCCTTTTTCTTCAACCAATCACTTGTTGCCGAATAAACACGAGCTGGATTGCCTATCACAATCGAATTGTCTTCAATTTTTCCCTTAACCACACTTCCCGATCCTATAATGCAATTTTTCCCGATTTCTGTTCCAGGTAGCAATGTTACTCTGGCACCAATAAAACTATAATCTCCAATTATAATCTTCCCGACGGTTAATAATTTGCTCTCGTTGTCTTTTGCGTCAAGAACTTCTAGTAGGTCATTTGAGAGTTCAGTTCTCAATCCTTTAAGTACTGTATGCATGCAAAAATCATGAGTAAGAAAAAGGACCTCTCTGGAAATCGTGCAACCGTTTCCAAGGCTTATCAGTGAATAGTCAGTCCCATCGAAATGAACATCATTTGCAATATAATTTGGCGTTCCATTTATTATCATTCCATACTTTCTTAAGAATTTAATGTACATTTTCATATAACGTTCTGTGTTAATGTATATCGATTTTTGTATGCACTTACGATGCAGCGTAGTGAATACTTTAGCTATTTTCTTCATTCTGTTTACCTCTTCTCTTCGAGAAAAATCCTGAATACTTAAAAACCAAGAGGGTATTTATAATTAAAACGCCCGATCTAGAGATACTTATCATCCACAAATATCCCTCGACTGGAAAGTTTAAGACATATGATATTGCGCCGCAAATCGCGGTTACGACGAGAAGTGCAATCTGAATAATTAACTCAACTTGCTGTTTACCGCATATGTATAAGCCAGGCGAAAGTGCTGTCGTTATAAATCTAAAAGTAAACATTATCGCAAGTATCCGGATAAAGTCACCAGCAATAACCCAGTCTCCTCCAAATATGAAAGCACATACGGGGGGGGCAAGATAGAACATAGCAAGAAACATTGGAACAGAAAGAATGGCAAGGAACTTAAATGTTTGTATTAGTGAATGCTTAAATTCGCCTGTCTCGTTGAATTCTTTGGATGCTCGTTCCATATATATTTTTGATAGGTTTCCACTGATTAATGAAATTGGCATTCCTAACAAACGAGTAGAAATTGAATAGTACCCGTTCACAGCACTTCCATATAATTGTTCGGTATACATGGTTATTAACGAGTAAGAAAATCCGTTTGCAAATATCGCAGGTGCTGAGAGTATTGGTTGTTTCTTATGTTCAGCAGCAACAGCATAGATGTTTTTCATAGGTATATGTAATATTTTGTCACGTTTTTTCCAAACTTCTTTCCCTTGCTGATAAACCCCCATAAACAATCCTATACAATATGGGACTAGCAGTATTGCCACACTCAATTCGGTCTTCTTCATCATATAAACGAAAATGAATCCAAGAATAACTGTTCCTAAAGACTGCGCAATTGTTCTGTATACATACATTTTTGTTATTAATAAATAGTCTCTATACCTGTTGTTATATGAGTTTAAAGTGTTACCAAGACCAAATGCCACAAGATAAATAAAAATGGCCGGCATCAAGTAAATATATTGTGCATATTCTGGCTTGAATATAAGCAAGAAGAGCGAATAAATAACTGTGATAGTTGTACTCAGCACTATATTGATTAGTAAGTTCAATTTCAAAAGAGAAAATACTTTCTGCTCATCCTTCTCATATACAATTGTAAGATCATAGCGCCCGCATATAACACCTACAAATCCCATAGGGACAGACATCAAATACGAAAATATGCCGAGATCGGATGGAGAAAAAATACGCGCAAGAGCTATTTGTGTTAAAGCAAGGATAATGTTGGCGAATAATGAACCACCCGTGAGAACAGACAGTGATTTTAGGAAACTGCTTTTAAGGTTTATTTTCATTAATTCCTTTCTTCAGCACGAATTCGCGGAACATGCAAATTCAAGAGCCGCGTATTATTCCTTGATTTTCTTTGAAGACATATCATTTGCTCTCGTAGTAATTAGACTTGACAAGAACACCACTATGCTGTACACAAACAAGCTTTGTGTTGAGAAGTTGAGCAATGATGGGAAACTGCAGAACGCACCAAAACAGAAGCGCATATAAATCAAAGCGATAACATAAACAAACTCTATGCTTCTCAACCGGCGAAGCGCTCGTTCTAATTTCATAGATATTAATATATTGAGTAAAGTTGCGGACGGGGCGAGTATAGCGCCAAAGAAAATGTATCCGTAACTAACCGCGGCAATTAAGTGACCTGTTCTCTGCTCTCCAGAGTAGAGAAAGAGATTATAGATTTCTGTCGTTGTCGAGAACCTGTTAAATAAGTAATGAACACCGAAGATGTTGCGAAAAATGTCAGTGAAGAACTGTGTCATTGGCATGTTGTAACTCATGGAGAATACAACACTTCTGTTGACCATGTTAAGTCCATAGAAATAACTGTCGAGCAGACTAATATTGTCTGCAATCGTTTGGCCGGAGTTTTGAATAGCTTCTATGTAAGAACCATAAAGGAAAGCATGAAAAGATTTATATACCGTCATTAAAGAAATAATAATAAATGCAGAAAGTCCCAACCATTTGATTATTTTCTTCCGATACTCGGGGAACAGACAAATCAATAACCAAGAGTACGCGAAGAGCTTATATACTTGTACGCTCCGGCGTTCGCCTTCAATAATTGATAACATAACAATTGCCACAACAATTGAAAGGATGGCATATTTCCCCTTTTGGGAAGCCTTATACTTGTCGTGTAATCGGGCGAATATAATAAGTGACAGAATGGCGAAAGCGGTTGTAACAATTGTTCGAAGAGCAACAAGATTACTATCTGTAATGTCACCCACGCGCTCCGTTGTATCAAGCAGAATGAAACTTAATATGTTTTGCTTCATCCCAAATAGAGCGTATAGTACAGCAGCCCCCCCGACAAACACGATGTATAATTTATTTGATCCCCGAAGTTTCAAGGAAATCGGTGTGTCATTATTACTTTCTTTATCACCGTTTGGTCTTGAAGCAAACCATATACAGCAAAGCCATACAATAATTTCCTCAAAGATTAGAATTCTAACGGAAATGTCAAATGATTTCGTGCCAATGATCGCATCATAAATGCCAAAGGAAGTTCCAAATACAGGAATAATTACGCATCTTATAAATTGCAGCACAATAATTATTATATTTGTTAAGACATAACTCTTATTAATTTTTCTGCAAAGAACAAAGAATGCTATTGCGAATACAAAATATATCAATGGCAGAAATAGCAGTTCCGTCTGATGACTCGAAACAAGTAGTGCATCATATATACCAATGACAAAACACGCAAGCGCAGAAAAAGAGAGAACGATGCTTAATGAGAAGCCATTCTCTCCATGCTTGTTGTTCTCCCCAATAACCGCTCCTGTATTGAGATAATTCATCAAATCTCCTGTACTCGGGATGCCTGCACAAATGCAATCATCACTTCTTCAAAAGCTTCATTTTCTTTTCTTGCCAGTTCTAGATAATCATCGCATTCTTGCGAAATCAAAGAGAAGTCAAGATTCCTATACCAAGAATACAGCTTCTCTTTCATTTCGTCATTGATTTCAATGACCTCAAACCCAATGCCCACCTGTTTTGCAAGTTCTCCAACATATGTTTTATCGCAAACAAGTATAGGAATTTTCGAATAGAGAGCATGATAGAACTTAATAGAGATAGCTTTCCGGAGATTTATATCCCCGTTGCCGTAGAGATTATTAATGATGTCAATTCTCTCAAGATACTTCTTTGTCTCATTTACTGGAAACGTATCATGAAAGACCGAATTCTCTATACCATTCTTTTCTGCGTACTCCTTCAAGATATTCGCGCTGGTTCCATAGTAATGTAGCTCAAATCTTGCATCGTTTGAGAAAATATCTAACAGTCTCTGATTTCTTTCAAAGAATCGAACATACCCAATGAAACCGATACGGATCGGTTGTCCCGGTGCTCGTAAGAATTGGTGTGGTTGCATGCCCTCTAACGCCGTCGAATTAAAGCTGTGGATTTGGATATACTCGACATTTTTCGGAAGGAACTCAGTATATGCATTTGAGGAAACGGTCCGAAACGCTGCGTTGCCAAAAACTCGACTATATCTTCTCTCGAAGATTTTTTTATCGTACATCATGTTGTCACGCACATTAAGACAATACTTGCCGGAATACATTCGGGCGAGATAATTCGCAAACATGAAAATAGCAACATCATTCCATACAATGATGAAATCGTATTTCTCACGATTAAGAATATTCGTTGCAAATCGGAAGAAGGTCATATAACGGTATGCTTTATAGGCTTTCGGCCATTTCTGGTTAACAGGATTAATATACCGATATTTATTCCTACAATCGAAATCCTCATCCTCATCATACTTATCCATGTATATCAGGTCAAACTCGAGCCCTCGGTCTTTCAAAACCTTTGTATAAAGCGAAATCAGCGACATGTGTCTTACGTTTACCGCACTAAGGATACAAATCTTCACTCGCCAGCTCTCCTTAAGATCTCAATATAATTTCGGACCGCTTGCTCGCGATCTACGTTATTCTCCACATATTGCCGGGCATTCTGACCCATACGGACACATCCATCACGATCAACTACGAGAGCCTCAACGTTTGCAGCCAGAGATTCTGCATTCCCAGACTCTGCATGCAGTCCGGATTGAGATCTTGTGATAACAGATGATAACTCCGAGTCTCTATCAAAGGAGAGAAGTACAGGGCGTGCACATGCCATGATGCTCCACGTTTTACTTGGAACACCTACTCCACCGGTTCCCTTCCGACATGAGACAATACAAGCATTCCCGAGAGAATACACTTCCGCAGATCGTTCTACCGGTAGCAATGGGAAGAATCGAACGTTGGGAAGATCTACTGCTTTCTCCTTCAGAGAAGCTTCTTCGGCACCCGACCCAAATAGAACGAAGAGAATGTCTTCTCTATTCTTTAGCAACCTTGCCGCTGAGATTACGGTCTCAAGTCCCTGTGCCATACCCATATTGCCGGCATATACAACACGAAATTTCCTTCGATCTATGTCAAGCTCATTAAGTAGAGAATTCTTCTCGTCTTCAACAGGATGAACCTTCGTGGTATCGATCCAGTTATAGATCACATGAAGTTTCTCAGAAGGAACACCCTTGCTCAAGAGATTCTTCTTTATATCCTCGCTGATCACAATAATCTGATCTGCATGTTCGTAGGTATATCTCTCAATTCTCTTTCCGATCTTGAATACGGGCGCGTTCTGCGAAGCCAATCCGGTCGTCAGCAGAGAATCAGGAAAAACATCCTGTAACACATAGATGAAGGTCACAGGTTTCTTGTATTTCTTCTGAAGATGCTTCTTTATATTTGCGCACAGAACTCCCTGCGTGGGAGGCGTGCTCATCGCCAGAATAATATCGACACCCTCCAGTCGGGAAGAATGCCAATACTGGGATATGTTGCAGAACAAGTATCGGACAGCCCGCAATATTGGATTTCTCCCTTCGCGAAACATCCGAAATCGATGGATACGAAAGAGACCGTTAAATTTTTCTTCCAGCCTGATCTTCTTATATTTTTTGTAACAATCGGTGCTCACACCTCTGGTGGGTGTCGGCACCACGATCTCGACGAAGAATCCCTCCTCTGAGAACTGTTCCTCTAGGTCACTCGTCAGATGAGCGGAAGAGACTTGTTCCGGCTCATAGTATGCATATGGGAGGAGAATTCTCATCTACTCATTCCTTTCGTCAGTTTTCTCGTCAAAGATTTCTACATCATTGAATTATCTATTTCTACAGAAAATCTGTACTACGTTTGTTCTCAAGAACAACACTCCTTGCCGGTACGACTACATCATAGGATTGTGTTGATCTTGTTACATGGCAACCGGCCCCAACAAGAGTATGGTCTGCAATAACTAAGCCATTCAACACCGAGGAATGGACACCAAGAAAGCAATTACTCTCTATTGTGCTGTCACCGGCAACTCCGGCACCAAGTGATATGAAACTGTGGCTCTTTATCGTTACATCGTGCGCTATCGCGCATGACGTGATAAATACATTGTTATCCTCCACGGTCGTATATGGTTCAAAGGCCACGTTTTCGAAGATAAAGTTTGCTTCACCAATAACAGTGTTATGCATGACCGACGTTGGATGAATGAAATTCGGAAAGCAGTACCCCTTCTTCTTTGCATCCAAATATTTACGCTCGCGGATGTTATTCATCTCACGATAGCCAATTCCCATGAACATCGCATACTGATCCGGAGCGTATCGGTTCTCGAGATCATTGAAGGAGATAACCGGAAGGTTCATAAATGTATTCGGTTCGCAGAATTCCCCATCGGCGGTAAAGGCTACCACCTCGTGCTCGCTCACCTCTGATAGGTAGTAGAAAATCTTGCGAGCCCAACTTCCTGTTCCGAAAATGATAACCTTACTCATCCTGCACCTTCATATTCTCGAGTGGACCTTCTACACGGAAGACAACCTGTTCCATTGCAGTCTCGCATGAAACGATAGCCTCTTCCGCACTCGAAGCTTGCGCTACGATATATCCTGCTCGGTCTGTACTGCTTTGAATGTCTGTCATCTCATCCCCGACGTATCTTGTTATTGTAACTTCTCGTATCCCCGGTATTGACGTCGCAGCCGCTGTCCCGAGAATCTCTTGAATAATTCCCTTAGGAACCCGGAAATATCGTATCGCGCTGCCTTTGTCGAATTTTTTGGCGATATCTGGAATCTCGCCGCAAGAAACGCGAATCGTAGCTTCTACCATATCGATTCCTGTAGATAACGGAACAAGATGAGTGGTGATGCAATCGCCACCCATGCGAGCACCCAACTCGATCATGCGAGCGCCCTGATCAGTCACCATAATCTCCACGTGTGCCGGTCCATTGATAATTCCAATTGCACAAACAGCAGCCTTTGTGAGTTGCTCAATGTCTTTTACCTGATCCGAGTTCAGACGTGTCGGTTGTGAGTGACCCATCTCAACAAAGTGCGGAGCTCCCGTAGTAAGCTTATCCGTTATAGCAAGAATATGGACAGTACCGTCTACGGCCATAACCTCAACACTGACTTCAGATCCAGATAAAAACTCCTCAATAATGACTTCGCCTGATCGGGAGTGGCCTCGACTGTACGCATAAGATGTGTCTAGCTCAGACATCTCGTGTACCAGAACAACGCCCCGGCTCCCCGCGTTATCTACCGGTTTAATAATGCATGGGAAACTGATTTTTCGGCGAACCTCATCGAACGTTCTCTCGTCCGGCACGGTGAAATACCAGGGATGAGCGACCCCATTATCGGAGAACGACTGAATCATCGCAGCTTTATTCGTCGCCTTGTAGGCTGTGTCAACCGATATTCCCGGCAGTCCCAGAACTAGGCATACCTCAGCAACGGAACGCATTGGCATATCCGAGGCAAGCGTCATAACTCCGTCGGGCTTAAACTCCGATGCAACCTTCACGACTCCCACGACATCAGTGGTACTTATAGGAAAGAATTCATCAGCTTCCTGCGCGCCAATGGCAGACGGATTCATGTCGACTACGCCAACATAATATCCAAGCTCTTTGGCTCTTCGAATCGCAGGTAGCTGTAATACGGAGGCTCCTAGTATCAGAAGTTTCTTCATATCCTATCCCTTTGTCATTTGATCATTTTTTACGGATAAACTGTCTGACTCGATGAAGACATCTTTGCCAGAAAGAACAACCGCAATCGTTCGAAAGAAGATTTTCACATCAAGAGGCAGCGAGACACTTTTCGCGTAAACAGCATCAAAACGCACCTTCTCGTCCTGTGAGATCGAATTCCGGTAGAATGCCTGCGTGTATCCCGTGATACCTGGTCTAACCAGAAGTCTTGTCTCACAGTCCTCTTCTGAGGAGAAAACACCGCCACTAGGTAAAAACGGCCTCGGTCCGATAATGCTCATATCGCCCTTCAGAACGTTCAGGATCTGCGGGGTCTCATCGATACTGGTCTTTCGGAGGAATTTACCGATGGAGGTGAGCCGAGGATCGTCTTCGGCGTTGAAGGTGGAGCCGTCTGCGTTCCGGATATCCGGGGCGTTCGTGCGCATGGAGCGGAACTTGTACATCTTGAAGACGCGACCGTCTTTGCCCAGGCGCGGCGCATTGTAGAAGGGTGAGCCCTTGTCCTGGAAATAGATGATCGGCGCGATGATGATGAGCATGAGGAGCCAGAACGGGAGCGCCGCCAGAGCAATGAGGAAATCGAATACGCGTTTGAAGAATCGTCGGTACAAGGTTTACCTCTCTTACTGATTCATGACAGACCGGATCGCGCCGGAGATCACCGTCGTGACGTAGTCGATCTGTTCGTCTGTGAGCCGCGAGTATAGGGGAAGTGTGATCTCGTTTCTGTACATTGCGAAGGCGTTCGGATAATCCTTCATGTCAAAGCCGAGACGCTTATAAGCGGTATGCATCGGTAAGGGCTTGTAATGGACGTTCGTGGAGACCCCCTGCTCGGCAGCGCGGGTAATAATCTCGTTGCGCTGTTCTTCGCTGGCCCCATCGACACGTAACAGGTAGAGGTGGCCGCTGCTGCGGAAATCCGTTCCGGTATGCTGTAGGGTCGTGATCGGAAGTCCATGAAGAGCCTCGTCGTAACGACGGATAATCTCATGGCGTCGGTCGAGCACATCCGGATATCGATCGAGCTGTGCCAGTCCGATCGAGGCCATGATATCGGTCATGTTGCATTTATAGTAGGGTGCGACGATATCGTATTCCCAGGCACCAGGTTTGTCTTTCGCAAGCGCGTCCTTGGACTGCCCGTGGAGGGAGAGAAGCATGTATTGCTTATAGATCGCCTCACTGTCGAGGCCGTTGATATCGCGCCATACGGCACAGCCTCCTTCGGCGGTGGTCAGATTCTTGACCGCGTGGAAGGACAGACAGCTGAAATCTCCGATCTCTCCGCAGCGCTTGCCGTGCCATTCGGCACCTAGAGCGTGTGCGGCGTCGGTGATGATGGCGATGCGGCCGAAGATTTCCTGGAGTGGGCTTCTCGCTTGGAAGAGATGGCGTTTGTTTTCTACAGCGGCATAGATTCGGTCATAATCGCAGATGACACCTCCGAGATCAACTGGGATGATGGCCTTGGTCGCGGGCGTGATCGCTGCTTCCATCTGATCGAAGTCCATCTCATAGTTGCCGGGCGCGCAGTCGATCATGATCGGGGTAGCGCCGACGTGGCAGATGATGCTACAGGAAGCGGTGTAGGTGTACGCGGGGACGATGACCTCATCGCCCGGTCCGATGCCGAGAAGGTGCAGTGTGAGCTCCGCGGCGGCGGTCTGAGAGCTGAGGCAGGCGGCCTTCTTCGTATGACAATACGTCGCGAGACGACGCTCGAATTCTTTAGTCTTGGGACCGGTGGTGATCCAGCCGGATCGCAAGGTCTCTACGACCTGGGCGATCTCGAATTCTCCGATATCCGGGGGTGAGAATGGAACATTCATGATCGATACCTCTTTGCTTATGGATTGTTCATTTACATAGCTTCGCCCGGAGCCGCCATGAGAGGCGTTCCGAGTTTTTCCCACGCGGGAGGATCTTCTGCAAGAAGAGACCCGTCGTGCGAACAGGAGATTCTTCTATAAGAAGAGCATCCGTTCGATTTCTGCGGGCGACGCTTTCTCGGACACGCGCGAAGGCGATGATCCGGCCGGCGGGGCCGTTGGGGGGCGCTCTCCGTGGAGAGCGAGATCTTTAGGACGCGCTCTCGGTAGAGAGGGTGTCCTCAGACGTCAGAAACTCGACCGAGACGGAGACGGTCCGGAGCTGCCCCGCGAAGGGGAACTCGAGGATCGCGCGGCGTTTGTGGCGATCGAGCTTCTTGATGGTTCCTTGGATGTCCGCGAGCGGACCGTCGATGATGCGGGCCTTCTGGTTCTCGGCAAGAAGAATGCGCGAGGGACCGATGCGGCCGTGGTGTGTATCCATCCAGGTTGCGTAGAGCAGGTCGTCGCCGTGAAGGCGCCGACAGGTCTCGTCGCAGCCGAGTATGCGAAAGAGGGCGTGGACCTTCGAGCAGAGATTGCCCGGGAGGTCACGTTCGGCAAAGAGGAAGAGGTAGCCGGGAAGAATCGGGATCTCGCGGTCGGTCCAGACGCGGCCGTGCTTTTCGCGAACAATGCGAACGGGAGCGATGGCGCGAAGTCCGGGAAAGCGGTCGTTGATCTCGCGGGCGGCCTTCTGTTCGGAGCCGCTTCGGCAGAAGAGACAGTAGACCCCTGATGTG
>Ga0209373_10003286_pt1 | contig 15165 bp, 13 predicted proteins | sample Higcelweek5metaG_FD_187173 | JGI IMG/M metagenome (GOLD analysis project Ga0209373, IMG submission 187173) | Freshwater pond sediment microbial communities from the University of Edinburgh, under environmental carbon perturbations - High... | ecosystem: Environmental > Aquatic > Freshwater >...
CGATCGTCGGTGCGACAAAGCCCAAGTACCTCGAAGACGCCGCGGGCGCCATCGACCTCACATTGAGTCGCGAGGATGTGGAGTATCTGGAAGAGCTCTATGTTCCTCATGAGATTGTCGGGGCGATCTGATATAGCGGTGTATGCCGTTATCCTGATAACAAGAGTCCGGGCGAGTGAAGGAAGACAAATTCACTCGCCCTTTGCTTTCCCGGCCTTCTCTTTCTTCTTGTTCATCCTGACAAATCCGATTGTGATCAGGGCGATGCAGACAACCAGGCCTATGCTGGCCGGGAGAATCACCGCCTGTCCGGACTCGCCGCCGAACATTACGCTCCAGAGCATTTTCGCGACGGCGATGAAGACGAGGACCGCAATGCCCATCCAGAGACTTCTTTTCCAGAATGCAATGGACAGAGCTGTCATAGAGACGGGTACGAGGATGGTTGTAATGATCTTCGCCCAGTTCCAATCACCGGTAAGATAGTCCTTCTCCATCGCGAGGAACTCCGCGACGCTCTTGTCGATCATTGCGGGCTCCGGGAACCAGAACATGCTTGTCAGCAGAAGAAAGAGTGTTCCCGCAATTCCCGCGAGGCTTCGCTTATAGGAGAAGAAGCAGAAGGGGATTAGGAAGAGCGGGCGAATATACCAGCTGAATTGATTCTGATGTCGCGCGAAGGCCCAATCGAAAATCTCCTTGTTCATGAATCCCACGATCAGAAAGAGGATCGAGAGAAGAACGAACGCTGCAGCCAGGGGTTTGTCGATGTGTCTCAGGGTAGTGGAGATCTTGTTCTTGTCCATACTATTGCCGCCTTCCTGCTCCTTGCTGGAGAAATTGCACGAGATAATCGAGGTTCTCGAGCGTTGTTTCGATCGGTACATCAGATTCGGTGTCCAGAATTTCTTCGAAATGGGTGAAGAGATACGTGAGCAGATGGATCAGGAACTCGCGTGGGAGTGCGGATGTTAGTGTGCCGGCCGCAATTCCCTGGTCGACCATGTCTCCGAGCATAGGGGACGCATCTCCGCCAAGCTGCTTCACGACGTCGTCATAGATAGGCTTACCTCGCTCGTCCAGAAGCCGCCTGGCGAGTTGGTGATACTCCGGATGCTGTTTGGCGAAAATCGCGCCAAGGCGTGCCTGCGCGCGAAAAGTCGAGAAGATATCACCGGGTTCCGAAGGGACTCCTTTGAATTGACTTCGGATAAACTCCCACTTCGCCTCTGCGGAGGAACGTAGGAGCGCCAGATATAGGTCCTTCTTGTCCGTGAAATGATAGTAGAAGGAGCCCTTGCTGACACCGGCGTGCCGCAGGATGGAGTTCAATGAGGCGTCGTCGTATGAATGCCTCGAGAACGCCTCGAGGGCGGCTGTAAGAATCTCAGCTTTGCGTGACGGCTCTTCCATATGTACCTCTTGGTCAGTTTTTCTTTATTCAGAAGGTAACTTTAACTCGAGTAGACCGACCGGTCTACAACCATCATAACAACACAATCGTTCGATGTAAATATCGAAAATTCTTTCCTGAACTTAAGGATCATTTTAGAAATTCTGTCGTATTCTTAGCGCAACGATAGGAAATGCGTACCTTTCAGGGAGGAAACCATGCTTCTCAATATTCTGAAAAATGACCTGCGGCGTAAAAAGCCGATCAATCTGATTCTTTTTCTGTTCATCACGATTGCGTCGATGTTAATCGCCGGCAGCGGATTGGTTCTCTATACGACGACAACGGCAATCAGCCGAATGGTACAGGAGTCCAACGTTCCGGATATGCAGATCTTGACATACGACACAAAGGAGACGAACGAAGCAATCACAGCCTGGGCAGAGAAGTCCGATAAGGTTGAATCGTATAGCTCGGAGCCAACGATCCTGATCATGCTGGATTCATTTCTTACGAACGGCTCTCGGATTATCGACAGTAAGGACATAGGCTCCGTCACTCTTTCTGCGGTTCCGAAAGAATACGCCAGGGTGTTTGATCAGAATGACTCTCTACTTGATCTCGCTTCGGGGGAGATCGCGATTCCGATGCGTTTTCATCAGAAATATGACATCAATATCGGAGATAAGATTCAGATTGAAACGAAGGAGGATCGCCGGGAATTTCTTGTCGCCGCCTATACGAAAGACGTCACGTTCGGCTCCGAATTGAGCAGCCAACGTTATCTGATCAGCGACGAAGATTTTGACGAGTACTTGTCTCAGGAAACCAGCGATATCCTCAGATCCAGGACCTGGTCGGTGGTTGCCAAAGATGGCGTAACTTTTCAGGAGATCGGCAATGAGTTTATCAACAGCAAGATAAACATCACGAACCTGATCGGGAAGGATGCGATTGATCAATACTACATCGTTGACAAGCTCGTATCTATGATTACGATTGTCGTCAGCGTATGTCTCATGATTATCTCCTTTCTGATTCTACGCTTTACGATTACCTTTACCGTACAGGAGGATTATCGGTCGATCGGGATTATGAAGGGACTGGGTCTTAAGAACCGACCGATTCGAATGGTTTACCTGACAAAATTCGCCGCGATATCCGTCGCGGGCGGAGTTGTCGGATTTTTCCTGAGCTTCATCTATTCCGGTGTCATGCTGCAAAGCTCTTCCGAAAAGTTCTTAGCAAGATCAAACCAGTCGACGTTGGTTGTCTCCATCCTCGGTGCGTTGTCGGTTATTCTGACGAGCATGATCTTCTGCTATCTCTGCACGCGAAAAATCAATAAAGTGTCGGTGATCGAGGCAATTCGTAGGGGCAACTCCGGTGAACGATTCTCGAAGAGCCGCAAAGTGTATCTTCATAAGAGAGGGAGACTTCCTGCCTCGGATTTTCTGGCCGCCAGTGATCTGCTGAACGGATTCAGAAAATTCTCGATTCTTCTGATTACCTATGTGATTGGCACGCTTCTGATTGCCGTCTCGCTCAATATGATCAGCACGTTGGGCGCGCAGGATTCGATGATGAGCCTGTTCGGACTTCCACCCTTTGATGTTGCCGCAATCAGCGATGATGTCATAGCGGCCATGAATGCAAAAGATCGCGAAGCGATGGAGACCGCCGTTGAGAAAATGGAGGAGAAGTTCGATCAGAAAGGATATCCGGTGGACTTCCACGTGGAGATCGGTAAGAAGGCGAATATCTATACAACTGATGAGGATCAGAGTCTTTCCGCCGATGTCATGCAAGGAAAGAATTACGACGTAAGAAAGTATTACTACCTGGAAGGAACGGCACCGCTGTTATCGAATGAAATTGCCGTCTCATCCAAAGTTGCCGAGTATTTCGGCGTGACCGTCGGAGACTCGATTACCCTGAACCTCGATGAGAAGGAACAGACATTCCTGATTACAGCCACCTACCAGTCGATGACGAATTCCGGAACGAATGTCCGGGTGAATGAGAGTTTTTATTTGGCATCGGGAAATGAATCCATGCTCACCGTCTATGGGAGTTATCTTGACCCGAACTTTGATCAGAAGCAGGCGATCGAAGAGATCAAGAAGGCATATCCGGAATTGTCCGCCAGTACAGACACGGATCTTTACGATCGATACATCGGCGGCGCCATTAAGGTCGTCGACAGCATGAAGAATCTGATTGTCGGGGTTGTTGTCGGGATTCTATTCTTCATCACCTGTCTGATTACCCGCATCCTGATCTCCCGCGAGATCTCGGAAATTGCTCTGATGAAGAGTCTCGGTTTCCGGACAAGACAATTGCGGAGGTGGCAGATCCTACGAATCGCGATCGTTCTGGTTCTTTCCGTGATCATTGGAACACTGATCTCAGGACCCGTCAGCGAACTGCTCCTCAATACGATTTTCGGCATGATGGGTGTTACGAAGGTTCCTCCCGTGATCGAACCGCTTTCGGTCTACCTCATTTATCCGGCGATACTTCTCGGCTGCTCTGTCATCGCGGCAGCCATCTCGATCGGTCAAGTGAAAAAGACGCGGGTTTGGGAAATCAATAATCAGGAATAAGAAGCGCGTTCTTGCGAAAAGGAAAATAGATCGCGTTCTCGCGAAAAGGAATAAGGAGAAGAAATATGAGCACGGAAGCATTACTAGTGAAGGATCTCTGCAAGACGTACATAGCGAACAAAATCCCGTTAAATGTGCTGCGCAATGTGAATTTTTCAATCAGCAGGGGGGATTTTGTCGCCATCATGGGGCCTTCCGGATCAGGCAAATCGACACTTCTTTATACCGTTAGCGGAATGGACACGATTACCTCCGGAGAGGTTGTTTTCGCGGGGACGAGCATCGAGAAGCAAAATGAGAACCAAATGGCCGACCTGCGTCTGAATGAGATGGGCTTTGTCTTCCAGCAAATGCATATGCTGCGGAATCTGACGGTCTTTGATAACATCGTGATCTCCGCCTACAATTCGGTAAAAGGCAGAACATCCGCTCAGAGGAAGGCGATCAATGAGAAGGCCAGAGAGCTCATGCATAAGTTCGACATCCTAGAGATTGCCGATAAAGACATCACAGAAGTCTCCGGCGGCCAACTGCAGCGCGCATGTATCTGCCGCGCTCTGATTAATGAGCCGAAAATGATTTTTGCGGATGAACCGACAGGCTCTCTGCACTCGAAGGCGGCTGCCGAAGTCATGAATAAGTTCAATGAGATGAATAACGAAGGTGCGACGATTCTTCTTGTGACGCATGACATTAAGGTTGCGGCGAGAACGGATAAAATTCTCTTCATTGTGGACGGTAATATCCAGGGAGAGCTCGCCCTCGGGAAATACAAGGCGACCGATGATCAGAAGGAGAAGGAGAAGATGGTCAGTTCCTGGCTGGTCAACATGGGTTGGTGATATTGATCCGTGCTTTTCCTTGAGAATGCCAAGAAAAAACGATATGATTTGGATGGATGCGAACAAAATCGATACGGACTCATACAAAGCAGGAGATTCTACGTGGTAGACATTCTTTTAATCGAGGATAATGATGAACTTGGAACCCTGCTTTGCGATTTTCTTCGCAAGGACGGGTTTTCCATTTATCACGTCATTTCCGGAGAGGAAGGGCTCGCTTATCTTGAGAAAGAGACGGTAAAGATCGTCCTCCTCGATGTGATGCTTCCGGGTATCGACGGATTCTCGGTCTGTTCGGCCATTCGCAGGAAGCGGAATCTTCCGATCGTCATCATCAGTGCCCGTTCCGGGAAGGAAGACAAGATTCAGGGACTTACCTTCGGAGCGGATGACTTTATCGAGAAACCACTGGATATTGATATACTTCGTGCCAAGATCCGCGCGATCCTTCGCCGAAATTACGAGATGACCCGTAAGGGAGGCCTGCTCTCCGACGGGAACCTGACGGTCGACGTCGATGCGAACGCGGTATATCTCGACCGTGAACCACTGATCATGACCCATAAGGAATTGCAGCTATTGAGTCTCTTCCTGGAGAACAAAGGGAAGGTGCTTCGCAAGGAGTGGCTCTTCGATGTCGTCTGGGGCGCGGAGAGCTACAGCGAATTGTCGACGCTGACGGTTCATATCAATAAGCTCCGCGAGAAGATCGAGAAGAATCCCAGAAAACCGGAACGGATCATGACCTGCTGGGGAATCGGGTATAAATATGAAGCGATTCAATAGGGGGATTGCGATCGTCCTTCTTCTGTATCTGGTCGGCTGTATCCTTGCAAACCTGGTCATGGCGGACCTTATAGACAGCAAGATCGAGAAGGAATACCAGATCGAGATCAACCGGCTTCACCAGAACATAACATCCGAGAAATCCGCCGAACAAACGGATCTGTCCGCAGCTGTATATGTCGAAGACATCGCATTTCTTTCTGCATCTGCCAACGCGCGCCAGACACAGGATTTCTTCGATGGCGCCAAGACAGCAGGCGGAGCGAATTATCTTGTTAAGCCAGTATATGACATGGAGAACCTGATCGGATATGCCCGCTACACCTATGAACAAGCCGGCACCCGTGGCAGCCAGTCCCTTTTCGCCGCTCTTAACGCGATACTCGGCGGTGCGTTCCTATTTGCCCTGGGTTTTCTCTTATATATTCGACAGGAGATTCTGCTACCTTTTCACGAAATGCAGGAATATCCGGTAGAACTGTCGAAAGGCCGCCTCAACAAAGGTCTCAAAGAGAATAAGAATCGATTCTTCGGACGATTCATCTGGGGACTCGATATGCTTCGGGACTCGATCGCGTCACAGAAAGCAAAGCAGATCGCTCTCGAAAAAGAACGTAAGACACTGATTCTTTCCATCTCTCACGGGATCAAAACACCGCTCTCGGCCATTCTTCTCTACGCGAAGGGACTGTCGGAGAATCTCTACGACACCGGTGAGAAGCGCCAGAATGCCGCTGGTAATATCGAGGACAATGCTCGAAAAATTCAGCATCTGGTCGACGAGATTGTCAACTCCCAGACGCAAGACCTCATCGATATCGAAGTCGTTCAGGGGGAATTCTTCCTTAATGACCTGCTGTCTACAGTCCGCAGTACGTTCTCTGAAAAGCTGTCAATGCTGAAGATCGAATTTCGCGTCGACAGTTGTTCGAATATCCTCCTTCACGGGGATAAGCAGCGGCTCATGGATGTTTTCGAGAATCTCCTTGAGAACGCCATCAAGTACGGAGACGGCAGGGAGATTGGTATTTCTTTTGCGAAAGAAGAGAACTTCTTGCTCATCTCGGTGACAAATACCGGTGATGCAGTACCGCAGCACGAAGCGGATCATGTCTTTGACAGCTTTTTCCGGGGCTCGAATGCCACTGATAAGCCGGGCAACGGCCTGGGGCTCTACATTTGCAAGTACCTGATGAACAAGATGAACGGAGATATTTATATCGCCAGAGATGAGCCGGGTATGCGATTTGTCGTTGTCGTTCCGATGGCATAATGGATGCGATCGTTCGATATTCCGTGCTGACGTCGAAGATCCGAAATCTCAGGATTCAGAATACTTGACCCCAAGAGATGCCACGCGAGCCTTCTGCTTTGCTTCGCGTTTCGGCGACATCGTCGCGACGGCATCGTTAAAGATTCGCGCAGAGAATCCCTCGCGAATTGCACCCTCAGCCGTCATCGGAACACAGCCGCAACCGTCAACGCCGACAATATCGACGTGCGTTATACCCGCGGCTCGCAGGTCCTCCGTGAAAGCTGGATTCTCGAAAGCATCCCCTCCGTATTTCGTGAAATTCTTGCCCGAGACTACGTTGAGGTCTCCGGCGAGATCCGCCTCCGGGGTACCGTCGAAAGCCTTTATCGGAGAGAGTCGGTTCAGGAGATTCTTCTTCATAATCTTGCGGATGTAGTAGACATTCTGTGCAGGATACTCCGCGATCCTGCGGTTCACATTGCGAAGAAGAACGTCAGTATCGTACTTGAAAAGCTTCGCGTGACCTTTGCCAACCAGGATCTCCTGCATGTCGATAACCAGTAATGCATTGTTCATATGACCTCCCATGATTCGTCCGGTGCGGACATCAGATACAGATTGCGTTTGCGTGCGGCGGATTGCGGTTTGACGTCGGAATATTCGAGAAGAAGTGCCTTCATACGGTCACAGAGCTCGTTATATGTGTTGTCGTCCAGATTGAGATCAGGGGAGACCATGAAGAGCTTGTCTCTACGGGTGTTGATATCGCTGCCGGAGAAATATACTTCATACTTCTTGTGCACCTCGCGAAGGAAAAGGAGGGTCGCGGACATGTAATCGTTTGTCGAATCATCTCCGGAGATGGTTACCTTCTTCAGGGCGTAGGTGCGTTGGATCTGGCCGCGGATCTTCCGTTCGTCGATACTCTCAAGCATATCCTGGTCTGCCATTCGCTTGCAGTAACGGTACACAGACGCGCGAGATATATCAGGAATTGCGTCGGCGATATCGGAGGTTGTCGCGGTGCGGGTTGCGGCGATCAACTGCATAATGCGGAAAACGACCGGGTTGCTTAAGAGCTTCTCGAACTCTGTCATAGGTCCTCCTCGACTGATCTCATATATGAGAACAGTATAAAACGAAGACGAAAAGAATACAAGTTATTTATAAGAACTAATGTTAAAGTCTTGATCCTCGCTCGTATCTTCTTCTCTAACGAGATATCCGAAATGAGAAAGCCGATGACTTCAATGCAGCTTTTTGCGTCATACATGCAAAACACTGCAGACCGGTAATTGCTTTCGTCGCGAACGGAGTCGGAATTCGTTTCCTCCATTCCTGTGATTCCAGCGGATAGACAATAGGTGTTACTTTAAGGCGATACTTCCGACGGTCAATGGAGAGAGACACGTGCGAATTATCATTCTTGATGGGGTGGAGAAGCCGAATTTCAATGATTAATAGTTCATGTCACGAATATCTCAATATGCTGCGCGAAAGGTTTCATCAAACGCGTTTCCCGATATATGAAGAAATCGGACACCATTTATGCAAGACTCGCCAGAAAAGTGAGTAAAAAGCAGTTGAAATCTGAACGAAATGCAAGAATGCAGATCTACATATTCACAAAATCACTTTCCGAACGTTGACGAACCGATTTGCACATGATAATCTTTGTTCAAGCAGGTGACATTATGACCAAGGGACAAGCGGAAGCGAAGATCAGTGAGGCGATCAGCAAGTTCGAGATCGAGTATAACGGTCGCGGACCCAAGCAGATCCGGACATTGATCGTACAGGACCTTATCATCATCAGACTCAAGGGTTTTCTAAGTCAGTCGGAACAGAAGCTGGCAGAGAACAGCCAAGGAGTTGAGTTGTTGAAGAAGGTCCGGACGATGATTTTCGAGAGCTCGAAGGATTATATCCTCGCGCTGATCAAGGAAATCGTCGATGTCGATGTCGTGAGCGCTCACTCGGACATCAGTACCAAGACAGGCGAGAAGGTCATTATTATCACTGTCGACGAGAATCTCGAGGAGAAGTTCTCGTAGATCCCACAACCTAAGATTCGGAAGACCGGTTCGTATAGTTTGTAACTAGACGCAGTGTAAACCGATATTCGGACTCATATAGAGTCCGGGTATCGGTTTTTCTTTTGTAGAAGAGCAGAGGATATCCGCGAAAAACCGATGCGTAAGGTGCGGACGAGAAAGGAAAGATGGCTATGAGAGACGCGTTACAACGGATGATTCTTCCGGAGGCCGTGAAGGAGCTTGTGAAGAAAGCGGGAAAGATCCGCGTGCCGAAGACAAGAGATGAACTTCTGCGTTCAGCCCTCGGTGGAGAGGGAAACACGCTTTTCGAGGTGGCTTACGATGTGCCGCACAAGGGACGGATCGTCGAGGCGACTGTGACCTCTGTAAAGAACGGTGCTGTGGTCAATTATCCGGACCTCTATATGCGGCGCAGAGATCCGGACTGTATGGTCATCGCCGACGACGGGCAATCGGATAAGGAGCGCTATGTCGATCGCTACGGGGAGGATTTCGATGTGCTTCGACGACAATCCCTCGATTGGCTCGGTAAGAGAGATCTGATCGTTATGCCATTCATGGCGGGCGGTCGGGAGCTTGGGTATCCGGCACTTCTCGTTGCTCCGGACAACGCGGGATTTTTCGCGGCAGGACTTGCCGACTTGCAGGGTTTCTTCCCGGCGGATGAGATTCCCGAGGGCTTCGCGCCCAAAGCCGTCATCTATCTGGCGCCGCCTTTTCGCCATACACACTTCGAGGGTCGCCAGATGGTCGTGCACAACCGTCTGGCGGAATCCTACGAATTGTTCTCCTTCAATCTCTATCCGGGTCCGAGCGCGAAGAAAGGTGTCTACGGCGTCCTAATCAAGATAGGCGAAGAGGAGGGCTGGATCACGGCGCACGGATCGACGGTCAAGATCATCACTCCCTACGACAACTCGATCTCCATCATGCATGAGGGGGCGAGCGGAGGCGGCAAGAGCGAGATGATCGAGGAACTACACCGCGAGCTTGACGGCCGAATCCTGATCGCGACGAATCTCGTGAACCAAGAGAAACTCCTGATTGAGTTGTCGGAGACCTGCGAGCTTCGCCCGGTAACCGACGACATGGCGCTTTGTCATCCGAAGTTGCAGAACGAGAGCGGGAAGCTTGTCGTGACCGACGCCGAACAGGGGTGGTTTCTGCGTACGAACCATATCACGCATTACGGAACAGATCCGTATCTGGAGAACATGACAATCCATCCGAAGGAACCATTGATCTTCCTGAATTACGACGCGACGGTCGGATCGACGTGTCTTCTTTGGGAGCATACGATGGACGCTCCCGGTAAACCCTGCCCGAATCCTCGCGTGATCATGCCCCGCCGACACGTACCGAATGTTGTCGATCAGCCCACCGAGGTCGATGTTCGGAGTTTCGGTGTTCGCACACCTCCCTGTACGGCCGAGAACCCAACATACGGAATTGTCGGCATGTTGCATATTCTGCCTCCCGCTTTGGCCTGGCTCTGGCGTCTCGTTGCGCCGCGCGGTCATGACAACCCGAGCGTCACACAAACGGACGGCATGGAGAGCGAGGGCGTCGGTTCGTACTGGCCATTCGCGACAGGACGACAAGTCGATCAGGCGAATCTCATGCTCGAACAGATCCTCGCCACGCCGAACACGCGATATATCCTGCTGCCGAACCAGAATATCGGGGCATATAAGGTCGGATTCATGCCGCAATGGATCGCCAGAGAATATCTGGCGCGACGCGGAGGCGCGCGATTCTCTACGGAACAGATTCGCCCGTCTCGTTGCCCGTTACTGGGTTATTCACTCAAGAGCATCAAGGTTGAGGGCACGGTCCTCCCGCGAGAACTCCTTGAAGTAGACCGTCAACCGGAGGTCGGCGAGGCAGGATTTGCCGCCGGAGCCGCGATCCTTTCGGATTTTTTTAAGAGGGAGCTGTCGAAGTTCGACGCGCCGGATCTCCATCCACTCGGCAGAAGCATCATAAAGTGCTGTATGCGGGACGGATCTGTCGACCATTATATCGAACGGATACCGATCCATCTGTAAGTTCTATCAGTCTCTCAGGTTTCGGATCAGTCGAATGCTTGAACAGTTACTACGCGAGTAAATGAATCTCGCGAAAAGCACGGAGGACGATACGCTGCAACGAGGTGAGCGGGAAAGACGATTAGCCAGGGACCTGGCGGATTACGGAGCGAAAGGCCGCCGGGTCTTTCTCCCTTTTCGCGATTACTCGGTTCGCTTGGAGGACACCATACCGGCCTTCTCCGGTGTCGTCGGCAAGATCTCCCTGGTCGCCGCATTTGCGATGGCATGGACGCTGGCGCTCGGTATCGAAGATGCGAGCTTTGTCACAGAGAATGTTCGACTCGAGCTTATCGTTGGCGGTATTCTGGCATTGATTTTCACGACGTTCCTGTCATTGCGTGCTGCGCCAGCGGGAACCCTGGCCCCGCTTATTCCACTCATTCCTGCGATGGCGGCATCTGGGGTGCATCCTTTGCCGCTGGCGCTTCTCGTGGGTGTAGCCGGATTTATTCTGGCACGACTTCGGTTGTTCGGACGACTGTCCCAACTGAACGGCGTCGGGACCAGAGCGGGGATGATGCTTCTGTTCGGATGGATGGGATTGTCGGGATCGCTCGACAAATTGTGGTTATGGACATATGGCAGGGAGAGCAAAGGGCAGATCCTGTTCGTCCTCCTTCTTGTCGGTGGCGGCGCTCTCTATCTTCTCGTTGTTGTAGTCAAGAAACGGTGGCTGATGATTCCGCTTGCGGCGGTATTCGCGCTTGTAATCTCGTATTTCTTCGGTGCGATGCCGGACCTACATACATTACCAGGGCTTCCTGTGTTGAATCCGTCCGTGTGGTGGGAGACGCGATGGGGATTGGGATTTGGGATGGAGCCGATGGCATTTGTCCCGGCAATCCCATACGCGCTTCTCATTCTTCTTCTGTGGCCGACAGACGCGATTGCCGTGCAGCTACTGCAAGAGAAGAACTACCCCGACGATGCTCGATCGGCGATAATGGATATGGACGATACCTTTACTGGCGTTGCAATTCGCAATATTGTCGGGTCTCTGCTCGGCGGAGCACAGATGGCAGCTGTATGGCGCAGCTTCATGATTCCGCTGGCTGTGATCAGAAGACCGATCGCCGGTGCATCCTTCTTTCTGGCCATTTTTGCTGTCGCGGTTGGCCTTTTGGGCTATCCGATTGATATTGCGATATTCCCGCCGTTGGTCTGGTTAGTTCTGATCCTCGGCGTATTCTTTCCGATGCTCGAGGGGACAATACGGCTTCTTCGCCGCCCCGGACCCGTCATGACCGCGATACTTTGCCTTGCCGCGGGAATTCTGATTCATCCGATTATCGGATGGAGTCTGTCGATGGCGGTTGAGAACCTTCTTGTGAGAGCAAGAGATCCCTCGCTGCCGGCAATCGGACGCAGAGAGAAAATCTTGACGGTTGGTATCTCCGCCGTTGGAATTCTAACCTTTTTACTTGCCATTTGACGCAGCACACTCCATATGCATGGGAAACGCCCGCGAAATTGCTACCGCGGGCGTTTCTCGTTACTTGATAAATCTTGTTTTCGAGGTAGGGAACCCAGAATCGATTGGTTTATCCTATGCCGCGTCAGCGTACAGACTCACGTCCACCTGATCGACGAGAATGTTCTCGCCGGTAACATGAATCTCTCGAATCTCGGGAAGATCAATGCGTGCGACTGCGGTGCCTTCCGCTGCGGTTACCGCCTCAGCGACTTCAGCCGTTTCTGAACCATTCAGGACGGTAATGCTATCGGGATTCTCGATGGCGATTACCAAATCGTGGTTGTCAAAGCCCTCATCCGCGACGAATGTGATCTCGTCGGTCGTGTGATCGGCGTCGATTCGCGCGAACCAGAAGGCGTGCGAATCTGCGTCATAGCGAGCGATATAGGTCGGCACATCAAACTTCAGATCTTCGATCTTGTTCGTGAAAACGTAGGTGCGCATGGTATAGATCGCCGAGAACCAGCTCGTGTTATTCATGCTTAGGTGAATCCCAATGTATTCCGGCAGATAAATGACAGCGTTCTCTTCGATATCGTCGAACATTCCCTCTTCCGCCGCCGCGCTTATTGCCATCATCCGGCGGAGTTGGTTCTCCTGTGTCGCCGCATGCCATGCGTTGGCGATATCCGTCATCACGCTGACACTGAGGACCGCTGCCATCAGTACAGCGAGGAATGTCTTCTTGAACCGGATGTGGGTATACAGGAAACCAAGGATACAGGTGATGATGATGATCAGGAAGAAGTAGCTGTAGAATGTCGTGACGTATTCGGAAACCCCGCTGTTGATGACCCACTCGACACGACGCTGCGTGATGGACAGGAGGAGATTCGGAATGAACATGCCCACGAGGCAGAGCGCACAGATGGATAGAAGACGCCGTAGAGAGAACTTCTCGACAGCCCGGAGTACGAGCATAAGGCAGAGCGCCGCAATGACACCTTTCACAAGGAATAGCACGTCGAAAAATGCCATGTAATCCGTTCCCGGCGGTAATGACAGGAACGTGCGAAGTGGATACAGTCCGAAAGAGTAGGTGACAAGAGCCTGTAGCGTCGCGGAGATACTGATCAGGGATACGACATTCCCGTCATAAGCGGACGGATACAGGACGCGCCAGGCGAAATAGACGCCGAGATACAAGGCCATGAAGAGAATATGGAACTTGAGATCCAGAAATAATCGAAGGACGTTCTTGTCCTTCTTCGAGATGTGGATCGCGACGCCGATCAGGAAGGTCAGAAGCGCAAAAAGGATAAACGCTTCGTAAAGCATCGAGCACAAGGTAAGAAGAAGAGCCGATAGGATCATCGTCCGTGTCCGACGGGTCTTGTAGAATTCAAGCTGTCGCTCGAGGGAGAGGAGGAGTATGCCGATCGGAATCTGATGGGTAAGTACGTAGGAACAGAAAAGGTTGTGCTGGTTCGACACTTGTGCGAGCGCGAAGAAGAGTAGCACCGATACGAAACCAAGCGCCTTATCAACATGTCGATAGACGAGAACACCCAGAGCGACAGCAGAGAAGGCGATCGAGGCATAGGAGATCAGCTTGTAGACAAGAAGGTCATTCGCCCAGAAGGGTAAATGAGCCAGAAACGTTAGCGGATAGAACATAATGCGTCCCTGGCTCTTGGCGACAGCCTCTGCGTAATACTGTGTCTTGCCGGAAACCGCAAAGCAGTAATTCATGATGTCGTCATGGATATAGAGCGCACAGTAGTAGGTAATTTTATAGAAAATGATCGCTACAGCGGCGATCAAGAGTATCGTGAAGACGCGGTATTTCGGAGAATCGAAGCCGGACGGCTTGAGCATCCAGGCGGTATCGGTATTTTTCTTCAAGACATGAACTCCCTTCGGATTATATGGACCGGGTGTGCGTAAGGTCTGAAAGGTAAACTACGTCCGCGAACCAGACATAGCAAATTATCTATACTATATCACTATCTCGCCGGAAACGCGCATAACAATATCATCACAAAGATGCGGTTGCGTCTGCTTGACGTCGAACATCCATCGTGCTACGATTTCCCTTAACAATTGTGGAAGCGCTCGTCGCTTTCGCTACATAACACAGACTGTGATAAGAAAGAGTAACGGATTCGATTTCGAACAGAGAGTTGCCGGTTCGGTGAGAGGCGCATGAATAGAATCTCGTGAATACATCTTGGAGTCGCGTACCCAAAGGGCAAGTCCCGAGTAGGCTACGACGGAGAGCACACCGTTATCAGGTGCGGGGGTATCGCCGGAACCGGCTGCACCCTGTGAGGCAGTCGGCGCGAGCCGTCCGCGAAGTAAGGTGGTACCACGGAATCTGTATTGATCCCGTCCTTTCGTTATGAGAGGGCGGTTTTTTTGTGCTCGAAAAGCACCGAAGGACCTTCCCTCGTTGGGAGAGGGTGGTTTTGTGTGCGAAAAGCACAACGTACAACTGTCCTGGGATGTCGAGCTAGAGGATGCCGGTAAGAATTGGCATCACGGAAAGGGAGGTAAGAAAATGATTTCGGCAAAGGAACAATTACGCATCATCACAAAGGGTACCCTGCGCGTCGTCGACGAGGAGGAGCTTCTTCGCAAACTTGAGCGATCCGTCGCTACAGGACAGCCGCTCCGGATCAAGCTCGGGCTCGATCCGTCGGCACCTGATATTCACATCGGA
>Ga0209373_10003287_pt1 | contig 15165 bp, 13 predicted proteins | sample Higcelweek5metaG_FD_187173 | JGI IMG/M metagenome (GOLD analysis project Ga0209373, IMG submission 187173) | Freshwater pond sediment microbial communities from the University of Edinburgh, under environmental carbon perturbations - High... | ecosystem: Environmental > Aquatic > Freshwater >...
CGCGCCCAGCCAGGGGCCAGCGGCAGGCGCTCTGCCAGGCTGATGCCCCGTGCTGTGACGTGCGCGCGCCAGACCCAGGCCTCCACTCCGGCTTTCAGGGCCACGGCCAATCCCTCGGCATAGGCGGGATCGACAACCTCCGCCGGGGCGAAGCAGTGTCCGTCCGGCCTTTGGACCAGGAAGAACAGCGCGGCGCGGCACCCTTGGCGCACCAAGCGCGTCAGCTCCGCAAGATGCTTGCGGCCGCGTTCGCTTGCGGCATCGGGGAATTGGGCCTGATCGTCTTCCACAAGCGTCACGTTCTTGCACTCCACATAAAGGGGTTGCCGGGTGTCCGTACCAGAGCCCTCACCATCCGCCCCGTCAAAGCGGGCGTCCAGGCGGCTTTCACCTATCTTGAATTCCGGCGTCATGCGCGTATAGGCGCGGGCCTCCGGCAGCAAGCCCGCACGCCAGGCCGCGGCCAAGAGCCTGTTGGGCGTCAAGGTGTTCACTCCCACCCAGGCGGGGCCCTGGCCCCGGTGCCCCCCCGGCAGGGCCAGGGCTTCCAGCGTCCATTTCAGGGCGCGGTCCGGGTTGGCCGCTGGCGAGAGCAGCGCGGGCGCACCGGGCTTAAGCAGCCCCAGCATGGAACCGGTATTGTTGGTGTGGGCGCGCACCTCGTCCCCGGTAACCGGATCCACGGTCACGGCGGTGAAACGTTTTTCGCGGCGCAGCAGACGGGTGATTTGGCAACCTGCGGGAAACGGCAAAAGGAGATGAGAGGCTTCAGACATGCCGTGGGCCGTTGCCGTCGTCCTCAGGTTCCTTGCCAACCAGACGCAAGCCTTCGCCCGGGTACACGCGGCGCTCCGCAACCGGCGTGGGACGCGGCACGGCGGGCCACACGCCGGGCATGGGCTCCGCGCCTTCGGCTGCGCAGGCCGTGGGCTCGGTGTCGGCCATCACCGGCTGCTTGCGCAGGTCCACGCCAGGAACCGGGACGCTGAACTCCACAGCAATGTTGTTGGGGTCGAAAGAGTACAACGAATGGATAAAGCCGTGGTCGACGACCTCCGACACCCAGAATCCGGCTGCTTCCAGCCGGTCGCGCAGGTTCCATAGGTCTTCCTCGCACTCCAGCCCGAAGGAGATGTGATCGAAGGTGAAGGGGCCGCGCACCGGCGCGCCATGGTCCTTATCCGGTCCTGGCTCCACGCCCGGCCATTCGAAGAAGGCGATCATGTCCTGCTTGGTGAGCTCGAAAAAGTAGTGCCGGTAGCCGGGATGCCCAAGCCCAGCCACCAGACGCAGGCCCAAGAGGTCGCGCCAGTACCGGATGGTGGCGTCCATGTCGCCCGTGGCCAAGGCCAGGTGGTTGATGCCGGTGAAACGCATGCGGGCTCTCCTTCTTAACGCCTTTCTAGATGGGAGGCTGTGGAAATGCAAGACAAGGGGGCCTTCGCAGGTATTGGTTCGCGCGGGGAGACTGCGGCCTGCGGCTGTGGCAGCCTGTCTGTCGGGATTCTGCTGAAGTCGCGGACGGGCCAGTTTCCTGGACGCAGTGCTGTAAGAATCACCGCGCTGATGGTTGCGCTCTACACGGGCGCGACCATCCACCGAGCCCTGCCGACCGCCCGCCGATGGGCCATCCCCAGGCCCCTTTACGGTGTCAAAACCCGGTGCTATGCCCCGAAAAGTATTGCCGAAGCCTTCATAACACCCAAGGGGGCCAGCCCATGTATCTCGGCATCGATGTAGGCGGAACTCACACGGACGCCGTGGCGCTCGACGAATCGGGCATTGCCGCCCAGGCCAAGGTCCGGACGAACCATCAAGATTTGTTGGCCTCCGTGAACCAGGCCTTGGAAAGCATCCTGGAGACTGTCCCGGCCCAGGACATTTCGCAGCTGAACCTTTCCACCACGCTCTCCACCAACGCCATCGTCCAGGGCACCCTAGAGGACGTCGGCATGCTGGTGGTGCCGGGACCAGGCATCAGCGCGGACGATTTTATGCTTTGCCGCGACTACCATGTGCTCAAGGGCTCCATCGACCACCGCGGCAGCGAGATCGAGCGTCTGGACGAGACAGAGGCGCGGCGCGCCATTGAGGCCTGCCGCAAAAAAGGCGTGCGCGTGTTCGGCTGCGTGGGCAAGTTCAGCACCCGCAACCCCTTGCACGAGAACACCCTACGCCAGATGCTCGGCCCGGACGGGGGCGCTGGCGCGGATGCCGTGACCCTGGGGCACGAACTGGGCGGGCGTCTCAACTTTCCCCGGCGGCTGGCCACGGCCTATTTCAACTGCGCGGTCTGGCGGGTCTTCGGCACCTTCGCCGACGCCGTGGAAAAGAGCCTTATGCGGCTCGGCCTGGGCCACGTGCGCGTGAACACGCTCAAAGCCGACGGCGGCACCTTCCCACTGGCCCAGGCGCGCAAAATGCCTGTGCAGAGCATCTTTTCCGGCCCTGCGGCCAGTGTCATGGGCATCATCGCCCTGTGCGACATCAACCACGACTCGATCATTCTGGACATCGGCGGCACCACCACGGACATTGCGGTGTTTATCGACGGCCAACCGCTGGTGGAGCACGATGGCATCAACATAGGCAGCCACCCAACACTGGTGCGGGCGCTCAAGGTGCACTCCATCGGCATCGGCGGAGACTCGGCCATCAGCGTGCTGGGCGAGGCCGTGCGCGTGGGCCCCAACCGTCTCGGCCCGTCGCAAGCGGACTGCGTGGAGCTGGGCTGCGCCTGCGCCAGCGATGCCCGTCCGACGCTCATCGACGCATTGAACTGCACCGGGCAGGCCAGCCACGGCAATGTGGAGGCCTCGCGCCAGGCCATCGCCCAGTTTGCGCGCTGCCATTCCATCAGCCCAGAGGTCCTGGCCGTTCAAGCTGTGGAGGCCGCGTCCGAGGCCATCTTCAAGGCCACACGCGAGCTTCTGGATGAGATCAACGACAAGCCCGTGTACACTATTCATGAACTTCTGGAGGGTCGCCGCGTGGTGCCCAAGCGCGTGTATCTTATGGGCGGACCGGCCCAGGCCATGCGCGAGGCCGTGCACCAGCGGTTTGAGCTGTTCACCGTGGTGCCGGAGCACTTCGGCGTGGCCAACGCCATCGGCGCGGCCTTGACGCGCAATACGGCGAGTCTGGAACTCTTTGCGGACACGGAGAAGGGGGTCATGTTCATCCCCGCCCTGCGCCATCGCGAAAATGTGCCGCGCAACTACACCCTGAAGGAAGCGGAGCGCGACGCGCTCAATCACCTGCTGGCGCATCTGTCCGAGATGGGCGTGTTCGCCGACCGGGACAACGCACAGGTGAACGACGCCTCCAGCTTCAACATGGTCAGCGACGGCGTCACCACCGGCCGCAACATCCGCGTCAAATGTCAGATAAAACCCGGCGTGGCCTTCGCCCTGACCGGGAACGGGAGGTAAGGCCATGCACGAGGCAAAGAACAGCCTGGGCGTCATCTTCTTCCCGGCCTTCGACTGGAGCATTTCGCCCACGCACCCGGAGCGCGAGGAGCGGCTTCTCTACACCCAGGACCAGCTGAAGGAAGAAGGGCTTTTCGACATTGAGGGCGTGGACGAGCACAAGCCTGGAGTGGCCACGCGCGAGGACATCGAACGCGTGCACTTCTGCTACCCGGAGGTGGAGGCCGTGGCCACGCGTTCGCACATGGTGGCCGCTGGCGGCACCAAGACCGCAGCCGACCTGATCATGAGCGGACGGCACAAGAAGGCCTTCGCCCTGGTGCGCCCCCCCGGCCACCATGCCATGAAGGTCGTCCACGGCTCGCGCGGGTTCTGCAACATCAATATCGAAGCCGTGATGATCGAGCACCTGCGGGAAAACTACGGCAAAAAGCGCATAGCGGTGGTGGACACCGACTGCCACCACGGCGACGGCACCCAGGACATCTACTGGCACGACCCGGACGTGCTGTTCATCTCGCTGCATCAGGATGGCCGCACTCTCTACCCCGGCACCGGGTTCCCGCAGGAATGCGGCGGGCCGCACGCCCTTGGCCGCACCATCAACATCCCGCTGCCGCCGGGCACCTCGGACGAGGGCTACATGATGGCCATGGAGCGGGTGGTGATGCCCATCCTGAAAGATTTCAAACCCGAGGTGGTCATCAATTCCGCCGGGCAGGACAACCACTTCACTGACCCCATCACCAACATGAACCTGACGGCGCAGGGTTATGCGCGCCTGACGGAGCTCCTGCAGGCGGACATCGCCGTGCTTGAGGGGGGGTACTCCATCCAAGGCGCATTGCCCTATGTGAACCTGGGCATCTGCCTGTCCATGGCCGGGCTAGACTACTCCGGCGTGCGCGAGCCGGGCTTCGACGCCGTAAAACACGCCCAGCGCCCGCAGATAGCCGAATATCTGGCCAAGCTGTGCGACGCCTTGCCCGACTTGTACTTCAACCCGCCGCGCCTGGAGCAGACGGTGTCGGGCGGGAAGATCGAAGGCGAGTGGTTTGTGCGCCACAAGGACATCTATTACGACACCGACGGCATCAGTGAGGCCCAGACCGAGGAATTGCTGCTCTGCGACTCCTGCCGGGGGCTTTTGAAGATTGTGAGCCGCACAACAAAGAACCCCGCCTGCCTGGGGGTGGAGATTCCCCTGCACGCCTGCCCTCGTTGCCGCGAGCGGGGCTTGGCGCTGTATGACGAAGCTCAATCCAAGGACGACTACCGTTACAGCCAACTCATCAACCGGGCGGACCGGCAGTACCTGCGGCACGGGTTTTGACTAAAGAAGCGGCCTGATCGGGAGCGGTCAAGCTAAGGAAGCGGGTTGTTTTCAGGCATCAGCGAGGCCGTCTCCCTTCGCGGGGAGGCGGCTTTTTGTTTCGTCAGCCTCCCGCCGAAGCCGGTGCCGCCGAGCATGCGGTGGATGATGCCGCGCGCCAGTGGCAAGGCAAGCGTTCCCTTCGGACTTTGCAACGCGTGTGGGCCAACGCCAGCCATGCACATTCAGATAAAAGAGCCAGCGAGTTGCCCCGCTAGCCTCATGGGCACAACAGCTGCTGAAATAATTCTGCGTCACAAGGCGATTGGCCAATCAGCAGTATCGGGCAAACAACCTCTTGCGATTTCGTACCTAGCGGGCTGGGGCACGTTCATTGCGCACGGCCTGGAACAGGGCGCGGCTGGCGGCTTCCGGATCCGGAGCGGCGCATATGGCCGAAACCACGGCAACGCCATTGGCCCCGGCGCGGATGACTTGAGCGGCATTGCTGACGTCGATGCCGCCAATGCCCACAAGGGGCCGCGCTGTCGCTGCACGCAGGCTGTGCAGACCGTCGAGTCCCCAGCCAGGGCCTGTGTCGGTTTTGGTCGGCGTGGCGTGGATGGGGCTCACCCCGTAGTAATCCACGTCCAGGCCTTCGGCTTCGGACAGTTGGTCCAGGCGCTCCAGGGAAAGTCCGATGAGCGCGGCAGGGCCAAGGAGCTGCCGAGCCAGCTCCGCCGGCATGTCCGATTGTCCCAGGTGTGCGCCGTCGGCCTCTACAGCCAGAGCCACGTCCACGCGGTCATTGATGATAAGCGGCACGCCATGGGGTGCGAGCAGAGCCTTGAGCGCCCGCCCGAGGGCGACCATGTCGCGGAAGCTCAAGCTCTTTTCGCGCAATTGCACAAGGCTCACGCCGCCTTGAACGGCAAGCCCTACCACATCGGCCAGGCTCCTCTCTCCGCACAGCTTCCGGTCTGTCACCAGATAGAGCGAGAGGTCGAAGCCCGGCCGCTGGGTCATGGCTAGCGCACCACCTTGATGTGGTCGGAAACGTCCTGGGCGGTCATGTTGTACAGCGCATCGTACAGATGCAGCTGCAGCGTGCCGGGGCCGCTGGATTTTCTTTCCGCCATCTCGCCCGCGACCTTCATGGTGATGCAAGCATGCAGCGCGGCTTCCAGGGGGTTCTTGTTCACTGCGGCAAAAGCTGCGCACAGGGCCGTGGCCGTGCAGCCAAGCCCCGTGACGCGCGGCATGAGCGGGCTGCCGCCGAGCACGCGGACTTTGGCGCCGCTTTCGGTGACGAGGTCCGCCTCGCCGCTGACAACCACGGCGCAGTTGTGCTTCATGGCGAGGGAACGGGCGGCGCTGCCGGCGTTGTCACTTTTGGCGACGGAATCCACGCCGCGCGCGGCGGAGCCGGAGTCGCCCGCGAGGGTCATGATCTCCGAGGCGTTGCCGCGGATGATGAACGGCTGGTGGGCCCCAAGCAAGGCCAGGGGGGTGACGGTGCGCAGCATGCTCGCGCCCGCGCCCACAGGATCCAGCACCACAGGCACGCCTGCCTCGTTGGCGGCGGTCCAGGCGGGCTCCATGGCCGCCAGATACTCCGGGGCCACGGTGCCGAGATTGATGACCACGCCGCCGGAGATGGCTACCAGCTCGGCCATTTCCTCCACGGCATGGCTCATGATGGGCGAAGCCCCCAGCGCCAGCAGCGCATTGGCCGTGGTGTTGGTCACCACATAGTTGGTGATGGACAAAATGACCGGCGCGTTGGCGCGGATGGTTTCAATATCGTGAAAAACCTTGTCGGCGTCTGTCATGGCATGCTCCGTCTATGGGGTTGCGGTTCATCGCAGATTCTTCGCTTGCCTGCCGGTTGTCAAGACGAGGAGGGTTGAAATCGCAGGGGCTCGGGCCTACAGTCTTTGCAACAATACCAAAAGGAGTCCCCCACATGCCTCAGTTTGCCGATCGTGTGGCCAAGGCCCAGCGTTCCTTCATCCGCGAGATTCTGAAAGTCACCGCGGACCCCTCCGTCATTTCCTTCGCGGGCGGCCTGCCCAATCCGGCCTCCTTCCCCGTGGCCGAGATCGCCGCAGCCGCTGCCAAGGTACTATATGAATCCGGTCCAAGCGCGCTGCAATACTCCACCACCGAGGGCTACCTGCCCCTGCGCAAGTGGATCGCCGAGCGCTACAAGCGTCGCATGGACATGGACGTGAACCCGAACGACATCCTCATCACCACCGGTTCCCAGCAGGCGCTGGACCTCGTGGCCAAGGTCATCGTCAACGCGGGCGATACCGTTGTGATGGAAAAACCCGGCTACCTCGGCGCCATCCAGGCCTTCACCATCTTCCGACCTTCCTGGCGCTCCGTGCCGCTGGAGAACGACGGACCCGACCTTGCCGCGCTCGACAAGGCTCTCGATGGGGCCAAGCTGTTCTACGCCGTCACAAGCTTCCAGAACCCTTCCGGCCTGTCTTATTCGGAGGAGAAGCGCGCCGCCGTGGCCGAGCTGCTGCACCGGCACGGCACATTCTTTCTGGAAGACGACCCCTATGGCGAACTGCGCTTCAAGGGGCGCGCCCTGCCGCCGGTGTACAAGCAGCGGCCCGAACACTCCATGCTTCTCGGCACCTTCTCCAAGGTTGCCGCGCCGGGCTTCCGCCTGGGCTGGATCGTGGCCAAGGGCGAGATCATGGACCGACTTGTCATCGCCAAGCAGGCGGCCGACCTGCACACCGGCTCCCTTGACCAGATGATCGTGCACCAGTTCCTGGCCGACAACGATTTCGAGGCCCACGTGGCGCGCATCCGCGAGCTTTACGGCAACCAGTGCCGGACCATGCAGGCCGCCATTGCCAAATACTTTCCAAAGAATATCCACGTCACCGAGCCTGAGGGCGGCATGTTCCTCTGGGTCACGCTGCCGGAGAATCTCTCCGCCACCGAACTGCTGAAGCGCTCCGTGGACTGCAAGGTGGCCTTTGTGCCCGGCGCGGCCTTCTTTGTGGACGGCACGGGCGAGAACACCCTGCGCCTCAATTATTCCAACGCCGACGCCGCGACCATCGACGAAGGCATCAAGCGTTTGGCGGCCTGCATGGAGGCCTGCCTGGCAGACGGCCCCAAGGCCTGCAAGGGAGCATGAGAGCTGGCGCGCTGACTCTCCTGGGCCGTTTGCGGGGCATGGCCCTGGCGGCCCTCTGGGCATACAAGGCCCGGTCGCTTTTTGTCATCATGGGGGTGGGGTTCGGCGTGGCCGCCCTCACCCTCATCGTCACCGCCGTGGACGGGGCGGAGCGCAAGGCCGTGGAGCTCGTTGAATGGTTCGGGCCCGACGCCGCCCTCGTCTTCGGCGGGAATTTCAAGAAGCGCGCAGTCGGCGCGCGCACCAACACCCTTACGGAAGACGATATGCGCACCATCCGCCAGTCCCTGCCTGGCGTTTCCCTTGTGGTGCCCATGCGCGCCAAGCAGGACATCCCCCTGCGCTACCAGGACAAGAATCTGCCCGGGACGCTCATTGTCGGCGCCACGGAAGACTACGCCAGCGCCTGGAACTGGCCGCTTGTGGAGGGCCGGGACCTTTCCGAGGAGGATGTGCGCCTGGCGGCGCGCGTGGCCTTGCTGGGCGACAAGCCCTCCCGCGAACTCTTTGGCGACGAGTCGCCCGTGGGCCGCACCTTCCAGATGGGAAAATTCCAGGTGCAGGTCATTGGACGCTTGAAGTACCGGGGAGCCTCCGGCGGCGGCGGCGACGTGGACGATCGCATCATCATCCCCATCAGCACCCTCACCAGCCGCTTCAACATGGACCGCAAGTATTACCGCGCCATGCGCATCAAATTTCTGGAGCCGCAGTTCATGAGCAGCCATGTGGAGAATCTGCGCGCCTTTCTGCGCATGAATCACCATTTGGCCGACAGCGACGATGACGACTTCTCCATCATCACAGCGGACGAGATTTTAAAGTTTCTTTCCGCATTCAAGGGCGGGCTTGTAGCCTTTTTGGGCGTTACGGCCGCCGCCGCCATGACCGTTGGCGGATTCGTGCTTGCCAATCTTTTTTCCATCAGCGTCAGCGAGCGCAGTCGCGAAATCGGCCTCAAAAAGGCCCTTGGCGCCACCAGGAACGCCATCATGCTGCAATTTTTGCTCGAGGCTGCCTTTCTGACCGCCGTGGGAGGGCTTGTGGGCCTCGGGCTGGGCCTTGGATTGGGGCAGCTGCTCACGCGGCTTGGCATGCTGCAGATTCTCTTTTCGTGGAAGGTGTTTTTCTGGTCCCTGGGCAGCGCGCTTCTGATCGGCTTTGTGTTTGGCTTGAAGCCCGCCCAGGCCGCAGCAGCGCTGGATCCCATCGCGGCATTGCGCGGGGATGGCTAGCTAGGTCTTCGGCATGCTGATGTAATAGACATAAAGACATCTTTCGGGGGGAATCATTCCCCCCGAACCCCCTCATGGCGGCAAAACGGCCTGGGATGCAGAGCATCCCAGGCCGTTTTGCCGCGGAAGGCTAAAGTAGCGCTCTCTGCCCGGCGCAGACTTTGACTTTGCGCTGTTCCCGCTCTCATCTTCAGGACAATTCTTGAAACAGCCGTGACTCCCCCCTTAAGTGGAACCGCTTCTAAACATGAGGGGGTCCGGGGGGCATCATGCCCCCCGGCGGGGTCAGGGGTGGAGCCCCTCCCTGCTTTTTACCCCGTCTATGCACGCATGCTCTGCTCCCGTTCACCAGGATACAAAACCTCAAAACCGTCGCGCACCTGGCGCACAAAGTCGTCATCCCGACGGGAAGGGTCGAAGTAGCGAGGATCGCGCATCATCTCGCGCAGCCTCTGCGGGGTCAGACTCTGAGCGGGTGCGGCGTCGCGGCCCTTGAGGGCCGATTCGCTCACCAGCGGGGCCATTCTGGCAAAAGCCTGGATCACACGGGCATCATCCGCCGCGCCATTGGCCTCAAGACGCTCCATGAGCTCCTTGCCGCCAAGGGCAAGAACAGCCTTACGGGCGGCTTCAAGGACGCTTGTGGCCGCGCCGCCGTGCACCTGGCGCAAGGCGGACAGCTCCCTGTCCCGGGCACGCACGCGCTCCGACTGGATCTGCTGAGTCTTGTCGATGAGCGCCTGAACGTTCATGGGCACAAACCAAGCGTAAAGTCCGCCAGCTTGGGCGTCGCTCAAGCCCAGCTCATGAGCTTTTCCCAAAAAGGCATCGCGCAGACCGTCGTCCAGGCTGAAATCCTCAGGCAGTTCAATCTCAGGAAGCTGGTAATCAGCCGGGCTGGCAGGGCAATCCATACCGGAGGGACAAGCTCCCTGCGACAAAAGCGACCCTCCGCCCACGTCAGAGGAAGGTTCGCCTTTTTTCCCCAACAGGCGCTGGGCATGCACCAAGGCTTTGATGGCCTCGTCTTTTGAAGCATACTTGGCCAGGGCGGGATGCTCACGCAAAGGCAACTGCACTTCAGTTCCCGTGGCATCCCGGCCAGGCGCTGTCCAATTCTCGGGCAGGGTCTGCCGCCAGTCTTCAGCGGCTGGCGGCGGCGTGGTCGATTTCACATTGCGGCGGGCATCAGGCATGATGGTCTCCTTGTAAAATAATGACGCAGCACGGAACCGGCCCGATGCCGGGCTCCGTTGATCCGCGCCAGTATACCGCCGTTTTTCGCCACATCCGAAAATAGCAAGCTTTTGGCCGGGGAAAAGACAAAAATAGCGCCTTGACAGGCTGTTCAATCCAGCCACAACTCTGCGGCCTGGTACAAGCGCTGCCCGGTAAAGCCCAACAGGCGGGTAAACTTTGGCCAGCGTATGTCGGCCTTCGGGCCGCTTTCGATCCGCACCCCGACGATGCGGTTTTTACCCAAGTCACGAGCCATGCGTTTAAGCTCCGCAGCATCTTCGCGCAGCGAGCGCAATACGCCGGGGCCAAAACGCGAAACCTCCAAGTGCACTTCGAGACAATCCTCGTGATAGGCCAAAGCGCCAGCCCCGTAGATTCCTCGGGCGTTTGCCAAATCAAAGAACCGGAAATTTTCCTTTTTGTCCAGGTAGGACAAGGCCGGATGTACGCTTTTTGTAGGTCGAATGCTCATCGTGCTCAGCCCTCCTTTCTCATTCCTCCCGTCGATCCTTTCAGGGCAGGGGTTTAGGGGACTTCCCTTCAAGAGAACTTTCCCCGGATTTTTCTGTTGCCAACCGCAAACAACGGGTATATTGAGGGGCGCGTGAGGGGTTGAACCGTCCTGTGCGCGGGCGTTCCGTGTATGGGTTCGGTTACTGCCCTTGCTCCCGGGCTTAAGACCAAACGCCGCAGGGTTTCTGGTCAAAGGCAAAGGTCCCACATGGGGCTTTCCGGGGAACGGAATTTCTGGTTTGAGTTGTACCACCACAAATAGAGAGGAAGAGTCCCATGAAAAAGCTGTTCGCTGTCATGATCGTTGCTGCCCTGGCCCTTGGTGTTTCCGCTTGCGGCGAGAAGAAAGCCGAAGAGAAGAAGGCCGAGCCCGCCGCTGCCGCTCCGGCCCCCGCCGCCCCGGCCGCTCCTGCTGAGGCCAAGCCCGCTGACGCCTCTGCCAAGCCCGCTGACGCCGCTGCTGTCCCGGCCGCTCCTGCTGAGACCAAGAAGCCCTAAGGCTTTCAGGTTAGCTATTCGAGAGGGGGGCCTTCGGGTCCCCCTCTTTTTTTATGCTTCGCGCTGGGTTGTCAGCCCAGCTGCAGCCAAGCGGCGAGTTGCCGCCTGGTGGTCGAGCATCCGCTGGATGTACAGAATGAGGCTGCGTCTGCCTTCATTGAAGGCCGCCCTTTGGGGATCGGGGGTGAAGCTGGTGTCCCGCACAAATGCGCGTGCCTCCAGATCCGCAAGGATGACTTGCCCCGCTTCCCCTTCAAAAACTCTCACATAGCACTGTTGCAAGGCGTTCGCGTCGCACATGGTCTGTGTCCTCCTGCGCGGAGCATAGCACGGCTCCTGGCCCAGCACGGAAAATACCCTGTTTTTGGCCGGGAAAAAGACGATTTTCCCCTATTGACATCTTTTACGGATCCTCTCGTCTTCAGCCTCACGCTGTTTTAAACCCTAAATATCTGTCATGGCCTTGACTTTTTTCTTTCCTCTCCTGATTGTGAAATCAATCACGTTCACGCTCCCCTGCGAGTGGGGACCCAAAGTCAAAGGATGAGCATGCCTGGGACCACGCAACAACACGCCCACCTGGACGTCGGATTTGATTTGGCCCGACCAAGCAGGGTGTACTTTGATCGCAAAGACTATGAATTATTGCGTATTGTTCGCGACGTCATCAACAGAGAAGATGCGCCAAGCAACAAGAAACTGCTCGCGCCGTACATGCACCCCCACGGCATTAAGGAAATGGCGGCCACGCGCGGGCTGCGCATCGCCTACGCCGTGGTGCATCTTCTCGGCTCGCTTGAAACAGGCAAGGCCGAGGATCGCCTTTCGGCGCTGCGTTCGCTCCATGCCGAGGTGCTGACCACGGCCCAGAGCGGTCTGCGACGCAACACGGCGCGCGTGCTTGTGCAGCTTATGAAAGACATGGTGCGGGCGGGTGGGGACACCCTGGCCCAGCTCATGTACGCGCGCGATTTCCGCGAGGCGTGTTCCGGAAAGCCGCGTGTCGTTCGCCGCCACCTTGCCAACTATCATCTGCTGGAGATGCCAGAGGACCAGAGCCAAATCGCCTTCGACGACCATGTGCACGACGCCAACACCAAGGGCCGCAAATCAAGCACCCACCTGGTCCTTGATGCCTGGATCAAGGGCATCAAGACGATCACTGTCGTCTATTACAACTACGTGCCCCGGGAAGCCGCTGCCGAACTGCTTGAAGCCGCCCGGGTGCTCGAGCTCAAGGTCCGCATCGGCATCGAGTTCACGCCCCGCTTTCGCGGCCGCTTCTTGAAGGTCATCTGGGTCCCTGGTGGGTTTGCTACTCCCCTTGAATTTCTAGATTTTCTTGATCAGCCCGCCACAGCGGACTTCATGGCCGAAGGCCGCACCGTTTCACAATACCACCAGCGCTATGTCGCGGATGTTTTCAATATTTTCAACGAGGTTCATCGGCAGACGCTCAAGCGGGACTATGCGCTTTCCTTGGATCCACTATCGGTCGAGCACTTCCAGCGCTTCGTGGGCTCCGGGCAAGCCTCGCTGCAGCACTTGGGCAAGTTCATCCACGAACGCCTTCTTCCGATCATGCTGCTCCAGGCGGATTTCCTGCGCCACGAGCTCAAGTCCGCCACGGGCCCGGAGCGTGAGGAAATACGCCAACAGATCAACCGTCTTTGCAAGCTCGATACAGATGAAATAATTGATCTCTTTCTACGACCTCAACGCAACCCGACGTTGCAGAATCCTGACATTCCCAGCGATGCGCCATCTTCGCCAGTGCTGTTGCGTCTCACTCCCCAGGATTTGACGCGCAGACTGCAAGATATTCATCCCGCCGGGCGCATCACCCTGAGCTTGGGCAATCTTCGCGTGGAAGAGGTGCTGGAGATTCTGTACGACTGCCGGGGTGCCATCACGCACCTCGAAATCGTCAACATGAAGGACCGCGCCCTGGGCCGTGAAATCGACCGCGCGCGCATCAACGCCTTGCAGGAGGCGCTCAACACCTCCAACATCATCAAGCTTAAGAAGCTTATACGCGACATCATCGAGGCCGTTCCGGCAAAAAGCGTCCGCGACAAGCTGGAAGAAATCCTCTTCGACATCGCCACGCTGCATGCATGCTACCGCAAGACCCCCCTGGCCTCCTGCATCGGCACCGACTCCACAGGGCAATCAAGCCGGCTCTATGGCATGGGTATGGTCGTGGACGACACGCTGCCGGTACGTGCGCGCCGCGCCCTGCGCAACATGCCGGATGCCTTTTCAAAACGGCTCGACGTGCTTGCAATGGCCAGAAAACGCGTCACAGAGCTTCCTGATGACGATCGCGAGCCCGAGCAAGGGTTCTTGCATACCCTTGCGAATATTTTCCCTCGTTTGCGCTTTCTCGTCCGCCGCACAAGCATTGAATGGCTTGCGGAGACCTTCCGGCTCACGCCAGGTCTTCCCGGCAATGTCTCCCTTCTCGGGGGAGTGCAACGCGAGCACGGAGCCGAGTCCGGCATGGGTCTGGAGCCTCCCCCGCAGCCTGTCCCTCGGCGCCTGTTGCACCCCCGCTACCTCAACTCGACGCTCAAGATCACCCTCAAGATACTCTTCGGCTTCATTCCAGCCGCCCTTACGTTTGGTCTTACGAAAGACTGGTGGGTGCTCGCATATCTGGGGGCTTTCCTTTGGTTCGGCATCACAGGCGTGCGCAACATCATTCAGATGGTTCTCTCAACCGGCGGATTCATGCGCTCGTCACTGCTTCGCTGGAACGATCTGGTGAGCTGGGACCGCTTGGCGGATTCGCTTTTGTACACTGGCATATCTGTGCCCTTGCTCGATTATGTGATCAAAACTCTTTTGCTTAACAAGGGGATGGGAATCACACTTTCCAATGCCCCGCTGACACTTTATACCGTCGTCGCCATGGCAAACGGCTTCTACATCATGGGGCACAATATTCTGCGCGGCCTGCCAAAAGGCGCAGCCTTGGGAAATTGGTTCCGCTCCGCAGTTTCCATTCCCCTGGCTCTTTTCTACAGCGATGCCATAGTCCTGCTTCTTCAGTCCTCAGGCCATCATGACGCCGCCATCCTGGTTGAACCTTGGGCCGCAGTCATCTCCAAGCTCGCCTCTGATACAGCGGCAGGGGCCATCGAAGGCCTTGTGGATCGCGCCCAGGCCACCCGGCTGCGTGTTTGGGACTACAGGGTAAAGCTTTCCCAGCTCTTCGACACATTCCAGAGGCTTGAGTTGCGTTTTCCGCAAGAGGACGTGCTGGCGCTGCTTGAATCGCCCAAGCAGTTCATGCTGACCATGAGCTATGAGGATAAGGGGCTTGAGAACATCATTATCGTCAATGCACTGGATTTGCTATATTTCTGGATGTACCAGCCGCGAGCCAGATCTGTGCTTGCCACTTGTCTGCAAGAAATGAGCGTCGAGGAACGCAAGGTCTTCCTGCTCTCGCAGTATGTGCTTCTGCGTGAGCATGAGATCAGTCAATTGTTCCTCGATGGCCTTGTTGGAAAAAATTTTGCGCGCGCCTTGGCGTTCTATTTAGATACCAGCCGCGAGTATCTTGAGGACATTCAGGCCTTGGCGGCGCGCCTTGAGATTGTTCCCGCCCCCCCAGCGCCACCGGTTACGGCATAAAAAAAGGGCGGCGCCGAAGCGTCCGCCCTTTTGCTTTGCCAAATACTTCTGCTAACCGCCAGTCAAAGCCATGTCGGCCATGAGCACCTGACGCGCGCGCCGCTCGTCCAGCTTTTTTCCTGTCCACAC
>Ga0209373_10003288_pt1 | contig 15153 bp, 17 predicted proteins | sample Higcelweek5metaG_FD_187173 | JGI IMG/M metagenome (GOLD analysis project Ga0209373, IMG submission 187173) | Freshwater pond sediment microbial communities from the University of Edinburgh, under environmental carbon perturbations - High... | ecosystem: Environmental > Aquatic > Freshwater >...
AGAATAAAATTCTTGCTTTTTGTTTTCTTCTTCCTTTGTATTTTTTTCAGAAGAGTCATTGAAATCAAAAAACTTATTTGATTCATCTTTAACTATACTTGTTGAAATGCTTATTGAAATAATTACATTTAAAATTAATACTACAATACTTGAAAAGCAACCCAATTTCTTTATGCCAAATTTAAAACCTAAAAATGATATTAGGTTATGAATTATTAAAAAGAAAACAAAAAATAAAATTAGTTCTAACATTTATATTTATTTTAATTTAGAATTTCATTTCAACACAAAAGAGTAATGAAATATTATAATTAGACAAGAGCATTATATTTATTAATCTTTATTGTCTTTTCTATTTAATAATGGCCTGTACTTTTTTATTAAATATTCTTCGAATTCATAACGCCCCAAAGCAACTGGGAATAGAGTCACTTTACAAGTCTTTAAAAACTCTGTCAGCTTTCTGTCTTCTATTTCACTAAAATAACGTTTTTTTCCTTTTATTTCTTGAAGTTCAAACCCTAAAATATCTGTTCCAATGTGTCTCCTAAGTGCCGAAAAATATGTTCTGCCACTATGAGTTTTTATTCGTTCTCCAATGTTCGAACTTTCACCAATATAAATAATTTTATCCGATTTGTCTTTTACAATATAAAGCCCTGCCAAACTTATTATTTTTGTGTCAAACCAAGTAGTAAAAGTTGATTTTAAAATTCTAGTTTCCCCTTCTTCTAAAAGTTTTACTGAATTTTCTTGAACAGCATTCCAAAGACCTTTCTTGTCTGCTATTGCAAATTTTTCTCTTTTATCAAGTTGAAAACTATTTAATTTTGTGGGTAAGTTTACAATTCCAAATTCTTCGACTTCTTTTCTTCCAATATTTGTAGAAATATATTGAATTTTAAATTTGTCGATAGATGTTTCCTTAGCTAGTTTATTTTCCGAATTTAATTTTTCAAAATTTTTGTAAAACGTTGATGTTGCTGGTTTAAATTGTTGTTTGAGTCTTTTGTTCAGTTCTTTTCCTTCACCAATATAATATGGAACTTTATCAAGAGATATTAGATAATTTCCAAAACCCCTTTCAATTACATTAGAAATATCACAAAACGGTTCAGTTTTTAGTTTGTTAAGACCACACGATAGAATTTCGTCTGATTGTTTTTGAATTATGTACCAGCTAAATTTTGTCATTTTTGAATATTTTTTTTCTTTCTGATATTATTGTCTACTAATATCAAATAAATATTATAAAAACACTATTCTTTTAAAATTGAAATTGCAGTTATTTTTGATTTTTAGTTGTTATATGATTTTATTTTTCTCATTTTTTTATGCAATATTTACAAGACTAAAGGTGTCAATCATTATCTGATGGACTATAAGGAAATTCCTTTTGGCACTTTTTCCAAAAAATTTCTCCATCCGCTTCGGGTAGATTTTGCTTGAAAAAATTAATTATTTCCTCTTTCATAGTTTCTAGGGCTTCCTGAAATTTGTCATAAAATACTAGATGTTGCACTTTGGCAGAGCGACCTTTGTTCATTGCCAAAAAAATGTTGTTTGGATGAAAGTGATAGTGGCATCCACTAGGACAATTACCAATAAACTTTGGATATCTTGTCAGGTTTTTAAATTTGCTGTAATGTTCATTAAAGTAAGCGAAACATACCATATCTATCAACACTGTCAGATATAGAGCTACTGCAAAATATTCTTTTTCGTCTTTGTCTAAGAAACTAAGATGATTAAATGCAGGAGTTAATCTTTCATATTGAATTGAAAAAGTTAGTTTGTTTTGAGTGTCTTCGTGAAACTTACTTTCATCTGGAATTGTCGAAAAGAAACGATTTATATCGTTACAAAATTTTGTATGATAGTATGTTTTGAAATCTGTCATTTATTTTCTAAGTAGTCTTTTATGATTGATTGATTAATTTGATTTTACTTTTTTTTGAACTATTTCAAAATTTTCAGTTTCTGCTTTGTAATTACTCTCTCTGCTTTGATACGTTTTAGATTCATACACAATGTCTTGTTCCATTTTACCTAATCCATCTGATGGATATAAAAATCGGTTTTTAGAAACATTTTCATTATCTTCTTTTTTTTGAATTGGTTTGGATTTTGAATCGATTGCTTTTTCAATTTTTAGAAAAGATATAGCTTTTTCAATTCTATATAATCTTTCGATAATTAATTTAAATGGGTTTTCCATAATTGATTTAAATTTAATAACATAAAAACGAAACTAATATAATTCAAAGTATTCATTTAAAATTATATTTTTTAAAAAATGAAGTTGAAGCCGTTTTTGATGTCTCAAAACCTAAGGCATAATTAACTTAAAAATAGTATTATGCAATTTTATTATGAAAAATTAGAACCAAACTTTGTATTGGACTTTTTAAAAGACAAACGTTTTTCAGGAGTATTTGGTTATATGATCACTTTTACATTCTATGCTGAATTTGTTGTTACTCCCTATCCTTACCACATTGAATTAAAAAATGATGATACATTGATTATTGTTTTGCTTTATGTTGGGTTTGATTTTAAACGGTATATGGAACTTGATAGTGTACATATTGTTTCCCTAAATCCAATTGTTTGGGAAATGGTAGAATTTGAAAATTTAAGTATTAAATACGTAAGCCCACACGCTTTGTTTCATATGATTACGGAACTTGTTCCTGAAACAAGAGCTGAAGAGATTCGGTTTTTATTGACCAATAATTTTTAACAAAAAAGCGGACTATCAATAGTATAGTCCGCTTTTTTATTGATTTTAATTCTTTATTCTATTTCAATTTATTCTACTATTTTCAATAGCTCGGGTGCAATATTATTTAGTAATTCTTCATCTCTTAACCCTATTCTTCTCGTGTAACCAAATAGATTCATACCATCTGATTTCCTTTTAAAATTACCACAATATTTGTTGGTATCATAATCTAATGTTTTGGTCCAATTATCGCCATCATCGTACAAATCATCCATAAAATTAAAAGCACTTTTTCCTTCACAAATAATGTTTTCGGGATTTATAATTTCAATAATTTCTTTTGTCCATTTTTTATTATTCTGTATTAATTGATAGTACAGTTCACGATGTTTTTTATATAAGAAATCTTCAAATAATTTCATTTCACCTATTCCTACAGTAGCATAAAACTTTGTATTCAATTTTACTGCATTTTGCAAAAGATGAAGTTGATTATTCTTGTTGAATATTTTCTTTGTATTCTTTGCTAACATGTAATTATTACGTTCATCATCCATATATTCAATGATTGCGTACTCTTCATTGTAATATTCGAAAGGTTCTCCAGGATCACCACCACCAGGATTAATTCCAATAAATAGAATTTTAGGATTAATAATGATTGGGCTGTAAAAAATTTTCCAACCCAAAAGTAAATTTGTTATTTCATCGTTATTACCAATTGCATTTTTAAGAAGTAAAGCAAAATCTCTTACCTCTTTTTCAACTTTCTCGATTTGAATTCCATAGAAATTCAAATCGAGATTTTTAATATTATTTTCGATTCTTAGTTTCATCTTACTTTTTAATAATTCTATGAATAAACTCATTATTAGGAATGGGTTTCTAGTTCAGAATTACTTTATATGATTTGGTTTTATTCTATCTTTTAAGGACAATTGTTACTATTTTATCATTTATTTTTTGGGAACAAATGATTTTGTAATTTTTCTAATGCTTCTTGATGTTTTTGTAATGGCATTTTTTCTAGATTCATCATTTTCCATTTGACTGATGGTAAATTGGAAATTACCTCAACGTTTTCCATTTCTAATAATGTCCAATCTGGTGTTTTGTTTTTGAATGATATTAGGAATTTCTTTTCATTTTCGGTCATTTGAGAGTTGATTTGATGAATTAGATTTTCTCGAGCTTCCTCCAATTCTTTAAGTGGCACATCTACTTCTGCCATTTGTTTGAACTCTGTCTCATATATCTCACTAATATCTTTTCTATTTGGTGCTAATAGTTCTGAAATGGGTCTTTGGTGACTGATTAAAAAAATTAGGAATGTTTTGCGTAAATCATTTGTTAATCCTTCATTTTCTAATAAGAATTTCACATCGAATAAATCTCGAGGGTGTTGTCTATCTAATGCTGCACAGATTTTACCCGCGTATAAATCGGGAAGTGATGCTACTTGCATTTCTACGTAACCGAATTCTGTTTCAACTTCTTCGGTTACTTCCATTCGTACTTCAGGGAAAATTGTTCCTCTAATCACTGGTGATAATTCTACTTTAATTCGAACTTCACCTTGACTCACAATTAATCTCAATGCATCGCTTTGTTCGTGTGCATCTTGTACTCTAGTACCAGGAATTGTTTTTGATATTTTTTCACTGATACGTGAAAGGGCCTCCCTAATATTCTTAAGTGCTGTATCGCGATCATCCATTGGGATGTAGAGTAAATCGATATCCACAGACAATCTAGGTAGTGGTCTATAAAATAAATTAATAGCGGTACCTCCTTTTAGAGCAAAGCATTTTTCGGTATCTACTATTGGTAAAACTCGAACTAATAGTTGCACTTGTTTTGCGTATATATTGTTTGCGTCTATAGCCATTCTGGAACTGTTATTTTATATTTTTTGTCTAATTTACCCCCTTTTGCTATCATTCTGTTTCCGGAACCTAAGGTTATTTTATTACGATCTAATTTGTTTACCCAAGCATAATTTTGTCTGTCGGCAAACCAAAGAAATAGTCTTTTTGCTTTTATGTTTTGGCAATACTCCAATAGTTTTTGCAAGCTACGAGGTGACAATGTTGTTAGCCCTTGCATGAGTTGGTCTGCGTGTTCAAACGTTATTTTAGAGGGTACTTCTAAAAGCACTTCTAAATAAGCCCTTTCAGGTGTTGCGATTGTAAGTTTTCTTCCCTCATTGTCCCATTCCCTTTCTATAGTAAATTGACTATTTTGCTTTTCATTCTCATTATTTCCAAAGAATCCTTTCGTAGTATGCTTTATGAACTTAACGTTAACCTCTAACTCCATTGCCCATTTCGGTAAAGTATCATTACCATATAGGTGAACGGTTTTATTTTCAGAAAAGGATAAGTAATGAGAAAGACCTTGCATTTCTAATGATGATAAACCACCTAATACTAAATCTGTCTTTACCATTGATTGCAAAGAAAACACAACTGATTGCCACGTTATTTTGGCTTTATTTCTGACGTATATTCCTTTACTGATAGATTCTAATTGGTTACTTTTTACCAAGTTGTCTATTGCATGCATGGTAAAATTATTATCCATAAGCCATTTACGAGTTGTTATTACACCTTCTGGCAGTATGTGATATAATTCTATTCGCCTGTTTACATTGAGCGCCATAATTTATATATTTAGCTTTTGACGGCGATAATCGCCGTTATGTAAAGGTAATGTAAATTATTTTATTTACACAAATTAATTTTAACGGCGATTATCGCCGTTATTTAAAGCAAAGGTAAATTATTTTGTTTTCAAGAGATACTTTTATCATTTGTATTCTCTTTGTAGAAGATAGTTGTGAAAGGATTTACTTAGTATAGAAAAGGATTTAAGTAAATTCCTTATGACATTTTTTTTATCTTTTTTGGTCTGATTTTGCTGGAAATATCCATCACTAAGTATTTAAAACGCATTTAATACTGGTTATTTCCAACAAAAAAATGAAAAAAAATGATATTTTTTTTAGAATATTAAGTGATCATAGACATTATAAATGCAATATTTAAAATATTTCCTTTTAACAATTCGGGCTAAGTGGCATATCATCAAATAGTCCTAAACTTCCCTCAAATTTCAGTCTAACATTGCCAAGTACTCCATTTGTATTTTTAGCAATTATGATTTCAGCTTCACCAACGGTTGGAGATTGTTGTTCGTCATCCCATTCCTCAATTTTATAATATTCAGGTCTATATAAAAGCAATACCAAATCAGCATAAGCGTCTATTGGAGCATATTTTCTTATATCCGACAATAAAGGTCGTCTACTAGTATATTGTTTTCTGACTAACTCTAAATTAGCTGTAACAAGTATTGTTATATTTAACTTATCAGCTAATTTTTTTAATTGAAACATACTATTTGCTAACTCTCTTTTATTGAGAATTTTTCCTGCTTTGTCATTTTTGCCATTCGCCAATAATTGCAAGGAATCAATCACAATACATTGCACAAAATCTGGAGGATGAAATCCTAATGTTTCTTCTATATCAGAAACCGTTAAAAATGGATAATCATATACATATAAAGGGCTGTTTTCTGTTTGTTGTGTAGTTTTGTAAACAAGGTCCATTTCATCGGAAGGTAGCCAATCTAAACGGAATTTCCGTGCCGGAATTTTGGTTTGTTGACTCACTATTCTTGCCATCACTTGACTGGATGTCAATTTTAATGAGAAAAAAGCAATTGAGCATTTCTTTTCAATAGCCATTTTTCTAATTAAGGAAATTATAAATGATGTTTTTCCCATTCCTTCTGCCCCACCAACCAGAATTAAATTGGAAGGCTGAAAACCACCGATTAGCCCATCTAATTTATCAAACCCTGATTTTATTATGTTATTGCATGAATATGTTTCAAGCGAAATCAAACTTTCTTTAAATTCCTTACTCAATTCCTTTAAGGTTTTAGGTGCTAAATAATCAAAATCTTCCATTTTTTATTGTATTACTAATTACTTGAACAAAGTTGAAAAGTGACGTAGTCAAAAGATGACGTTTAAAAGAAATAAATTGATAAAAAAATGTACTTCTTAATTAAAACCCATCAACCTCATAAAAATTGGCACTATTTATTTGAAACTGAATAGAAGTAATAAATTCATCAAAAGTTCCAATACTATCTGGCCAAAAAGACTTTTGATAGGTGTAATTTAATTCTGCTACTTCTTCTTTTTGAAGTGAAAGTAAATCTAAATAATATTGAAAACGTTCATCGTTAAAATAATCTTCTTGTTCTTCTTCTGGAATAATTAATCTCTTTTGTGTTGGAAATCCATTAATTAAATATCCTTTACATTCACAGTACTGAACAATGCTATTCAAAGCTTCTTGTTCATACAAATAAATGATTTCAAAACCCAACTCCTCTTCATCAGCTTGATGATATTGTTTTGCTAATGCTTCTATTTTATTTTTGATTTCTTGTTTTGTCATCGTATTAATGGAATTAAAAAAATCGGGATATACCCGATTTTAACTTCTTTTTGTCCAACTTCTTCCTTGATTTCTGGAAACAAATAAACCGTTTGAGGTGGTAGCTAAAATTTCTTTACCATTGTCAGCTAAATCATTAAAGTTACCACAAGAAGTTCCTGAATAACGAGTAGTCCAACTTCTCCCCTGATTAGTAGAGACTTCTAAACGAGTTGTGTTTTTGGGATTGATACGAATCATTTCCTTTTCGAAAATTAACATACTTGGCATATTCTATATTTTAAAATTATTATGCTAAAGTATTGTCACCAAAAGACAAACCATGACGTCTTAAAATATATTTACATATTGTTTTGTAATCATGGTATCTGAATTTGAAGAACAGCATTCTTGCTCTAAAAAATAGAGTTTGTCTAACCAAATCGAATCATTACATTGTGCTACATGAAAGCTGAAATCATCCATATCTAATTTAGCGTTTTGATGTTCAATAATTGCACTTCGGATAAGCCCTTTTTCATGTTCAATTACATAGATTCCTTTTTCATCAAATTTCCAATTATCCTCAATTGTATTGAAAAGTGGAAATAAAGTCTGACTAGTGGTAACATGATTCAAGGTATCTTTATATACTTTTTTACGTTGACTCCAGATTTCGAAAATACTTTGATAATCACAACGAATACCTTCCCAAGATTTGGTAGTTAAATCGTGATATGAATTAACGTTAGGTATTTTTAAATTATAATAGAAAAAAGGATCTAATAGTAATGTTTCAATAGATTGTTTTGAAGTTTGAATCTTATCATTCCATTGCTCTTGAAAATCTTCTGGAATTTCAATTTTAGAAATACGAATTCCTTCACCAAAGAAGTTGATTTTTAATCTTTTATTTTCGGTTGTACCCATAAATTATAACCACTTAAAAAAAGTAGTTTGATTCAAAAACGGAATATTATTTTCTAAACAAACACGCTGTGTATGTCCAGTTCCGCCTTGCATTGGGTTTTCTAAATCTTCGTAAAATAAAGCAACTGTAATAGGTGGAATTCCTGCATTGGTTCCTAAAACCTTGATAGTATCTCTCAAAATATAAGCTGCTTTAATGGCATATTTATCTATGTTTCCGGAAATATATTTATCTACCAATGTTTTCGTAGGTTTATGGTTTTTGGAATAATATACGATTTCAGGTTCGTTGACTAAATTAATAGTATCTAAAGAATGCGTTATTCCTGCAACGTTGTACTTGGTTCTATGATTATAATAAGGTGTTATGACTTCTAATTGTTTAGAATTGACTTGTGCCACACCTTGTGAAAAATAATAATCACTTCCATCTGCATTACCACTTCTGAAGGTAGCATTTGTTAAATGTGTTGCTAAAAGCTTTCCAATAACAATCAATTTTGCTTCGTCCTCTGGTTTTACGTTACGTTTACCTTCTAAAAGGATGATTGCATTAGCATATGATTTACAAAAGTTATCGAATGTCATAATTGATTTTTTTTCAAATGTAAGTATCTATAACGACAAGATACGTCGTTTTATCTTAGATACTTAATTTGCCTTTCTTTAATACTATGTAATTGACCATTTATCCAAAAAGTTTCCTTAATCCAATTGCCGTTGGTATCATAAACAATCTCACTTCGTTTTGTTTCGACCAGACCTTCATATGTTGCTCTTCTAATAATATTATTACAACTGTCATATTCAAAAGATGTACTTATAGTTAGTTCATTATCGGAATATTTTAATCGTTCCTGCTTCAATCTCTTTTTTTCATCGTATTGATACTCAGTGTGGGAATTGATAACATCCTCTGCATTTCTATCTGTCCGTTGTTTTAGTAAGTCGCTCTCGTATTCATAATTGATTGAAGCAATGAATTGCTTGTTTAAAACTTCACGACTTTGAATAAGTTGGCCGAAATGATTGTATTCGTAAGTAGTAATTAATTCATAATTAGCATCTTTAAATTGATCCCACATTTTTTTCTCACCTTCAAAAATAGTGAGTCGAGTATCTCCTAATTGTCCGTTAATTAAATAGTTAACTTCTGTAGATTGTGCCTCATCATTGTAAATAACTTGATATTCAAACGTTTCATTATAATCCTTATTCCAACCTTTTTGTGTTATTAGTCGGCTCTTATGATCATACTCAAAGCTTACACTAAAGCAAATTTCCAAATCGATATCAAAGCACTCTATTTTTTCAAGTTTTTGATTGTTATTATAATAGAACAAACAATCGCTTTTCAAATTAAAACCAAAATTCTCTTCATCACTATAATGTAATTCTCGATAGGTAGAAAAAGTAGCTTCTTTTTTTTCAAAAAAATTAGCTTCATAAAGGCTTTTATTAAAGAATTCGTAAAATAATAATTGATTCGTTTTTCTCATATTTTAAATAAAAGCAATTATTTTATATAGCACTTCATCATATCCTGAACTCTATTCGTCATTTCTGCTCTTAACCATTTTGGTTCCTTAACTTCCAGTGTGTTGTTGTATTTGAAGATTTCCATAATGAACTCGTTGGTAGGATGCACAAAGAGTTCAAAATAGCATTTGTCTTTAGTTTCTTTTTGGATTTTTTGAGAAGGATGAATGGGTAACGATTTTAAATATTGCGCCTGAAATGAAGTACAAACCAAAACCACCTTCTCTGCTTTTTCATACGTTTCAATTCCAACGGCATGATGATAATATTCCGATAAATCAATCTCAATTTTTTTTCCTTTTTTCTGGGTGATATCTAAATTTGAAATACGATCTAAACCGAAATTTCTGATTTCGCCTTTTTCTACATCCCAACAAACCAAATACCAACGATGTTGGGCTTCTTTAATCAGTAATGGTTGTACAGTTCGGTTGGTAGGGTTTTCTTTCCAATAACTTTGGTGTTGAAAGGAAACTAAAAAGGAATTATCAATAGCATAAAGTAAACCGTGTAAGTGTTCTGTACCTTTATCTGCTTTACGTTCTAAAATCATCTTTTTCCCAATATGATTGGAAATGTTAATCGCTGAAAGCGTTTCAAAAGATTCAAAAATGCGGTCGTATTCTTTGTCAAAATCTTCTTCTATAATTTCATACTTCCCTTCACTTTTATTGAACTTGATTTCGATTCCAAAAATGGTATAAATATCTTTAACATCGCGTTGGAACGTACGTTGTGATATATCGTAATTTTCATTAGTTAGTTCTTGTTGTTGCAATAAATACGCATGCAAATCCTCAAAAGAAGAAGGTCGGTTTTTCAATTTTTTGATGATTAGTAAATGTCGTTGGATGTATTCGCGTTTCGCCATGATAAAAGTGTTTGTTCAAATATAAGGAATCAAGACGACATTATGTGTCGTTTATATATTAATATCAGATTATATTGCTATAACTCGAATGAATTTTTAAACAATTTAATTATCATTAATTGATGGATTATAGCATTTATTTATCCCGATTCTGATATTCACAAAATCAATACGCAATTACCATTATCGAAAGTCCGCTACCAAGTGAAACGTCTTCTGAAAGAGTTACGACAGTAGTATTCTTGTATTTCGTAGCATTTGAAATAATAGCATATAATTCTATTTTTTCATCGATAGTTATTTCGTTACTTCCATAGTTTATTTGAAGAAGTACATTACGGACTTCTTCAAATGTCTCTCTTTCTGACAATGTATTTTTCAAAGCCATTTCAATTGCTTTTTTGGTTCTATTAGTACCATCTCCACTACCTATACCAATAAAAAAAGGACTGTCATCCAGGTTATTTCTAAAAAATAATTTTAAATCCAACGAATCTACATTTTCAGAACCTATTAACATTATCGTTTTTAGCAATCGGATAGCAATTTCATTTGCTTTCCTTTTACTACTTTTAAAACTAAGATTACCGTGTAGCTTTCCTGTTCTAGAATGTTTAATAACCAACACGAGATTACTGTCATCTCGCAATTTTCTTAATGCTTTACTAGCTATTTTCTTTGTGTTTTCGCTTTCAAAATCAAAAGGAGTATAAACAATTGCTGCAACAAACACCCTTCTCTTATAAGCTATTTGAGCAATTACTGGAGTAACGCCAGCCTCAGTAGTGCCTCCTAAACGAGAAACCAGAATAGTCATTTTGGATTCCTCTCCAAATAACGCATCGAATTGATCAAAACCATCTATTGCTAAATTTGCTGCTACATCTACTTCAGAATTTAGAACAGAAACAACTCCCTTTTCAACCTGTTTATCAATGGATAAGTATTTATTTTTGTTGGGACCAAGTAGTATTCTATACTGTACGGAACTATTTGCCAAATCCTTTTCGTTAATATCGCAAACTATGCAATCTGTATTTTTGATTGTCTTGAAATAAAGTTCTTCTATTACTTGGTGTCCAGATTTACCAACTCCTATAATTTTAATTTCGTTTGTACTCATTTTTGGTTGATTATTTATAGTTCAACATTATAAATCTACATTCATCTTTTATCGTGTAAATTCATTTTCAGTACAAAATTAAATGGTGACAGCGTCAAAATACGGCGGTTAAAAAATTACTTTTCAGTTGGCTTTAACTTTAAAAGAAAAAAACCTTTGCCAAACTAGGTGTGACAAAGGTTTTTATTTCCAATAGAAGCACTAACTCAACTGACTTATGAATTAGCAAATTAGTTACTAATAATCTAACAGAGAAAACAACTTTTTAATTCAGTTGCTTTAGTCACTAAATCCTCGCGTTCAAAGCAAATTTCTTTTAGCATCAAAACCCCTTCTTTCCATTTTTCCACTTGCCATCCTGAAGGCTTAATTCTGATTTTTACGGCATTTGATCCTTTTAAAATTTCTACAAAACCTCCTTGATTATTGGAATGATATTTACATTCCAAACCTTTATTATTAAGCTGATTACTTAGATCTGTCAATTCTTTTCTTCTCAAAGAACGTATTTTTCTGTTTTCAACTGTTTGGATGAATTCATTAAAGTATTGAAAATGAATACTATTTTCAAACTCAACTTTATTAGGATTTTCTTTATTTCTTTCTTTTACCGTTTTTATAAAATGACTCAATATAACTTGCTTGAATTCATTATTATTCTCAAAGTACCTTTTTGTCTCTCCTATAGGGGCCTTTTCAAAAGGAGTTAACACAAAATAGTATTTTTTCTTTTTTGTATATTCAAGATGTTCCTCAATAAATTCTTTATAATCTGCCAATGGGTTATTTAGAAGATGATTGATTTTAAATTCAATACAGATTACGAAAGTATTTGTAACAACTAAAATATCAATCCTTCCTTTTTTTGTTGGTTGTTCAACAATTACTTTCACAGATTTTTCTTCATATTCTAGCTTTTCTAAAGAAAACTCTTCAAATTTATTTTCAGAAATGCTCGAATGTTTTGTATCAAGTAGCGAATCAATAAATAAAGTTCCTAATTTATGTATCTCTTTTGGTCTAAAAAAGAAAGCTAACAAATTAGCGAAAGGAACTTCTTTATCGTGAACTTTCAGGATTTCCATGAAAGTTTTCTTAGGGTCTTGAAAAATTATAGTATCTACTTCTTTCATTTTTAATTATCTATGGTTTTAATGGTATACTGAGCTATAATATTATTTAATGAAGCCTTCTTATGTCATAAATGACTTGTTTTATCTTTTGCAAAAGTAGGATTATACACCGTCAAAATGTGGCGGAGTATTTAATTTATTTCAACAAGAGACATTCCTATGTTTATTTGCTACAAAACATCTTTGAGTTGCATCAAGATTAGTTTCAAATCATCATTAGCATTTCCGGCTAGGGAATCAAAAGTATTTAAAGACAATTTATTTTTATGATTACTATTGATACCATAAGAATTCAATAGTTTCATAGCAATAAATCCTCCTCCTCGATTAACTGAATCGATATTCAAAAATTCTTTCTCAATTTTTCTGTATGACCTACCTTCAATCAAATACGCCTTCACAATATTAATATCACGATTAAAATCCTTCCTAATTTTAATAGTAGTTATTGAGCTATTATCTACAGACTTTAATTTTGCCTCAACCCTAATACTTTTTCCATCATTTTCATTTTTTTTATTATTAGATCTGCTTAAAACATTCCAACCAAAATAAACAGTTTCTGGTATTTCTTTATTCGTGCTTTTTAGCTCAGATGCAAAAATATGCTGCTCAAATTCCGTAAATAATTGGCCATATTTTTCTTTATGTTGTTGTTTCACGTAGTCAATAACCGCCGATGTCCCACCCATATCAAAAGAACTTCTACTTTTTTGTGGCGTCAAAAAATAATTCATTGGATGAACCAATCTTAAAAAGTGAGCCTTCACTTTATCTTTATAGTTTTTCAATGTTATTGGGGAATGTTCATTTGTTCTTGAAAAGAAGTTAGCATCTTTTTTTTTAACCCAATCTGAATGTATCCCAATGGGAAACAAAAGTTCTTTTTCATTTTTATAATCAAAATTATAATCAGCATTAACAGAGTAAATGTGATCCAATTTCCATCCCGCTTTATTTAAGTTAACAGTTTTCCCAACCTTATATGCCTGATAACTCTTTTCTTGACTAGTAACCATATAACCATAAGGAAATTCTCTTTCGATTATAGATTTTTTAAACTCATCATAACTGGGTACAATATCGTTCAGCACCATCATGGCAAAGTAATGTGCAAAATAATTATCACAAAACACATATTTCAAACCACAATCATATTCAGTCAAAAAGCCCCTTCTTATTTTGGTCCAGTCTTTTTTTGGTGCAGAAGCATAACGTCTTACAAAGAAAACAGCGTCTTCGTCCTTTATATAACGTAATAACAAATCATGCCATTTTTTAACTACTTCAATTTTAGGAGAATTTATCAAAACTACTTGGTTGTAAAATTCCTCTAAGGATGACACTTGGCCGCTATGAAGTTTTATGATATTAAAATCATTACTATTTTGTATGAAAGTTTTGAAAGTTGAAATGGTACTCATAATTCTTATTTTTTATTACGCCGTTCTGCTCTTTATAAAATTATGTTGGAGAGTGATAATTTATTATATCATATTTGAAATGTTCATAAATCATGACCATTGCTAAAGTATCAAGTTCACAATATTTTAATAAACCTTGGGTGATTTCTTCTCGTTCTTTGGGTGTCATATCCACATATTGTAATTTCGCATAAGCGGTTAAAGCTGCTCCTCCATCAGCAATATTTTCGATATCAGAAACATTTTCCTCTACATCTGTTACTTCCCAATTGTCAAATAAAGGTGGTAAAGTTTTATATGGATTGACCACACTTTCTTTATCAAATTGTAACCAAATGTGATTTTCTGGAAAATTATGACTGCTTAATTGAATGTTTCCAATAGGTTGACTATACTTTTTCTTAAGGAATTCACTTGAGTTTAATGCTGCTGGTAAAACTGCTTTAATAGAATTGGAACCATTAGTAAGCGGATTGTAATAATAGTCTTTAACCACTTTACATAAATCGACCATATTTCTATCTCCCTCCCAATGTTGTGATTGGTTTTTAGTGGATTTACTTATCGTTTTCAGAAAAGCAATTAGTGATATTTTATCTGTTTCATTACTTGCTTCCAGTTGAGAAATGATTGCATTGATAATGGTGTTTTCGTGCGTTGCAAATTTAAAAATGGTACCCTTATCATTTCCAATAGCGGCTTGCAATGCTCTAGCGAATATGAAATTTGGGAATTCACCTGGTGTATTATTAATGTACTGACTTTGGTGTGCTATAGTACCATCTTCATTGTAAATGTGATGTGAAAACTGAAAGGCTACTTGCTCGTATGGTCTTCTACCAGAAGTGAAAGGTAAAGCGACAGTACTGGTTTCAAAATCTATAAAATGTAATGGAAATTTCCATTGGTTCATTTCTTGTTTTAAAGCTTCTTTTTCAATATAAATTGAAGTAT
>Ga0209373_10003289_pt1 | contig 15153 bp, 14 predicted proteins | sample Higcelweek5metaG_FD_187173 | JGI IMG/M metagenome (GOLD analysis project Ga0209373, IMG submission 187173) | Freshwater pond sediment microbial communities from the University of Edinburgh, under environmental carbon perturbations - High... | ecosystem: Environmental > Aquatic > Freshwater >...
CGAACTTCATGGTTCCTCATCTGCGTCCGCTGATTGAAGCCACCGGGTTCGCTCCGCATGTCAACCAGGTATTCCTCTGCCCCGGCGATGCCAAACCGGAACTCGACGTTTTTTCAAAACCGTACGGCATTCTGATTGAAGCCTATTCCCCGTTTGCGACCGGACGCATTTTCTCTTCCGAAAAACTGCAGGACATTGCCGCAAAGTATCAGAAATCAATGGCGCAGGTCGCCTTGCGCTGGAGTCTGCAAAAGGGATTCCTGCCGCTGCCTAAATCGGTCACCGCGGAACGCATTAAGAACAATCTGGACGTTTTTGATTTTTCACTCGCCGAAAGCGATGTGCTCGAACTGGATCATCTCAATCTTTCATTTCGCCATCGCTAAAAAATTCGTCATCCGTTGATTCGGATGACGTTTTTCTTTTAATGGTGTACTTCATGGATAAAATATGCTATATTTAAAGCAACTAATGTGGCTATCTTTCGGAGGATTCAAAAATGAAGTATCTCGATCTGGAGACCTGGGAACGATCGAAACATTATCGCTTGTTCAAGGATTATCTGAATCCGTTCTTTTCGATCTGCGCGAACGTGAACATCACCCGGTTGATGGAATATATCCAAAAGAACCATTTACCTTTTTTTGCGACTTTTCTGCATCTGGTCATGAAAGTGATCAATGATATCCCCGAGTTTCGCACGCGGATCCGTGCGGATGGCGTCGTGCTGCACGAAGTTGTGCATCCTTCTTACACTGTGATGACAGACGAAAACTTGTTTCGATTCGTGACAACGCCGTTTGATGCGGACCGATTCGTGTTTATTGACCGGGTCTGCCGGGATATCGAAACATGCAAAAAAACCATCGTGCTGGAAGACGAAGATCGGGACGATCTCATCTATATCTCTTCGGTCAAATGGGTCAGTTTCACCGGTGTGACTCATCCCTATGATAATAAAAGAATTGATTCATTCCCGCGCATCACATGGGGAAAATACTTTTCCGATCAGAATCAGACCTGGATTCCCTTCTCCATCGCTGCGCATCATTCCCTTTGCGACGGGGCGCACGCCGGGTTGGTTTACACCCGATTACAAAATGAAATTGATCACTTATTAGACTAGAAAAGAGGATAAAAATGGAAAAAAGCAATAAAAAAGTCGCGGTTCTGATTGACGCCGAAAACGTCAGTTCCGAAAATGCGCGTCAGATTTTCGATACCATGTCCATGTACGGCGAAGTCATCATTCGCCAGATTTTCGCCGACTGGTCCAATGAAGCGGTGAAAAGTTGGAAGACCGCCATCGCCAACTATTCGATCGTCGCCAACCAGTCCTTCACATTCGTGCCCGGAAAGAACACATCCGATATCGCACTCGTCATTCAGGCCATGAACATTCTCAATGAACGGGATGTCGATATTTTCTGTCTGGTTTCCAGCGATTCCGACTTCACGCGTCTGGTACAGGAACTGCGCGAGCGCAACAAGGTCGTCATCGGCATGGGCGGCAGAAAATCCAAAAAGGCGTTTGTTTATGCCTTTACCGAATTCATTTATTTGGGTGAGGAAGCCAACGGACAACCTGTGATCCTGGAAGAAAAACCGGAAGTGAAAATTGTGAAAACGAAGGAAACGGAACAGCCAGTTGTCCCAGTCGCCGCTCCGATTGTCCGTCCGAAACCGAATGAATTCATTCCGCTGGAAGAAGAAAAAATGGATGCGATCCGCGAGATCATCGAAAACCTGATCGACGAGTACGGAAAAGCCTATTACAGCCAGATCGGAACGGATATGAAAAACAAATTCTCCGATTTCGTGCCCAAAAACTATCATTGCAAATCTTTGAAGTTTTTGATCGATAATATTCTGAAAGACTTACCCGAGTTTGAGAAAAACAAAGATCAGCTGGGCAAGAACAAAGGCGCCGAGATTCTATTCCTGGTGCGAAAAAAAGAAAAGAAGCAAGAGAAATCAAAATCCTGACCCTCCAGTCAGGATTTTTCTTTTCAAGATTTCGAAATAAATATATTGTATTAGGAGAGCATTCAAACGTGAGTGCATGTTCTTTGACAGATGTAATAAAACATGATATGATATCCATAGACACCCGGTGGGGGTGTCTGAAATGAGGAACCACGATGAAGAGAAAATTTGATGTCACAGGCATGACCTGCGCCGCCTGCCGGGTCCATGTCGAAAACGATGTAAAAAAAGTTCAGGGTGTGACTTCGGTGGATGTATCGCTTTTGACCAACTCCATGGTGGTCGATTACGACGATGCGTTGCTGAACCCGTCCATTATCATTAAAGCCGTTAAAAAAGGCGGCTACGGGGCCAAAATTGCGTCAAATAGCCCTTCAACGACCAACCAATCTGAACTTCTGAAAAAGATGAAGATCCGTCTGGTTTTTTCGCTCATCCTCTTTGTCATTCTTTTATATCTGTCCATGGGCATGATGATCGGTTTGCCATTGCCGGAGTTTTTGAGCCCGCACCATTATCCGGTCCTGTATGGATCGATCCAGTTGATCATTACGATTCCGATTGTCATTCTCAATCGCAATTACTTTATCATCGGCTTTCCGAAACTGTGGAAAAGAAGACCGAATATGGATTCCTTAGTTGCCATCGGGACGGCAACCGCGTTGATTTATGGAATTTTCATTTTGATCGAATACGCCTTCTTTCCGAGTCTGGTCACAGATGCGATGATCTCGAATAACTTGTACTTTGAGTCGGCCGGTGCGATTTTAACGCTGGTTACCGTTGGAAAATACCTTGAAGTTCGCAGTAAAGGAAAAACCGGCGAAGCGATTGCGCGTTTGATCGACCTGGCCCCGAAAACCGCTTTTGTGCTGAAGGACGGGGCCGAACGGGAAACTCCGGTTTCTGAAATCAAGGTGGGCGACATCATTGTGATTCGCCCGGGTTTTAAAATTCCGGTCGACGGCATCATTTTGGAGGGCGAGTCCTCTTTGGACGAATCCGCCATCACGGGAGAATCCATGCCGGTGGACAAACATGTGGGAAACAAAGTCATTACGGCGACCATCAACCAGTCGGGTTTCTTTCATTTCCGGGCAACCGCCGTGGGAACGGATACCACGCTTTCCCGCATTATCGCGCTGGTGGAAGAAGCCGGTAACTCCAAGGCACCGATTGCCCGTCTCGCCGATCAGATCAGCGGAATCTTCGTTCCGATTGTGATCGGAATTGCGATCATTTCCACAACCGTCTGGCTCATTGCCGGAGAGGGACTCGGTTTTGCGCTCTCGATGGGCATCACCGTGTTGGTCATTTCCTGCCCTTGTGCGCTCGGCTTGGCGACCCCCGTGGCGATCATGGTGGGCACCGGAAAAGGAGCGGAAAATGGCATTTTGATCAAATCGGCAGAGAGTTTTGAAATCGCGCACCAAGTCGATACAGTCGTTTTGGATAAAACCGGAACAATCACCCATGGCAAACCGGAAGTAACCGATGTGATTTCTTTATCAGAATATGCAGCGGATGATTTGATCCGTTTGGCATCCTCGTTGGAAACCAAGTCGGAACATCCGCTTGGAAAAGCCGTGGTACAGTACGCCGATAAAAAAGGAATTTCCCCGCTTGCGGTTAGCTCGTTTCAAAACCGCTCCGGATATGGCGTGCAAGGCACGATTGAAGATGCTGTTTACTATGCCGGAAACGATACATGGATGCGTCAGCTTGAAATCCTTTCCGGGCTGGCCGAAAAGACTGCCGATGATCTTGCCAGAAACGGAAAAACCCCAATTTTTTTGGCAAAAGAAATGACGATCATTGGAATTCTGGCTTTGGCCGACACGATCAAACCGACCAGCAGAGAAGCAATCGAGGGATTTCATCGCGATGGCATTCACGTCGTGATGGTGACCGGAGACCGGTTGGAAGTGGCGCAAGCCATTCAAAAGGAACTGGGAATCGAAACGGTCCATGCCGGAATTCTCCCGGACGGGAAAGCCCAAATCATTGCCGATCTGCAAAAAGAAGGACACATTGTCGCGATGGTCGGGGATGGAATCAATGACGCCGTCGCGCTTACAAAGGCGGATGTGGGAATGGCGATCGGTGCGGGCACGGATATTGCCATCGAATCGGCTGATATCATCCTGATGAAAAGTGATTTGCGCGATGCGGTTCTCGCCATCGAACTGTCGCGAAAGACCATCGCCAATATCAAAATGAATCTGTTCTGGGCGTTCTTCTATAATGTGATCGGAATTCCGATCGCAGCCGGAGTGTTTTTCCCGCTTTTCGGACTGAAACTGAGTCCGACTCTGGGCAGTCTGGCGATGTCGCTATCCAGTGTGTCTGTTGTTTTAAACGCGTTACGGTTAAAATGGTTTCATTCGTCAAAAACGAAACGATAAGAAATCATATAAAGTCCGTCGTGCAGATAGTTCGGTTGAACTAAATTCCAACTGCCGCGGAAAAGGAGTATTCAATGAAAAAAACAGTAAAAATTGAAGGTATGATGTGTAACCATTGCAAGATGCATGTAGAAGAAGCACTCAGCAAAGTAAAAGGTGTTAAGAAAGTGAATGTTGATTTGAAAAAAGCATTCGCGATTGTGGAAAGCAATGTTGTCCTCGATGAGGCACTTTTAAAACAGGCAGTCGCCGATGCCGGATATCAGGTCACGGGAATTGAGGACTGAAACATGAGAGCGGATCATCGTGAAGTGACGAAACTGCTCAATACGGCAAAAGGACAGATCGAAGGCATCAATGCCATGGTCGAACAAGATCGCTATTGTCTGGATATCTCCAATCAGATTCTGGCTTCTATTGCGATCTTGAAGAAAGCCAACCAAAAAATCATCAAAGCCCACCTCGAGGGATGCGTGCGAGAAACGCTGACGGACGAGGGAGGAAAAAAGATTGCGGAAATCATCGAAATCATGGAAAAATTGGGGTAAGCATTCCCGAAAAACTGTGTTTCGATTTTTCTTCGAAAATGATTAATATTTGTAAAAAAGACCATGAATATGATATAATCATTCCATAATCATGAAAGATTAAATGTTTGTTTGCAAGTAGGTGTTCGTATGGAAAAAGGAAAAATGAGTATCCCCTTTGAGTTATTGGGGGAAGAAGGCACGCTGTTGGTCGAATACGGTGAAATCACCGATCCGGATAGAGTCGGTTTCGAAATCTCGAAATCCGATGTTTTTGATATTTCCACCGCCTTGGGTTTTCCTTTTATGCGTGCACATGCGGACATTCTGCCCAAATCGACGTATCGCAATCAGGTTGCTTTTATTCAATTGACGCAATCCAAGTATTTTACCGGGGTAGATGATATGATCGTGGCTTTAAACGAAAAAGCCGTTGATCTGCCTCAGTTCCTGCGGGATAAACAGTTTCCTTTTTTTGCATTTGGCTATCCGGGAGACACTTTCTCCGCCCGGTTTTCCGACTTGCGCGATTTTGCGAAACTCAGCCGTGAGGTGACAACCTTTTTGGTGTCGTTCCCGAATCCGACCAATAATTTTTCGATTCAGTGCCTGGCCGCTTTTTCCTGGGGATTCGTCGAATGGATTGACCGGGGAAGACATCAGGTCCGCCTTCTGCCTTTTAAAAAGCTTGATTTTGAATACTGGAATCACGGGTTGGAAATGCTGGAAAAAGAATTTCCATCCTTCCAGTATGAACATTACGTCAAAAAAATCGGCTGATCTCACGAAATAAGCCATCTAAAATGTCTGTAATCGGAGTATGTTGATGAATTCGGAAACCACCAAAAGCAAACTGAATGATTTTTTCAAACACAAAGAATGGTTTGATTTTTTTGCCGGTTTTGCTAAAGTAATCGGGATCGATGTGTCGCTGCGCGAACTCGACGGCAGTCTGGTCGCCTCCTATCCGGCAAAGAATGAATCGCAGTGCGAACAAGCAGAGAAAAAATTGCTTGAATGCAATAAATTCATGAAAGAAATGGGTCAAAAAGCCGCCGAGTTACGAAAACCGGCGCTTTTTTCTTGTGACTCTTACGTATTTTGTTCGATCCCGATTTTTTTTGAAGAACAAGCGATCGGCAGTCTTTCGTGCGGTCCGGTGTTGATCTGGGAAATAGACGAAATTGCAAAACGTGATATATTGACAACCAAGCTGAACAAAGCGTGTGTTTGCAATATACATGATGACATTCGCCGCGTGAACCTTGAAATGATTCGTCAAATGGGGAATACAATGTATTCTGTCTGCGAAAACATTGCGAGAAAAGAAAGTATTTTTGTCCGGCAACGGACCAAAATATCCAAACAACAGGAAAAAATTGCGGAATTGAGCACGCCAAACGCCAAAATATCTTCTGCAAATACGATCAATAAGATGGGGAAGTCCATTCATTATCTGTCTGAAAGCAATCGCGGATTAGTGGAAATCATCAAATCTGGAGACAGCGTACTGGCGGTGGAAAAAATGAATGACGTTCTCACCCAGATCTTCATGAGTTCCGGCGGTAGTCTTGACAACATCAAAGTCAATGTCCATGGTCTGATCGCAGTCATGTTCCATGCGGCGGTTGATGCGGGAGTTCCGCTCTCTGCACTACGGACCATGGAAGCAAAAGAGCACGCGATTCTATCGTCTGAGACGCAGTATGATGAGGTTTGCCTGCTGATCGCCGAAATCATGGATGAAATCAATAACCTTGTTCATCAAGCCCGTTTGAACAATCAGACCAATACGCATTTAAAAGATGCCTGGTCCTTCATTCAGGTAAACTATCCGGATGATATTTCCCTGGAAACTGTATCGAAAGCGGTTTTTGTCAGTACATATTACCTGTCGCACCTCTTTCGGACCGAGATGAATGTAACGTTCAACGATTATGTGCTGAAGACCAGAATGGAGGCGGCCGTCCGGCTGATGAAAGAGAAAAAAATATCCATTGCGGAAATCGCCGTGAGCACCGGTTTTAAAGATCCGGGCTATTTTTCAAAGAGTTTCAAGAAATATTACAGCATATCACCAAAAACCTACATGGATACGCTTTAACATTCTATCGGTATCCGCATGCATTTGATTTCTTTTTCGCTTCTACAATGATATAATATCATTCGAACCAAAAAAACTTCATATCGATGATTAACAGGTGTATAACAGGGAATCCGGTCCAATTCCGGAGCTGTGCCAGCAACCGTAGGGTGAAAACCGAGTCGGGAGACCTACCTGTTTTTCAAATAAAAAAAAGGGAAGGACCTTTATGAAAAAAGTACTGGGTATCATGCTTTTCATGGTTATGTTTTTCTGTTTCACCGGCTGCGAACAAACAACGACAGTCAATCTGGGTGGTCACGCCACCCTCGAACTGTATGACAAAGACGGCCTCAAAGTAGCGACCGAATCCGTTGAATATGATGAAAGCGACACGTTGCTATCGCTCGTGCTTTCCACGTTTGGCGCTGTTTGCCAGGGCGAAAACGGGGAAAATGATTCCACTTGTTCGTACTCGGGACAATATGGAACCTATATTTTAGGGATCGGGACCGTCGTCGCGAATCCCGCCAGTGAATATATCGCATTCTATATCAACGACGAATACGCCATGACCGGAATCGATTTGACCCCACTGGTGGATGGAAACGTCTATGCGTTCAAACTCGAAACCTTCTAGTCCGCGAAGAACGCTGAAAGACCTGATCGTAACCGCGATGCTCCTGGCGGTATTGTTAGGGTTGGAGTATGCGATGATCGGAATCCCCAACGTCCAGCTGACCGTGGTGATTCTGATGGTTTACGCCAGTGTGCTTCCCTGGGGAATGTTGCTGCCACTGGTCGGAGCGTACGTATTTTTGGATAACTTGCTGATGGGGACTTTAAATATCATGTATTTCGTCCCGATGCTTGTGGCCTGGCTATTTCTGGTGATGATCACAAAAATAATCAGCCGTCATTCATTTATCTTCACGCTGTTGTTCGCGACAGTGTTCGGCTTTTTGTATGGCTGGTTTTTTATCCCGGTTCAAGCGATGCTCTATGGCATCAATCGGATGTGGCCGTACTTTTTATCCGATCTTCCTTTTGAAGTGATCATGGTGGTGAACAACTTCATCACGGTGGGTATTCTGTTCCTTCCGCTCAAAAAGACGCTGAACAGTCTGATCCATCCTGAACAAGAGAAATTGACTGATTTGAACTAAAAACCATAAAAAATGCTTTTCCGAATCCAATCCGGAAAAGCATTTTTCTTATTTTGTTTGAATTTGCAAGGTCTCATTGCGATAATCGAGGGCATAGTCCTGATTCGGAACGATGGCACCGGAAATGATGCTGCGGGCAACGAAGGTTTCCACATAATGCTGAATGTACCGTTTGATCGGTCTGGCTCCGTATTCGGGATCGAACGCGTTTTGAATAATGGCCTGACGCAAGGAATCGGTATAGGAAATGGAAATGTTCTGCACTTCAAGACGGGTTTTCAACTCGTTGAGCATCTTGTCCACAATCTTGACCTGTGTGTCGTAGGAAAGCGGGTTGAAAATGATGATTTCATCGATGCGGTTGATGAATTCCGGTTTGAACGTCCGTTTGACCAGATTCATGACGGCGACGCTGCCGTTTTCCGGATCTTTGATCAAATACTCGCTTCCCAGATTCGACGTCATGATGATGATCGTGTTTTTAAAGTCGACGGTACGTCCCTGGTTGTCCGTTAAACGACCGTCGTCGAGAATTTGCAATAAAACATTGAAGACTTCCGGATGCGCTTTTTCAATTTCATCAAAGAGAATGATGGAGTACGGTTTGCGGCGAATCGCTTCAGTCAACTGACCGCCTTCGTCGTAACCGACGTATCCGGGCGGAGCGCCGATTAACCGCGACACGCTATGGGATTCCATGTATTCACTCATGTCGATGCGGACGATGTGCGACTGACTGGAGAAGAGCTGTTCGGCCAGGGAACGGGCGACTTCGGTTTTTCCGACTCCGGTCGGACCGAGGAACATAAATGATCCGATCGGCCGTTGTTCGTCCTTGATGCCGGCACGCTGGCGGATGATGGCATCGGAGACCAGATCAATTGCCTGATCCTGTCCGATCACGCGTTCTTTTAAAGCAGAAGAAAGATGGAGCAGTTTTTCTTTGTCACCCTGCATTAGCTTGGCCACCGGGATCTGGGTCCACCGCGCCACAATTCCCGCGATGTCTTCCTCGGTGACGACTTCACTGACCAGTTTGTGCTTGGCCGGATCGGATTGCAGACGGATCTCTTTTTCCAAGCCCGGTATTTTGCTGTACTGCAGTTCGGCGGCTTGCGAGTAATCACCTTTGTTCATCGAGTTTTGCATTTCGTTTTTCAGTTGTTCAAGTTTTGATTTGAGGCCTTTTACTTGTTCGAGTTCTTTCTTTTCGCGATCCCACTGCGATTTCATCGCTTTTTCCTGGGATTGCAGATCAGTTAACTCCTGATTGATTTTTTCTAAACGCTCTTTGGAGAGGGGGTCGGATTCTTTTCCCAACGCCCGTTTTTCGATTTCCAGTTGCATGATCTTGCGCATGATTTCATCGAGTTCGGCCGGCATGGAGTCGATCTCCACCCGGATGGAAGCGCAGGCTTCATCGATCAAATCGATCGCTTTATCCGGCAGAAACCGATCCGTGATATAGCGGTTTGACAATGTGGCGGCCGCAATGATGGCATTGTCGCTGATGTGAACCCCGTGATGGGCTTCAAAACGGTCTTTCAAACCGCGCAGGATGGAGATGGTATCCTCCACGGTCGGTTCGTCGATTTGCACTTTTTGAAAACGCCGTTCCAAAGCGGAATCTTTTTCGATGTACTTACGGTACTCGGAAAGCGTAGTCGCGCCGATGCAGTGAAGTTCACCGCGTGCGAGCATCGGTTTTAACATGTTGGAAGCATCCATTGCCCCATCCGTGCGTCCGGCGCCGACGATCATATGAATCTCGTCGATGAAAAGTACAATTTCGCCATCGGAATCCTTAATCTTTTTAAGCACCGCTTTCAGGCGTTCCTCAAATTCACCACGGTACTTTGCGCCGGCAAGCAGACTGGCGAGATCGAGTTCATAGATGATCTTGTTCTGCAGGCCGAGCGGAACGTCCTTATCGACAATACGTCGGGCCAGCCCTTCGATGATCGCCGTTTTACCGACACCCGGTTCACCGATGAGAACCGGATTGTTTTTGGTCTTGCGGCTGAGTATCTTGATGATGCGGCGGATTTCTTCGTCCCGTCCGATCACCGGATCGATTTTTCCGGACTTTACTTCTTTGATGATGTTTCGGCCGAATTTATCCAAAACTTCCGGATCATTGGCATAATTTTCCATTCCTTGTTCGTTCATGGTATCGCCTCCTGACGATAATCCGTATTTTTCAGGGATATTATACAACAAGTTGTTAGCACTGTCAATAGAAGAGTGCTAATAGTGAATGGGTTCTTGTGTTTTCCGTCTGATGAGATTGACTTTACCGCGAATGTTTGCTATAATCCAGTATAATGAAACCACAAAAGAAGTTGCAGACTGCAGATTGCAGCTGCGACTTTTTTGTAGAAACGGAGAATCAACGATGCGAGAATCATTGACTACCGATTTATTGATTATCGGCGCCGGCCCCGGAGGATACGTCGCCGCCATTTACGCCGCTAAGAAAGGTCTTTCCGTCACTTTGGTGGAAAGACGCTGGATCGGCGGAACCTGCCTGAATGCCGGATGCATTCCTACCAAATCGTTGATTCAATCCGCGGATTTGTTTGAGCAGTTCCAGAACGCTTCCAGATTTGGCATTGAAACCGATCATGTAAGCCTGGATTGGCAAAAAATCCTCGATCAGAAGACGAAAGTGACCGATAATCTGCGTCAAGGGATTAAAACTTTACTCCAAAACGCTAAAGTATCGTTACTGGAAGGTTCGGCATCTTTTAATGACGATCGCTCGGTGCTTGTCACCGCGGATGACAATGAATGGCTGATCCATGCCAAGGATGTCATCATCGCCACCGGCGCAAAGACCAAACACTTAAATATCCCCGGCATTCAACTGCCTTTTGTAATGGATTCGGAACGCATTTTATCCCTACCGTCTTTGCCAAAAACGCTGGCGATTATCGGCGGTGGCGTGATCGGGATGGAATTCGCCTTTTTGTTCGGCCGCTTGGGAGTGAAAGTCTCGGTACTTGAATTCCTGCCGCAGATTCTTCCTACCATCGATGCCGATGTCGTCCAGCGCTTGACAATGGCCGCAAAACGGGCCAACATTACCATCACGACCGGAGCTCGTGTGATGGAAATCCGGGAAACCGAAGAAAAGCAAGCCCTGATTACGTATGGTGTCGGAGATGGTGAAAAAACCGTTCAGGCGGATCTGGTCCTGGAAGCGGTTGGCCGCATCGCCGATTTTTCAACGCTTTCCATCGATAAAACCGGTATCGAGCTGAGCCGAAACGGAGCCATCTCGGTCGATGATCACATGCGGACGAATCTTGCGGGATTCTATGCGATTGGAGACTGCACCAACACCCTGCAGCTCGCCCATGTCGCCAGTCACCAGGCCGTGGTCGCCGTCGACAACATTCTCAAAAAAGATCATCATATGGACTATAATTTTGTTCCTTCCGTGGTTTTTACCGCTCCCGAAATCGCCACTGTCGGAAAAAACGAAAAAGATTTGACCAATGCGAAAATCGCTTATCAGGTCAAGAAAATCCCCTATGGTTCCAATGGAAAAGCATTGATTCTGAACCAGCCGCTCGGGTTTGTAAAACTGCTTCGCGAAGTCGAATCAAATCGACTGGTCGGAGCAACGGTTTACGGGGCGGATGCCAATGCCTTGATTGCGACTCTGACTGTTGCACTGCAGAATAATTTGTCCACGGAAGATTTGAAGAAGACCATCTTTGCGCATCCGACGTTGTCGGAATTGATTCACGAAGCGGCGTTTTCGCTCGATGGAGAAGCCATTCATACCGTTGACTGATCACTCAGCGTTTGAAAAGAGATGGTACTGTGCCGAAAGAACTGACGGTTGTGCGGATGCGAGAAATTTTGGATAGTGGGAAAAGGATCGTATTTTTCGGCGGTGCGGGTGTATCAACGGAATCGGGTATCCTCGATTTCCGGAGCGCTAACGGCATTTATCAGACGAATAAACAGATCGCTCCGGAAACCATTTTATCCCATTCCTTCTTTATGCGTTATCCGGCAGATTTTTATACATTTTATCGTGAAAAAATGATCTATCAAAACGCCAAACCCAACGCCTGTCACCTTTTGCTCGCAAAATGGGAGCACGAGGGGAAAATACAGGCCGTGATTACGCAGAACATTGATCATCTGCATCAAGTAGCCGGATCGCTTCATGTTCTGGAGTTACATGGATCCGTTACCCGCAATCACTGCATGAAATGCGGAAAAGAATATGGCATCGATACGATTATCAAATCACAAGGAATCCCAAAATGCAGCTGCGGCGGCATCATCAAACCGGATGTCGTTTTGTATGAGGAAGCCCTTGATGCGGCTGTTTTGGAAAAATCGGTGGAATGGATTGAAAATGCCGATGTCCTGATTGTGGGCGGTACATCGCTCCTGGTTTATCCTGCCGCCGGGCTTCTGCAGTATTACCGGGGAAACAATCTGATTTTGATCAATAAGGACCAAGGTCCGTTTGATCAAAAGGCAGATTATGTCCATTATGGTAAAATCGGACAGTTCTTTACGGAAGTCGATCAGCTCGAAAAGGAAAAGAACCAGCAAAATTGACATCCCGAACGGGACCGTTTATAATAGGAACAACATCAAACAGAAAGAAGGCGAATCCGATGATCTATCTCGATTATTCTGCCACCACGCCGATTGATTCGCGCGTGCTGCAGTGTTTTGCGGAAACCAGCGTCAACTATCCCGGCAACGCGAATTCCTCTCATCATCTCGGGGAAGAAGCGAAAAGGATGATTGAAGAAGCATCCGATCGGATTTTGTCCTATTTCGGAGATTCAACCCGTGAAGTTATCTATACCAGCGGCGCTACGGAAGCCAATAATCTCGCCATTAAAGGTATTGCCTTCAAAAAGAAGAACATCGGCATGCATCTGATCACATCGGCGTTTGAGCATCCGTCCGTTACGGCTTGCTTCGGATATCTACAAAGCCTCGGATTTGAGGTCGATTTTGTTGATACCGATGCACAAGGTCGTGTTGATCTTAAAAGTCTGAAGAAACTATTGCGCAATGATACCATTCTGGTTTCGATCGCACAGGTAAACAGTGAAATCGGCATCATCCAGCCCATCGATCAGATCGGACAGCTTTTGCACGAATACCCCTATGTCACCTTTCATTCCGATATGACGCAGGCGGTAGGCAAAATCCCCGTTCGGATTGAGCATGTCGATCTGATCAGTTTCACCGCCCATAAGATATATGGTCCCATCGGCATCGGATGTCTGATCCGCAAGCCGAATGCCATCCTGGAAACGCTGATCCATGGCGGAAAATCTACCACGGATTACCGCAGCGGAACGCCTGCACCGGCAATGATCGCGGCTTTTTCGCTGGCCCTTTCCTATGCGAAAGAGCGCCTCGACCGGCAGTACCGCCATGTTTTTGGACTGAATCAGTATTTGCGCGAGCGGCTGGCAATCGAGAAAAAAGTAGTTTTCAACAGTCTTGTAGAATCCTGCATTCCGCATATTCTTAATCTCAGCGTGCTATCGCTTGAAGCGGATACGCTCATGAAGAAACTGGATGATCAGGGAATCATTGTATCCACGCAGACCGCCTGCCATACCGGCGGATCCCGCTCGGAATCGGTATACCGTCTGACCGGAAGCGATAAACGGGCAAAATCCAGCATCAGGATCAGCTTGTCTCATCTGACCACCCGGGCGGAACTTGATGAACTGATTGAAGCGATCGAGCGGGAGGTTTAGCATGAAAATATTTCGAATCGGTGCGATCTGGTGTCCAAGCTGTCTGATTATGAAGTCAAGATGGATGAAAATCGGAAAAACTCATCCAAGCCTCGCTTTCATGGATTATGAATATGACGAACAACCCGATTTAGTCAAACAATATCAGATCGGTTCCATTCTTCCGGTAGTAATTTTTGTTTCTGATGACGGAAAGGAACTATGTCGATTGATCGGGGAGAAAAGCGTGCGCGAACTGGAAAAAACGCTGGAGGAACTGCAGGCATGAAGACTTTGCGAAAGATCCTTCTGATTATTTTAATGTTTTCTCTCGTATTTCAGACCGACCGGCCGCTTGTTCGGGCGGAAAACCAAGTCATCATCCATTTTTTCTACAGCATCACCTGCAGCCACTGTCATGAAGAAGGACTGGTGTTGGATGATCTGGAGGCTCGCTTCGACAATCTGACTGTTATCCGGTATGAAGTAACGCAAAACACTGAAAACCGTGCGTTGTTCGATCAAATGATGATCGTCTTCGACAATGCGCCCATCGATTACAATTTGACCTATTCTGGTGTTCCTTTCACTATTATCGGCGGTTTTGCCTTCACCGGCTACAACGATCAGCGCGCCAATGATTTAGAAAACCTCATCAGCAAGTATTCGGCAATATCCACCGTCGACATCACCCAAAAAGTGATTGACGAGGTCGCAGTCTCAAACAATGATTTCGATACCTATGAATATACAGCGGACGATATGATCACATTACCGATCATCGGTTCGGTTCGTCTCGCTGATCTTTCTCTTGGTACAGCGGCGGTCGTGATCGGCATTGTCGACGGATTCAATCCCTGTGCCATGTGGATTCTGATTCTGCTCATTACGCTTCTGGCCAATCAAAAAAATCGCAAACGGATGTGGATTCTGGGATCTGCCTTCCTTTTTACTTCCGCGTTTGTGTATTTCCTGATCATGATCGCATGGGTAAACATCGCAGTTACCTTCTCCTCTATCCTGTGGATTCGGATTTTGATCGGTGCGCTGGCACTCGCGTTTGGCGGATTCAATCTCTATAAGGTCTTTATCCGACCAAAATCAGAAGATGTCGGTTGTGAGGTTAATGGGGAGCGGGGGCGAATCAAGACGTTTGACCGCCTGAAAAAGATCGTTTCCGAGCGAAATATTTGGATTGCTTTAGCCGGAATCGTGTTGCTTGCCTTCTCGGTGAACATGATTGAACTGGCA
>Ga0209373_10003290_pt1 | contig 15143 bp, 13 predicted proteins | sample Higcelweek5metaG_FD_187173 | JGI IMG/M metagenome (GOLD analysis project Ga0209373, IMG submission 187173) | Freshwater pond sediment microbial communities from the University of Edinburgh, under environmental carbon perturbations - High... | ecosystem: Environmental > Aquatic > Freshwater >...
TCAGCGCGTTCGATACGTCTGGATCTGCCGAAGTTTACCTTGATCGGTGCGACGACCCGAGCCGGACTGCTGTCCGCGCCTCTACGGGACCGCTTCGGAATGATACACCGCCTCGAGCTCTACGATACGCCGGATCTGATGGAGATTCTCCGACGCGATGCCGCGATTCTCGGCATTACGATCGATGAAGACGGCCTTCGCACGATCGCTTCGAGATCACGTGGTACACCGCGTATCGCAATACGACTCCTGAAACGCATGAGGGACTTCGCACAGGTCAAGGGAGAAGGACATATTGACTCGGCCGTTGCGGATTATGGACTGAATGCTCTGGAGATCGACGCACGTGGCCTTGACTCGACGGATCGCAGAATTCTCACCAATATGGTGGAGATGTTCTGCGGCGGCCCTGTAGGACTTGAGACGCTTGCAGCCTGCACCGGTGAAGACTCGGTAACAATCGAAGATGTCTATGAGCCGTTTCTCATGCAGATCGGGTACGTTGCCAAGACGCCGAGAGGACGCGTTCTCACACGGCTGGGTTGGCAACATTTGGGTCTTGCCTGCCCGGATGACTATGAGAAGAAGGTTCGCGGTCTTGGCTCTGCCATTACCGGAGATTCCAGAGAAGGCTTTCCTATACAGCTCGCGCTGGAGGATGAGAATATTGACGATTAATCTTCGTATGATTCGTACGAAGATCAAGTTATAACACGAGGAATAGAATGGAATGAGTGAGTTCGAGCTGAGCAAGATTGCGGCAGAGAATAAGGATAATGAAGAGAAGAAATCAGGTGAAGTTCTTCTTCACGTTTGCTGTGGCCCTTGCGCGGAATGGCCGATTGTCTCGTTGAAAGACGAGGGCTTTTCTCTGACGGCTTTCTTCTATAATCCGAATATTCATCCGCTTTTCGAGCACCAAAGACGAATGCTCGGAGCAAAGAATGTTTGTGCACTTCAAGATATCCCGTTTATCTCGGACGAATCCTGCGAGCCGGAACGTTGGATCGCTATTTCGAAGGATATGTCTTCGGAAGCGGAGGGACGTTGCGCAATGTGTTACCGTCTTCGGATGGATCGGGTCGCGGCGGAAGCGAAGGTGCGCGGAATACCCATGTTCACGACAACTCTTCTGGTAAGTCCGTACCAGAATCACGAGAAGATTGTCGAGATGTGCGAGGATGCTGCCCGCCGTCATGGTGTGACTTTCCTCAATCGGGATTTCAGACCGGGTTTTCGCGAAGGCCAGCGGCTGGCAAAGGAACACGGAATCTATCGGCAGAAGTACTGCGGTTGCATTCTCTCGCTGGAGGAATCTGATTTCAGGGAGAAGATTTACCGGGACTTCGAGGGCTCGAGCGGCGATACCAGAACCGTTTTATAATGATCATATACGACCATGCCGGGCTTGGCTTTGGCGGGCTTTCTCACGTTCTTTACCGGACAATAATCGACAGGGATCTTGATCGACTGTAGATTCTCTTTCTCGTCACCGTTCAAAGGGAGCACGCGATGCTTCTCGATTCTTGCCACGGTACGCGAGAAGAACGCTGCCGTCTGCGCGGCGCAGAGGATCGCATCATCTGTAAAGGTTCTCGGACTGCCGTCGGCATTTCGAAGAATGACATGCGTGCCGGGCATTTTCTGGACATGAAACCACAGATCATCCGGCGCTGCTGTTCGCAAGGTAAGAAGATCATTCTGAAGATTATTGCGACCACAGAGAACGACAAATCCATCCGGTGCGTCATATCTGCGGAAACCGGCAGGCTCGGAAGACCGGGATCCTTTTGAACTCGATGCGGGCTTGTTGTTTTTCCGCTTGGAAGCCGCTTTTCCTGCGGCGCGGATGGCTCTGGTTGAAGAGCTGCCGCTCTTCGATTTCCCCGGGTGATTTGCATTATGTTTCGCGTCGGTTGACGGTGACGGGTCCTTTGTTCGGACAGAAGTTAGCCCGCCATCCTTCATTTCCTCTGCGAGCGCAGCAAGATCTTCTCGATCTGCCGCGGTATCGATTGCCTGCAACAGGGTCAGGAGGTACGAGATCGCACTCTCGTCTTCCGCCAGAAATCCCTCGGAAGCGGATCTCTTTGATTTGAGCTTAGCGTATCTCTTGAAAAGAAGTTGCGCATTCTTCGCTGGCGTTAAGGTCGGATCAAGAGGAATCTCGATATTTGGAAGATCGGGATGTTCGTAATCGATGACCGAAATGGTCTCGTCTCCCAACTTTGCACGGTACGCATTCTGCAGTATTAGCGTCCCGAAAAGCTGGTCACGATCCATATCCTGACAGCTGTCGAGATCTGCACGATGGATCTGCGCGCGTCTTGTCGCATGATCCAGGGCGGCCCGGACAAAGGAAGTCAGATCCTTCTTGCGTTGCTCAAAGTCGGCCGTAATATCTTTGTCACGATGTACAGCGTCCATTGCTTCCGATATCGAGGGGAAGATAGTGGCAATTCCTGCCTCGCGTAGTGCAAGTGAGTGGAACAGATAGAATGGCTCTTTGGCCTCTGTTTTGTATGCGGCCGGACAGATATTGCCGTCGACAATTCTGCCGAGAAGGTCTGCACAAGCCTGAAGGAGACGGTGAGTCTCATCGTTCTCAAGCTGACGAATGCCTTTTCGAGCATCAATATCTGACAGATAACAGATCTCGCGACACAGTTCCGGCGAGAAGCCCTGAAGAGAATCTTGAAGACCTTTTTCCAGCGGGCGCTGCATTGACTCGGTCAGTATAGGGAGTTCGCCGGCGCGAACTCGCTCAAGAGCCTCAGAAGGAGAGAGCTTACCCTGTGCCGGCGGGTATGCATAGGGTCTAGCCGGCATGATCTCACGGACGCGGCTCATCTTCTGGTCAACGTGAAGAAGACTGTCAAAAATACGGTCTTGCGCGTTTACGAGAATGACGTTGCTGTAACGTCCCATCATTTCGATGATCAATCTCTTGTCTTTGCGATCCCCCAACTCGTCAACGGTTGAGACCGTGATCTCTACGATGCGCTCAAAGCCGGAAGAAGATACAGAAACAATACGTGAACCTTGCAGATGCTTGCGCAGAAGCATGCAAAAGGAAGGGGGGAGCATCGGATTCTCACGCATCGATTCGGTCAGATGAATGCGAGGCCCCGCTGGGTTTGCTGTAAGAAGCAGACGGTAATTCGTCGAATCACCGCGGATCAGAAGATATATATCATATCGACTCGGTTGATAGATCTTATCGATTCTTCCGCCGGCAAGCCGTGCGTCTAATTCCTGTGCCAGAAAATGTGTCGTGATACCGTCCAGAGACATATATACCTCACGCTTGATCGTCAGAGCGGCCGCGAATCACAAATCGGATCCAGCCGATGAGAACAAGTAGAATAAATTCAATGCCAATCGCGATGAAAAACTTATCCATCGAATTGAAGGAAAGCAGAAAATTCAGGCCGATGACAACAAGGAAGATGCCAATAATTATTAGGATTCTACCGGGCCTCCCGGAAAGAACAGAACGAAGAAGATCAACACCGGATCGCTGCTTCATCTGGCGGGATGCGGCGGAAGTACGGGCAGATGTCGTGGAGCTGCGTCTCGTCGCAGGTTTCTTCTTCGTGTTCGTGCCAGCCATACAATACCTTCCTTTTCGTTATCGTGTCTCAGTATACCAAAAAAGAAGGCGGAGTGCCCATAGGAAGCACTCCGCCAAAAAGGAATTCAATGGATGATTCAACTCGTAAAGAAGATTACTCTGCGGCGTCCGCCTTAACGGTCTTTGACTTCTTAGCCGCCTCCGCAATCTTCTGCATGATGACGATCGTGAAGAAGAAGAGAGTGAGAACGAGGAAGACTCCGATCAGGCCAATGACGACGACAAAGAGCCCTTGTGCCCAGAGATCCATTTTCTGCAGACTCTGAATTGAGAAGTCTCCGGTTGACTGTAAAGCATGTAAAAACATTCCGTTACCTCCCTTAACCTACTTTGATCAGCATGTCAATCAGCGCGATGACAAGACCGCCTGCGACAATCGAACCGAGCTGACCGGCGACGTTCGCACTGATGGCCTGCATGAGAATGAAATTTGTAGGATCTTCCTTCTTTGCCATCTTCTGGATGACGCGAGCAGACATCGGGAACGCGGAAATACCTGCGGCACCGATCATCGGATTGATCTTCTTCTTGAGGAAGATATTGAGGATCTTCGCGAAAATTACTCCGCCGGCCGTATCGAATACGAAGGCGAAAAGACCCAGAAGGAGAATCATACCGGTAACCGGATCGATGAACTTATCGGCGACCATGGTAGATCCGATGGTGATACCGAGAAGAAGCGTGATCAGATTGGCGAGCTCATGTTGCGCCGTCTGCGACAGGTTCTCGAGAACACCGGATTCGCGGATCAGGTTTCCGAACATCAGTGATCCGACTAGCGGAACACTCATCGGTACGATGACACCGGCGATAATCGTGACGAGAATAGGGAAGACGACCTTAATCGACTTGGAGACTGGCTCTTCATGATAATCCATGCGGATCATGCGTTCCTTCTTACTTGTAAGAAGTTTGATGACCGGCGGCTGAATGATCGGAACGAGAGACATATACGAATAGGCAGCAACGGAGATAGGTCCTAAGTATTCGGCAAGCTTGAAATGATTAGCAACAAACAGCGTTGTCGGTCCGTCGGCCGCACCGATGATTCCGATCGCCGAAGCGAGCTTCAGCGCGTAGGTGTTATCCATCCCCGGAACGACGAGGGGCAGAAGCATCAATGTGACGAAGAAGGTCACGAAGATACCGAACTGCGCAGCGGCACCGAAGAAGATCATATACGGATTCTTGAAGAGAGGTGTGAAATCGATCATGGCGCCGATAGCGACAAAGATCAAGATCGGGAACAATTCCGTCGCGATACCCGCATCGAACAGAATTTTGAGAAAGCCGCTCTCCGCCGCGGTATCAAGTACGCCGGCGATGGTCGTCGGCTCTCCGGCGATACTTAAGGGGAGGTTAACAAGGATAGCACCGAACCCGATCGGCAGAAGAAGAGCCGGTTCATACTCCTTCTTGATGGCAAGATAAATCAATAAACCGCCGATCAAATACATGATCAACGCTTTCCAGTTATCCCCCTGACCGAAGTAGACAAAACCGTTGAGAATTTCCTTAAGGACTTCAATCATCAGACGTACCTCCCATTGTGCCGCGCCGCCTGATACTTACTCCATCGTTGCCAGAAGACTCTTTATCTTATCTGTCGGGTTAATCAGATTTGCTAAAGAGGAATCATGGTTGACGGCATCGACCAGAAGAGCGACAAATTTAGCCATATTTACATCGCAGAACCAGGGTGCAGTGAGCAATTCCGGTCGCCTGTAAATCAAATTCGTGGCATACACCTTATTGATGATGCCCTCCGCGTAGGCTTTGTCAAAACACTCAATTCCCTCGGTAAAAAGTCCGAACGTCGCGGCACAGTAAATATTCCTTGCGCCACGCTTCTTCATCTCCCGACCGATATCGAGCATCGATTCACCTGATGAAATTATATCGTCCACGATGAGAATGTCCATACCTTCCACGGAATCTCCGAGGAATTCGTGTGCGACAATCGGATTACGGCCGTTAATGACCTGCGTGTAATCTCTGCGCTTATAAAATGTTCCCAGCGGAATTCCCAGAATCGAAGCGAAATACATCGCTCTAGTGATTCCACCTTCGTCCGGGCTGACGATCATAAAACGACCATTCGAGAAGTTTAAGTTCGGAATGGTACGGAACATCGCCTTTATAATCTGATAATTAGCCGAAAGGCTCTCGAAACCTGATGTCGGAATTGCATTCGCGACGCGCTCATCATGCGCGTCAAATGTGATGATATTCTCGACGCCGAGACTGTAGAGCTCCTCTAAGGCAAACGCGCAATCGAGTGATTCACGGGCGTTTCTCTTGTGCTGACGGCTCTCATACAGGAACGGCATGATGATGTTGACGCGTCTTGCTTTGCCGGAACAGGCGAGGATCACGCGCTTCAAGTCCTGGTAATGATCATCGGGACTCATGTGATTCTCTTTGCCGAACATCTTGTACGTACAGGAGAAATTCATCACGTCACTGATGAGGAAGAGGTCATGGCCGCGAACGGAGTGATTGACAACCGCCTTGCCTTCGCCGGATGAGAACCGGGCATTGTCGACGCTGATGCGGTAATCGTTGCGAAAAAACCCAGGATACCGGCTGCCGATGAGTTGTTCCTGATACTCGGAGCGGCGTTTGTTCAGGTAAAAATTCACGCGTTCGGTGAATTCCATGCTTCCTTTGAGGGGAATCAGTCCGACCGGACCGATCGGTGCCATAGGATTGTCACCATACTGATTGTATCTGGAGTAAGACTTTTCGTCGGCAGCTGACGGAATTGATGTCATGTTGTAATCCCCCTAATTGTGATAACGGCTTATTCGAAAAGCTCGCCGATTCGCACCTGACCGAGAAGATCCTGGATGCGGAAACTTGGGTTAACCAGGTGGCCTAATGATTCGTCTACATTGAGAGCGTCGATCAGACGTGCGATGAAAGGTGTCATATTTACATCAATATACCAGGGAGCAGTCAGAAGTTCAGGGCGGCGATAGATCAGGTTTGTGCATAGGACCTGCTTGATTGTACCCTTGCGAACATACTCATCCACCAGTCCGATGCCTTCGGTAAACAGACCGAAAGGAGCGGCACAGAAGATATCTTTGGCGCCATTGTCCTTCATGAACTGCGCAGTCTCCGTCATCGTCCGACCGGAATTGATCATATCGTCGACAATAAGGATATCCTTGCCCTGACAACTCTCGCCAAGGAACCGGATCTCCTTTACCGGATGAACACCGTTGACCCTTGTCGAATAATCGAGGCGGCGATAGAAAATCCCCAACGGAAGACTCAACATCGAAGAATAGAAAACAGCCCGTGAGACTCCGGTCTCATCCGGACTTACGACCATCATATTCTCTTTGTTAATCTTGAGGGAGGGATTGGACGAAATCAATGAGCTGATAATCTTATAGGCTGACTTCGGCGTCTCAACACCCATCAGCGGCACCGCGTTCGTAATCCGGATATCATGCGGATCAAAAGTGATAATGTTCGCGACCCCGAGATTATAGAGTTGCTGGAGCATCGATGCGCAATCGAGCGACTCTCTGGAATTCCGAAGATCCTGTCGCCCCTCATAGAGGAAGGGCATGATGACATTGATTCTTCTTGCCTTACCGCTGACCGCCATAATAATGCGCAACAAATCGCGAAAATGATCGTCCGGACTGGAGAAATGTTCCTCCCCGAAAAGTGGGAAGGACGTCTGATGCGCCAGAACGTCCGTGATGATAAAAATATCATGGCCGCGAACCGTCTGGTTGAGCGTGACTTTACCCTCGCCGGTCGCGAAACGTACGATCTGAGATTGGATCAGGTAATCGTTGCGCAAATATCCGACGCTGTGAACGTAGGGATTGCTTTCTTCCTCCTGACGTCGTTGACGCTTGTCGTAAAGAATGCGATTCACCTGATGAACAAATTCGAGATTTGATGTATGACAGATAATTCCGATCGGTCCGAACGGTTCGAGGAAGTATCCCCGGAAATCCGGATTGGAGTTTGTAAAGGATTCAGAATAAAGAGATGCTGGCATGTATTCCCCCGGCCTTTGATCTCGTTTTGTGTATCGGTCGGACCCGAAGCCCAAAAGAATCCGCACACAAATCAAGTATAACGCTTTTCGTTTTAATTTTGAATCATGCAAATTGACACGAAAAGAACGTTTTTTTCAAGTCAATTTGTGTAAAAACGAAAAAAGCGAATCGTTATGCATTCATGATGTACAGCTTTCTTCCTCTGAAAAAGAATGGTACAGTACCTACATAGACAATAACACAAATCCATCCGAAAGAAGGACTTTCATGGAGATCAATTTTCGTAAAACAAAGTTTTTCGGTGTCGCTGCCGAAATCGCATCCTGCCCGCCATCGGATCGCCCCGAGGTCGTTCTGTCCGGCAAATCCAATGTCGGCAAATCCTCGCTTCTGAACGCGCTCGCCGATCAGAGAAAACTCGCTCGCGTCAGTCAGGCACCGGGGAAGACAAGGCTGGTCGTATATTTCGATGTTGACAGCGCATTCTATATCGCCGATCTTCCGGGATACGGCTTCGCGAAAGCGCCCAAAGATGTCAGAGAGAAGTTTTCCAAACTCGTCGATCAGTATTTCTCGAGCGGACGCCCGATCGCACTGGTTCTGCATCTTATTGATATTCGTCATTCTCCGTCACGCGAGGATGTCGCGATGCTCGATTACATGAACCGTCAATCCATTCCGTACTATGTTGTATTCACCAAATGCGACAAGCTCTCGAAGGCGGGGCTGGATAAACGTCTGGCTGAGATCATGCAGGAACTTCTGATCAAAGACATTTCGCTTTGCTTCACGGCTTCCGCTGAGAAGAAGCAAGGGATCAAAGACATTAAAGAAGCTGTGACAGAGTTTCTGTTTCCCGGCGCGACCTGCATCTAATTTGTCGATTACCGGGAGTTTTTGTCGAATTTTTGTCGCGAGGTTCGACATCTGAGCGATCTATACTCAATCCTGTACCAAGCACCAGGCGATGACTCGAGTCACGCTTCGGCGGGGAGTACCCGGTATGTGGTCAAGGATTGAGAGGATTGCGAGATGGCGTGCTTGAGTCAGTTTACGGGGAGGATGCGACAGTGGTTCGCCCGTGTCAGGCAGCCCGATATTTTCTCGCCGCGTGCGGTTGTCCGACGACTCATCTCCCTACCTAACCGATTTATCGTTAAGCTTACTGTCGCCGCTAGAAGAATTCGTGGATATATCCATCTTGCTTTTCTTCGTCATGCAAGTAGCCTAATTACTGATACTTTGCGCGAGGGCATGAGATCTATCCTCGGCAGGCCGCTTGTTCTCCCGGCTATCTGTACATTTCTCGGCTCCAATGTGGCATTCTTTCTTCCGTTACCCACTGGGATCGCCGTAGGTGTCTTTCTGCTTCTCTTGTTCATTTCAATAAGTCAGACGAATCTCGTTCCGGATCGACTGCGACAGAGGGCAATGATAATCCTTGTCACTTCCGTTATCCTGTTCCTCTATACATTCAGTTCGATCGCATCGGCTCGCGTTGTCTCATCTACGATTCTCGCTTCACAGGACGAAGCTCAGACCGGTTTCTCCAGCTATGACGAATTCGACGGCACGATACGATCCATGCGCATATCGGCAAGCGGATATCGCACATGTGTTATCCGGCTTGATCAAGGAGCGGATGTACTGTTCGGAACTTCCGAGATTTGGCCGGATGAGAACATGCGCGTCGGTGTTCTTGGTGTTATCGGTCCTGTCTCCGGCGCATCGAATCCGGGTTCGTTCGATCGCAAAGACTATTATGCGCGACAAGGTGTGTACGCGGAGTTGACAAGTCATTCCGGCAAGGTGATGCCTCTTTCCTCAGACCCGCCCGCATTCTCCCCGATACGTTTCCTGCGGGATCTCGGATCAGGGCTCAGAAATTTGCTCTCGAATGCCTGGGAGGCATGTGGCGGACAGGAGGATGCGGCGCTACTTACTGCCATGCTACTAGGAGACACTTCGGAAGTGGATCGGGAGACCAAGGCGGATTTCCGTCTCTTGAACCTCTCTCATCTCACGGCCGTTTCCGGAGCGAATATCGCTTATTTTCTTGCACCCGCCGGTGCGGCGCTACATTTGTCCGGAACGAGTCGCCGTGCAAGATGTGGGATACTATTATTATTTATTGTCAGTGTAGGCTTCGTAACGGGATGGAGCCCTTCCGTCAGTCGAGCCATTGTGATTGCGGGCGTCCATCTGGTATCCAGACTTGTATCGCAACGATTCTGTCCGGTTTCTTCGATATTTGCCGCCATTCTCGTTCTTGTTTTTCTTTCGCCATTTTGTGCGGTGGATATTGGATTTTGCCTGTCTGCAAGCGCGGCGTTATCACTCATCCTTATGGCAGACCGGTCATCTGCGTTTTTTCGCGAGATCGGATGCCCGCGAGTCCTGGCCGACCTTCTGGGCCCGGTAATCTCAGCACATATAGGGATGATCCCGTGGATGATTGTCTTGTCCGGACGCGAATCAATATTTCTGATCGCAGTGAATATCTTCGCCGGAATTCTTGCAGAAGGGATCTCCTCGTTAGGCCTTATTGTAACGCCTATCGCTCTCTTCGGATCTTTCGTGAGAGGAACGCTCCCGCTGGCACGTTTGGCTTTTCTCCCTGTCAAAGGTTTATTGTTTCTGCTGCGTGCGACAGCCGAACACCTGAGCCCGTTAGGCATCGAGTCTTTTCGCCTAAGAAGTGTACACCCACTTTTGCCGCTATCGGTCGCTTTGGGAATCGTCCTCTTCATGCTGCCACGAAGTTTCTGCCGCCGTCTACTTGCTGCTTTCTGCGCTCTCCTGATCAGTCTTTCCCTGCTTATGAATTTTACAGCGAAGGAAGAACAACCAGTCGCAACCGTGATTTTTTTCGATGTCGGGCAGGGAGACTCCGCGCTGGTGATTCTCGATAACGGCAAGAGCCTTCTGATTGATGCTGGGACCGAGGCGTCCGGAGAATACGTCGTACTGCCGGCACTGGATTACTACGGCATCCAACAACCGGATCTTTGCGTCCTGACACATCTTCACAATGACCATGGAGGCGGATATATGGCGTTGGTTAAGGATCAGCGATTGCAGGCGATCTTTACCCCCTATGTAGAGAGTGCAGGTGAGCTTCGTGATGTTTTTCAGGAAATGGAGATTTCGGATATTGCGATCAACTTAGCCGTGAAAGATGATAGAATAGTTCTGTCTGAGTTGGCCTCGATTCAAGTTCTCGGACCTTCGGAAATCACGGAGAACGGAGGCAATCAGGATTCCGCTATTCTGCTTCTGAGCGTTGCGCAGACGAGATTTCTCTTTATGGGGGATGCAGGATTTCGAGAGGAGAACCAGCTTCTCGACGCATGGCATTCCGGTCAGATACCGGATCTCTCCATTGATATTCTTAAAGTCGGACATCACGGCAGTCGTTATTCGAGCGGAGCAGATTTTCTCCTGACGATGGATCCTGATGTTTCGGTAGTCAGTGTAGGCGACAACGGGTACGGACATCCTTCCAAAGAGGCGACGGACAACATCCTTTCATCCGGTTCAACGCTATACCGGACGGATCAAGACGGTGCCGTGATTATCAATGTGTATACGGATCGCTACGAGATAATAACCTATTCGCAGGAATGAGTGAGGTAAATATGGCTAAACCCAAAGGCTCTTCCGGCAGCAAGACAGCACCGCCGGCATCAACCTATGACGTACTCGCAAGATCGATTAAGGGCGGCGAAGTCATGCCTATCTATCTGTTGTTCGGTGAAGAAGAGTTTCTCATCGAGCAGATTCTTCGCGCCTTAACCAATCTTGTCATCGCTCCGGGGATGAAGGAAGCTGACCTGTATAAATCAGACATGTCCTCTGCGCGTCTTGATGCCGAACGACTCTCTGAATGGGTCATGACGCCTCCATTTCTCTCGTCGAAACGGCTCGTCATTCTTAAGAACACTGGGCTTTTCGGCGCCAATTCGCCGGAACAAGCGGATGCGGCGGCCTATATCAAGTTATTCTCATCCATACCGGATACCTCTTGCCTGGTTTTTGTGGAGGATAAGATCGACAAACGGAAGAAGGCACTTTACGAAGCGGTTGCGAAGGAGGGCACAGTCGTAAATTTCTCGACAAGAAGTGCCGACGAATTAAGTCGCTGGATTGCATTTTCTCTCAAGAAATATGAGATTCGTATAACCGTCGATGCGATCGGAAGCCTTATTGATCGATGTGAAGGAAGTATGCGTCTGATAGATAATGAAGTGAAGAAGCTTGTTCTTACCAGCCTCGGTCGTGATGCGAAGGAGGTTTCTCTCGAGGATATCGACGCAATCTGTATACCGGATATCCGAGGTTCTGTGTTTCAGATGACAGACGCAATCGGCGCACGCGACGTGAACCGGGCTCTCACTGTTCTCGACACCTTGATCGCACTTAAGGAACCGATTCCCCGCATACGGTTCATGCTGGCTCGTCATATTCGTCAATTGATTTGCGCGAAGGAGCTTGTGAATCAGGAGTCGATCATTTCCTCGCTCAAAGTCGTTCCGTTTGTTGCAAGGAATCTCTCGTCTCAGGCGCGATCTTTTCGTATGGAAGAACTTCTATCCCTCTATGAAGCGTGCGCGAATTCGGACTATAATGTCAAAACCGGCAAGATGGAGGACCGCTTATCCATGGAGATACTTCTGGCAGAAGCCGCTAAGAGATCATAAGATGTCACAGTATGATTTGACGATACACGCGTAGTAAGATAAAATCATTTGGATTTCACGAAAATGTAGGGAGGACAGCATATGACCAAAATTGCGATGAAAACTCCGTTGGTTGAGATGGACGGAGACGAAATGACAAGAGTGATCTGGAAGCAGATCAAGGACATACTCATCACACCTTTTGTCGACCTCAAATCGGAGTATTACGATCTTTCTCTCGAGAATCGTGACGCGACGAACGATCAGGTAACCATCGATTCAGCAAATCGTACGAAGGAACTTGGCGTCGCGGTCAAATGCGCGACAATTACACCGAACGCCCAGCGTATGGATGAATATAAGCTGAAGAAGATGTGGAAGAGCCCGAACGGGACGATTCGCGCCATTCTGGATGGAACGGTATTCCGCGCTCCGATCCTTGTCGATGGAATTACGCCTTACGTTTCGTGCTGGAAGAAGCCGATCACCATTGCTCGTCACGCATATGGAGATGTGTATCGTGATTCCGAGATGCTGATCCCCGCGGCGTGTACCGCTGAACTTTGTGTAACGTTCCCTGACGGGACGACAAAGATGCAGAAGATTCATACCTTTGATGGCCCCGGTGTTCTTCTCGGGATGCACAATACGGACGCATCGATTTCTGCCTTTGCGCACTCCTGCTTTACCTATGCTCTCGATATTCATCAGGATCTCTGGTTCGCCACAAAGGACACCATTTCGAAGATCTATGACCATCGGTTCAAGGACATTTTCCAGGAGATTTTTGACGCGGAGTACAAGGATCGTTTCCAGGAAGCCGGGATATCGTATTTTTACACGTTGATCGACGACGTTGTCGCTCGTGTCATGCGTTCTGAAGGCGGAATTCTCTGGGCATGCAAGAATTATGATGGCGACGTGATGTCGGATATGATTGCTTCCGCTTGCGGAAGTCTTGCCATGATGACATCCGTTCTTGTCTCTCCCGACGGAAAGTATGAATATGAGGCAGCACACGGAACGGTCACCCGTCATTATTACCGATATCTTAAGGGCGAAACGACATCGACAAATCCCATGGCCACCATTTATGCATGGTCGGGTGCTCTTCGTAAGCGTGGACAGCTTGACAAGATTGACGCTTTGGTTCGCTTTGCGGATCAACTCGAAGCGGCTTCGATCAAGACTATTGAAGACGGTACGGTTACCGGAGATCTCGCGCCCCTTCTTACGGGCAAAGAGCTGTCCGTTGTAAAGACAGAAGATTTCCTTAAGGCTATCGCGACTCGCATCGCTCTGTAATTAATCCATTCGAATGGAATGAGGGAGAACCTATGAGTTACTATGAAACATGGAACAAACGTATCGAAGAGCCGGTGGATCAGACGCAATATACCGCATATGTCCAGCAGTACTATGATCTTGAGAAGGAAGCGTATGACCGCATTCTCAAGAATTTCCCGGATAATGCCGAGTATTTGTCCGGAACGGCGAAGGATCTTGCGAACCGTCTCGGTTTCAAGGAATCGGAGATGGAAGTTTTCGTCGGCTTTGTCGATGGAATTAATCCGAGCCTGACGGAAGAGCAGAAGCCCGAAGAGATTGTCGATGATACGCAGATCTCACTTTCGATCGATTATGAGAAGCTTTATTTCAATATGCATGATGCGAAGGCAGATTGGCTTTATGAATTGCCTTCTTGGAACAATGTCTTCTCCAAGGAGCGTCGTGCTGAGATTGCCAAGGAGTATCGCGAATCGAAAACCGTGCATGTCGAGAAGATCGGACGCAATGATCCCTGTCCTTGCGGAAGCGGCAAGAAGTTTAAGAAGTGCTGCATGGGTAAAGAATCCTAATTAACGAATAAATAAATAACGGAGCTTGCTTGATTTTTACTGATATGGTTTTGATGCCCCGAAAGGGAGGAATAACATGTCTACAAAGATTAAGTCCGTTCCGATTTCGAGTCGTCCATATGAACGACTCGAGGCTTACGGTGAAGCTTCGCTCTCTGATGCGGAGCTTCTCGCCGTTTTATTTCGTTGCGGGGCCCGGGGCCAATCCTCTTTGGACCTCGCGCACGAGCTTCTGATGCTCGACAAGAATGGGCAGGGTCTGTCCTTCTTGCGAGATCTCTCGATCGAGGAACTCAAGGAGTGTCACGGTCTGGGTACGGTGAAAGCGATTACCGTCAAGGCAGCGATGGAGCTCGGGAAGAGATCACTTCGAGGCGACCCATTCTGGAAAAGCAAGCAGATCTCGTCGCCCGCGGATGCGATCGCGCTCTTTGAGAACGAGATGTGTTTTCTCAAAAAAGAAGAAGTGCATGTCGCACTTCTGGATACGAGACATCGTGTGATCCGCAAGTCAATTGTATCCTCCGGAGGGCTTGCGTCCACCGGAATATATCCTCGTGAGTTACTTCGTGAAGCAATAAAGGCGAATGCTTCAGCTATCGTTCTGGCGCATAACCATCCGAGCGGAGACCCGAAACCGAGTCCGGATGACGCATCAACAACAAGAACTTTGAAGAAGGCTGCGGATCTGATCGGTATCGATTTGATTGACCATATTGTAGTCGGAAGAGGCTCGAGTTCCAGCCTCAAAGAGCTCGGAATGATCTGACATAAGAAGTCGAAGCGATTCTATGGTATAATTTTATAAGATTTTTACTTATTCCTTGGCATGCTTCCCAAAGACATGCTGGCGAGGTGCTTCGTGCTCAGAAAGTTATTAGCTAACAAGATATTCATCATCATATTGGTCGCGCTGCTTCTGGTTGCCGTAATTATTTTCGAC
>Ga0209373_10003291_pt1 | contig 15139 bp, 5 predicted proteins | sample Higcelweek5metaG_FD_187173 | JGI IMG/M metagenome (GOLD analysis project Ga0209373, IMG submission 187173) | Freshwater pond sediment microbial communities from the University of Edinburgh, under environmental carbon perturbations - High... | ecosystem: Environmental > Aquatic > Freshwater >...
CCAGCAGGAGCGCCATGAGCGGAAGGAATCCGAAAAAACCCGCGCCAGGCGGACCGCAGGACGCGGACGCTGCCAGTGGCCGCCCGCCTCTGTCCTTTCCCGTGGTGGCGCTTGGAGCTTCCGCCGGCGGCATCGAGGCCTTGCGCACCCTGCTCCACAACCTCAAGGAAACGCCGCAAGCCGCCTTGGTGGTCGTCACCCATTTGCCCCCGGACAAAAAAAGCCACATGTCCGAGGTGCTTTCGAGCTTCACCGCCATTCCCGTGCTGATTGTCGAGGAAGTGACGCCGCTGAGGCCCGGCTTCCTCTACACCGTGCCCTCCGGCTGGGATCTGGGCATAGAAAGCGGCGTGCTGCGCCTGCTGCCGCCAGGGCACGACCTCGGCTACCGCATCATCGACCGCTTTCTGGACGAGCTGGCCAAGGACCAGGGCGCGAACGCCGCCTGCGTCATCCTCTCCGGCTCCGGTTCGGACGGCACCCGGGGCGCGGTGCATTTGGCCAAGGCGGGCGGCCTGGTGCTGGTGCAAGACCCCGCGACGGCCATTCAGACAGGCATGCCCACCAGCGTTCTTGAATCCGGCGTAGCGGACGCTGTGCTTACCTTGGAGGACCTGGGAAAACGGCTGCCCAGCTTTCTTTCGCACGCGCACCCGCCAGCCATGGACAAGGCGAGCCAGATACAGAAGGTGCTGGCCCTGCTGCGGCAGCAGACCGGCCAGGATTTTTCCGGCTACAGGCAGAGCACCATTGTCCGGCGCATCAACAAGCGCAGGCTCTTGACCGGCTACTCCAAGCTGGACGCCTACTTGAAAGAGCTGGAGAAGAACCCCGAGGAACGGCTGCAGCTCTTCAAGACTCTGCTTATCGGCGTGACCTCGTTCTTCCGCGACCCGGAGGCCTTCGCCCTGCTGCGGGACAAGGTCCTGCCCGGCATCCTTGCAAGCCGCTGCGGCGACGACCCGGTCCGGGTCTGGGTGGCCGGCTGCTCCACGGGCGAGGAAGCCTATTCCGTCGCCATGCTTTTAGACGACTACCTGGAAAGCTCCGGCCAGACCTGCGGGGTGAAGATTTTCGCCACGGACATCGACCAGAACGCCGTGGAGGTCGCCCGCCGGGGCTGCTACTCCGCGCGCGCGCTGCAGCATGTTCCGGCCCAGGACCAGGAACGCCACTTCCACTGCACCAGCCGCGAATGCACCGTGCGCCAGCGCCTGCGCGAGCGCATCGTCTTCGTGCACCACAACCTGCTGCAAGACCCGCCCTTTCTGCACATGGACCTGGTGCTGTGCCGCAACCTGCTCATTTACCTCACGCCCCCGCTGCAGGAAAAGGCCCTGGCCCTGCTCACCGGAGCTCTCAACCCCGGCGCGTATCTCTTCCTCGGCTCGGCGGAAAACGCGGACACCTCCGTGCTGCAGCTGGAGCCTCTGGACAAGAAATGGAGGCTGTTCCGCAGCCGCGCCACGGCGGAACGCCCCACTCTGCACAGGGCCCTCGACCTGCGCCGCGCGCCGCTTCTTCCAGGGCAGCAGGAGGCCGTAAGCCTCGTCACCCACGCAAAAAGCTCCGCCGCCATCGCCTCCGAGGCGCTCCTAAGCCACTACAATCCTCCGGCCGTGCTGGTGAGCCCGGAATTCAACGTGCTGCACTTGAGCGGAGAAACCGCGCCCTATCTCTCCCTCAATCCCGGCGCGCCCAGCCTCCACGTGCTCAAGCTTGTGCGCAAGGACCTCCGGCTGCATCTGCGCAGCGCCCTGCAAAACGCGGCCGCCTCCCGTCTCCCAAGCCGCACTCCGGACCTGCGCCTTTCCGGCGAACCGCCCCGCAAGATCGATTTGTGCGTGGACCCGATCTTGGACGAGGCGGGCATGCTCACCGCCCTGCTGGTTGTTTTCGAACCCGGCGCGAACCAGGATGCCAAGGATAATTGGCGCGATCTCGAACGCCTCACGGAATCGGGCCTGGTGCAGCGCTATGAGGACGAACTGCAGCAGACGCAGGAGCAGCTGCAGAAGGCCGTGGAGGAATACGAGAAGCTCAACGAGGAGCTGCGGGCCTCCAACGAAGAGCTCATCAGCATGAATGAGGAGCTGCAGTCCTCCAACGAGGAGATGGATGCCTCGCGCGAGGAGCTGCAGTCCCTGAACGAAGAACTTTCCGTCAAGGTGGAGGAGCTGGCCCAGGCGCACGGCATTGTGGAGAACCTGCTGCGCAGCACCAACGTGCCCACGGTGTTCTTGGACAATGAATTGCGCGTCATGCGTTTCACGCCCACGGCGGCGGAGATCTACCACCTGGCGGTGACGGATCAGGGGCGGCCCATAGCGGAAATAAAGCCGCGCGTGCTGGACGAAAATCTTGTGGCCGACGCCAAGCGGGTGCTGACCGAGTGCCGGGAGCTCGAGCGCGAGGTGCAGGACGGCGAAGGCCGCAGCTTTATCAAGCGCGCCTTCCCCTACCGCAGCCCCCGGTCCGAGGTGGAGGGCCTGGTGATGACCTACACGGACATCACCAAGCTCAAGGCGGCGGAAGAAGTGCTGCGCCTGAACAACGAGGAGCTTGAGGCCCTCGTCGCCGCGCGCACCCGCGAGCTGGACCTTGCCCGCAAGGAGTCCGACCGCCGCGCCGTGGAGCTCGAAGCCATCATGGAGCAGGCCCCCGCCGCGGTGTGGCTCACCCGCGACACGGAAGCCCAGACCATCATCGGCAACCAAACCAGCTACCGGCTTCTGCGCATGGAGCCGGGAGTGAACGTCAGCAAGTCCCAAAGCGGCCTGCCCTACAAGTTTTTCCGCCACGGCAAGGAGCTGACCTACGACGAACTGCCCATGCGCATCGCCGCGCGCGGCACGCCCGTGCTCAGCTTGGAGTTTGATGTCGTCTTCGAAGGCGGGGAGACGCGCTGTCTTCTCGGCAACGCCGCGCCCCTGCGCAACTTTTTCGGAGAGGTCACCGGCGCGGTGGGCGCGTTCCTCGACGTCACCGACCTGAAGCACGCCCAGAACCAGGCCCAGCGCTGGCAGCACGTTTTCGAAAAGGCCGAGTTCGGCATCGCCATCTCAAACGTCGCCACCAACACATTGGTCTCCGTGAATCCCTCCTTCGCCAAGGAGCGCGGCTACACGCCGGAAGAGCTCGTCGACCTCCCCGTGGCCGAACTTTTCGCGCCGGAGGAGCGCGCGGAGCTTTTCGAGCGGCTCAAGGCCCTGGAGGCCGTTGGACACGGGGTGTTCGAATCCACGCACCAGCGGCGCGACGGCAGCACCTTCCCCGTGCTTCTGGAGCTCACCATCCTCAAGGACGAACAGGACCGGCCCGTATCGCGCGTGGCCTACGCCCTGGACATCACCGAGCGCAAGCTGGCGGAAAAGAAGCTGCTCGCCCAGGAGCGGGACCTGCGGGAGGCCCAGCGCATCGCGCACATCGGCTCCTGGCACTGGGACGCCGCGACCGACGCCACCACAGGCACCGATGAACTGTTGCGCATCTATGGTCTGGAGCAGGAAGGAGCCATGCCCGACTTCGCGGACCAGACGGGACGGCTCTACCCCGAAGACAGCTGGGAGCGCGTCAACGACGCTGTCCAGATGTCCGTCCGCACCGGCCAGGGCTACGAGCTTGAGGTCACCGCCTTCCGCCACGGCAAGCCCATCTGGATCAACACCCGCTGCGAAGTGCTGCGCGACAAAGACGGCCAGGTGACGGGGCTCCACGGCACGGTGCAGGACATCACCGAACGCAAGCGGCTGGAAGCGGAACGCACGAACTATCTGGCGGAGGTGGAGCGCCAGAAGGCGTTTTTGGAGAACCTCATCCAGCATGCCCCCCTTCTCATCGGCGTTGTGGAAGGCCCGGAGCACCGCTTCGTCCTCGCCAACCCGGTGTACGAGTCCGTGCCCGCGGACAAGTCGCGGCCCGTGGTGGGCAGCACCATTGCCGAGCTCTTCCCCGAGGTTTCGGAGCAAGTGACGGCGCTGTTCGACCACGTGTACACCACGGGCGAGCCCACCAACGTGCGCGACTTCCCCGTGCCCATCGGCCCCCGGCAAACCTGGTGGGACGCGGACTACATTCCCCTGCGCAACGCCACGGGCGCGGTTTCCCAGGTGCTTGTCCTGGCCTTTGAGGTCACGGAACGGCACTTGGCGAGCGAAACCCTGCGCAAGAGCGAGGAACGCTTCCGCACGCTCTTCGAGTCCATGATCGAGGGCCTCTGCGTACTGGAACTCTTCCGCGACGCCGAGGGCAAGGCCACGGACTACGTGCTCCAGGACGTGAACCCAGCTTACGAGCGCATCATGGGCGTCAAGCGCGCCGATGTTCTCGGCCGCAGAGTCACGGAAATCTTCGGCCTGAAAAAGGCTCCGGACCTTGAGACATACACCCGGCTTGTGGAAACCGGCGAGCCCGCCTCTTTTGAAAGCTACGTGCCGGAGTTGAAGAAGCACTTCCGCGTCTCCGCCTTCCCAGCTCAGGAAGGCACGTTCGCGGTCATCTTCCAGGATGTGACCCTGCAGAAGCAGGCGGACGAGGAGCTCATCGAGACCTCCCGACGCCTGCGCCTGGCTCTGGAGGCCGCCAACGCCGGCACTTGGGAATGGGACATAGAGACCAACGAGAACATCTGGTCGAACGAGCTGTTCCGGCTCTACAACGTCGACCCCGCAACGAGCCAAGCCTGCTACGACACCTGGCGCGAGTCCGTCTACCCGGAAGACCGCGAAGCCGCCGTGCAGGCGGTGCAGACTGCGGTGGAAACGGCGGGCCCGCTTTCGACGGAATACCGCGTGCTGGGGGCGGATGGCCGCATACACTGGCTGCTTGTGCTGGGGCAGCCCCAGCTTGTCATCAAGGGCCGCGTCAGGCGGTACCACGGCATCGTCATCGACATCACCGACCGCAAGCTGGCCGAGGAAAACGTCCACTTAAGCGAGCAGCGCTTCCGCGATCTGTTCAACTTCTCGCCGGTGCCGCTGACCTTCGTCAACAAAGAAGGCCTGTTCCTTGACCTGAACGCGCGCTTCATCTCCACCTTCGGCTACGACCTGAGCGACGTGCCGACCCTGGACGACTGGTGGCGCCAGGCCTACCCGGACCCGAAATACCGCAAATGGGTGCTCAAAACATGGACCAACGCGCTGGAGGAAGCGCAGCGCAACATGGCGGACATTGCGCCCGTCGAGTACCACGTGACCTGCAAAAATGGCGAGGTCCGCACCATCGTCATTTCCGGAATCCCCGTGGCCGAGGGCTTTCTGGCCACGTTCTTCGACATCACGGAACGCAGGATGGCCGAGGACGCCATGCGCAAGAGCGAACTGAAGTTCCGCACCGTGGCGGACTACACCTATGACTGGGAATACTGGCGCGACGCCACAGGCAAGCTCGTCTGGGTCTCCCCCTCCTGCGAGCGGGTCACCGGCTATGCCGCGAACGAATTCCTCACCAGCGCCGAGCATATTCTGAAGATCATCCACCCGGAGGACCGGGACCTCTATGAGACGCACCTGAGGGAAGAAAACATCAATGCGACAAGAGGCGCCAACCTGGACTTCCGCATCATCCACAAGGACGGCCGCGTTGTCTGGATCAGCCACCACTGCGTGGACATCCGCTCCGTGGATGGCGCCCCCTTAGGCCGGCGCATCAGCAACCGCGACATAACCGACCGCAAGCTGGCCGAGCTTGAGGCGCAAAGCTGGGCCAAGTTCCCGCAGGAGAACCCCTCGCTTGTGCTGCGCATCGGCCCGGATATGAGCATCACCCACGCCAACAAGGCGGGCGAGGGATTTCTCGACTTTTATGACGTGCGCACGGGCGATCCGTTCCCGGAACAGTTGCGCCAGCATATCGTGGAAGCAATCGAACAACATCATCGCGTTCAGTTCGAGATAGTCCTGAACAACACGATTTTGGAAATTGCGGCGGTTCCTGTCGAGGGCAAAGACTACGTCAATGTGTATGGTATGAATGTCACCGAACGCAAAAAGGCGCAGCTCGCCATGATAGCGGCCAAGGAGGCGGCCGAGGCCGCGAACAGGGCCAAGAGCGAGTTCCTCGCCAACATGAGCCACGAAATCCGCACGCCCCTAAACGGCGTGCTCGGCATGCTCCAGCTCCTGCGCGACGGCGCCTCTCCGGCGGAGCAGGCCCTTTATTCCCGCATGGCCTTCGACGCGGCGCGCCGGCTCCTCTCGCTGCTAAACGACATTCTGGACTTCTCGCGCATGGAGGCCGGGCGCATCACCCTCACGAGCGAGCCCTTCCAGCTCAAGGACATCTTCGACTCCGTCACCAACGTGTTCAAGATGGCCAGCATGTCCAAGCGCCTGGATCTCACCTGCGAGGCGGAAACGGGCATGCCCCGCCAGTTCGTCGGCGACGAGGCGAGAATCCGCCAAATCCTCTTCAACCTCGTCGGCAACGCCATCAAGTTCACGCCCGCCGGCTTTGTGCGCGTGCAGGCCTGGGCGCGGCCCTTCGCCCTTGATCCCACGCGCGCGCACCTCTACATCTGCGTCAGCGACACGGGCATCGGCATCCCCGACGACAAGATCGACCATGTGTTCCAGCGCTTCACCCAAACCGACGCCTCCTACACGCGGCAATACGAAGGCGCGGGCCTGGGCCTCGCCATCGTCAAGCGCCTTTTGCAGGTCATGGGAGGCGATGTCGACGTGGACAGCGCCATCGGGCTCGGCACCGCCATCTACCTGCACCTGCCCCTTTCCCTCGTGCCGGACCGGGCGCCGCTTTCCCCGGAGGCGCAGGCCGGAGAAGGTGCGCCCGCCCGGAAGCTCACCGTGCTCATCGCGGAAGACGAGACCATCAGTCAGCTCGCCCTCAAAACGCTGATAACGCGCATGGGCCACGAAGCGGTGTGCGTGAGCAACGGACGCGAAGCCGTGGAGGCCGTGGTCCGCCAGCACTTCGACTGCGCGCTCATGGACATTCAGATGCCGGAGATGAACGGAGTGGAGGCCACGGAGCACATCCGCAAGCTCGGAACGGAAAAAGCCAGGCTGCGGATCATCGCCCTCACGGCCTACGCCCTGACCGGCGACAAGGAAAAGTTCCTGGCCGCGGGGCTCGACGACTACATCAGCAAGCCCGTGCAGGAAGAGCAGCTGCGGGAGGCCTTGCAGCGCGTCATACAACCAGCTGCGGACGAATAGCGGAGCGCAGGGGCAACGCCCCCCCCGCCGGCGGAAGGAAGCGCCTGCCGGGCCCAGGGCAAGCAAAAGGGCTTGGGACGAACAACGTCTCAAGCCCTTTTGCTTTTGGAGGATGGAAAGCTCCATTCATCCGCCATTCGATGCCCTGGGAAGCGCAGAAGGCCGCTTTGCGGCCCTGGGCGGAAAACCGCAATGCCATCCAATGGCCCTGCCCGTCTGCAAGGGCGAATGAGGCTGCGTCATCGCGCCCACCCGGCGCGGGTGCTCCGCCCGGCTATCCCTCAGCGTCCAGCATCTGCATCTGCTTGCGGATCTTTTCCGCACTGCGGATGAGGGCCGCGCGCTCCCCGTCGGTCAGCTCAATCTGCATCACTTCCTCAACGCCGTTGGCGCCAAGCTTCACCGGCACGCCCACAAAGGTGTCCTTGATGCCGTATTCGCCGGTGAGGTAAGTGGCGCAGGGCAGAATCTTCCGCTTGTTCATTATCACCGCGGCCACCATTTGCGTCACGGCCGAGGCCGGGGCGTAGAACGCGCTGGTCTGCATGAGCCGGATGATCTCGGCCCCGCCGTCGCGCGTGCGCTGGATGAGCGTTTCCAGCCTGTCGGGCGGCAGCAGCTCCGTGACCGGGATGCCCGCCACGGTCGAGTAGCGCGGTATGGGCACCATGTCCTCGCCGTGCTCGCCCAGAACCATGGCCTGCACGTTCTCCACGCTGACGCCGAGCTCCTTGGCGATGAAATACTGGAAGCGGCAGGAATCGAGGATGCCCGCCATGCCGCTGACGCGCGTGCGGGGCAGCTGGCCCGCGCGCATGGCCACGTGGCACATGACGTTCAGCGGGTTGCTGACGATGATGTAGAAGGCGTAGGGGCTGAACTTGGCCGCGCTGGTCACGCACTCGCCCACGATCTTGGCGTTGACCTTGAGCAGATCGTCGCGGGTCATGCCCTCCTGGCGCCTGGCCCCGGCGGTGATGACCACCACATCGGAGTTGCGCGTCTCCTCCATGTTCTCGCCGGAAATGCACGCAGGCTCCAGCAGATCGATGGGGCTGGCCTCCAGGATGTCGAGCGCAATGCCCTCCGCCTTGCCCGGAGCCTTGTCCACCAGCACCACACTCTTGCACAGCTTGCGTTCAATAAGCCTGCGCGTCACCGCCCCGCCGACGTTGCCCGCGCCGAATACCGTAATCTTTCCATTCATGTCTGCGCCCTCCATTTTTCAACCAGGGACCCGGTTCCAGCATATTCATCTCGCAGTCATGGCTGGTTGTCAAACATCCGGCGCAACCGGCGCATAAGCCGTAATCCCACCGGGCAGGCGAACTTTTCCCGCGTTCGTGTTGACTCCATCTCCGCCAGAGAGGTATAGACGAACAGTTGAGCCTTCTTCTCCCTGGCGTCATGCACCGTCCGCGTCCCCTCTCTCCGCGCTGGACATAGCCTTCAGAATCAGGTGTTCCATGAGTAGAACAAGCATACTCGTCACGGCCGCCGCCGGGGGGCTGCTCGCCCTGGTTCTCGCGCTCGCCATGCACAGCACCCCCAGCGCGCAAGACGCTCTCAAGGAAGCCTATCGCACGCGGCCCTTGCGCATCGGCTACGCCGTGGAGGCGCCCCACGCCTTCCTCAGGCCCGGCGGAGAAGTCACGGGCCAATCGCCGGAAGTCGCCAGGCTCGTCGCAGCCCGGCTCGGCATTCCCCGCATAGAATGGCGCGTGGCGGAATTCGGCGCCCTTATTGATGAACTGGAGCAGGGGCGCATCGACGTCATCGCGGCCGGCATGTTCATAACGCCGGAGCGCGCCCGGCGGATCAGCTTCTCCGAGCCCATCTTCCATGTTTCCCAGGGGCTGTTGGTGGCAAGGGGAAACCCGCGCAAGCTCGCCTCATACCAGAATGCTCTGCGCAATCCCCGCGTGCGCGTGGCCGTGATCTCCGGCGCGGTGGAAGAGCAAATTCTACGGCGCATAGGCCTGCCGGGTTCCCAGCTTGTGCCGGTGCCGGACGCCCTCACCGGCCGCGTGGCGGTGGAGACGGGCATGGCGGACGCCCTGGCCCTCTCCTCGCCCACCATCGAGTGGATGGCCGGCCGCGAGCAGCTGGGCCGCACCGAAAAGGTCCGCCCCTTTGAGCAGCCCGATCCGGAACTGATACGCCGCACGGGGTACGGAGCCTTCGCCTTCCGCAAAGAGGACAAAACGCTCCGCAACGCCTGGAACGCCGCGCAAAAAACAGTCCTGGCGAGCGACGCCTACAAGAACATAATGCGGGAATTCGGCTTTACGCCCGATGACTACCCCGGTCCTCACAGCACCAAGGAGATACTCGCACAATGACGCCTTCCGAGCAGATACCTCCTCGCCAGACAGGCCGCAGGCCGCGCCATGGCTACTGGGAGATATGGGGCATCATCGGCCTGTCTCTCTTGGTGTGCGGGCTCATCGCCTGGCTGCACCTGCAGCACCAGGAGCGGCTCCGGGAGGCCACCCAGCGGCAGGATGTCTTGCGCCAGGCAAGGATAGAACTCTCCCGCGGCCTGCTCGCCCTGAGCTTGGCGGGCGGCGTGGATTCCCCATACCAGCGAGACCAGGGAACCGCCCTCATCGACCAAGCCCTGGCCTCCTTCAAAGAGGCCTTCGACGCGGAAGGATCAGGGGACGAGGCGGCCGCCGCGCATTTCCAGCAAAGCGCGCGCGCCTTTCAGAAGGCATTGGCGGGCCTGGGCGACCTGCGCGACACGCGCGCGGACAAGGCCGCAGCCTTGCGCATCGCCTTCCACGATCTGGAGGTTCAGGCCGACCGCCTGGATGCGAGCACGCGGGCGCACATGCTGCACCAGCATGAGGACTTGACGCGGGAATACAGCCTGGCGCTGGTGCTGGCGGCCCTGCTGCTCTGCGGGGTCGGCATTGTGCTGTTCTTCGCCGCGCGCGCCAGGGAAAGGGTTGAAAACCTGCACCGGGGTTTGGCCAAACGCCACGAGATCACCCTGCGCAGCATTGGCGACGGCGTCATCGTCACCGATGCCCAAGGCCGCGTGGAGCTGCTGAACCCCGTGGCCGAACACCTGACGGGCTGGACCGACGGCACAGCGCGGGGCGTGCCCTTGAGCCAGGTGTTCACCATCATCAATGAGCACACGCGTCAGAGCGTGGACAATCCCGTAGACCAGGTGTTGCGCGAAGGGGCGCAGGTAGAGCTGGCCAACGGCACGCTGCTGGTCGACCAAAATGGAACGCACCGGCCCATTACCGACAGCGCCGCGCCCATCAAGGACGAGAGGGGAGACATCCTCGGGGCGGTGCTCGTGTTCCGCGACCAGTCCCATGAGCAGGTCTTCAAGCAGGCGCTCAAGGAAAGCGAGCACCACTACCGCACCCTGGCCGACAACGGCCAGGCCCTCATCTGGACCGCCGGAACCGACAAACTCTGCAACTACTTCAACGAGCCCTGGCTGAGCTTCACCGGGCGGCAGTTGGAACAGGAATTGGGCAACGGCTGGGCCGAAGGGGTGCACCCGGACGACTTCGACCGCTGCCTTGAGATTTACGTCGCCGCCTTTGACCGCCGCGAGCGCTTCAGCATGGAGTACCGCCTGCGCCACGCCAGCGGCGAATACCGCTGGATAGTGGACAAGGGCACGCCGCGCTACGACAGCGACGGCGTCTTCACGGGCTACATCGGCCACTGCCTGGACATCCACGAGACAAAACGCGCCGAGGACTGGCTGCGCAAGCTCTCCCGCGCGGTGGAGCAAAGTCCCACAGCCATCATCATCACCGACCTGAACGGCCGCATCGAGTACATGAACCCGGCCTACGAGCGCATCACCGGCTACTCCGCGCAAGAGGCCCGGGAAAGACGCGCCCATTTCCTGGACTCCGAGGATCTTGCGCCAAAGTTTGAACGAGGCTGGTGGAACGACATCCTCTCCGGCCTGGACTGGCACGGCGAATTTCAAAGCAAACGCAAAAATGGCGAGCTGTACTGGGAGGCGGCCACCATTTCCCCCATGCGCGACGCCAGCGGAACAATCACCCATGTCATCGCGGTGAAGGAGGACATCTCCGAGCGCAAGGCCGTGGCCCAAGCCCTGGAGGAAAGCGAGGAACGCTTCCGGCGCATTGTGGAAACGGCCAACGAGGGCATATGGACCCTGGGGCCGGACGACCGCACCAACTACATGAACCCCACCATGGCCGCCCTGCTGGGCTGCGAGGTGGAGGAGGTCCTCGGCCGGTCCATGATGGACTTCATGTTCCCGGAGGACCAGAAAGATTACAAGAACCGCATGCGCTCCCGCCACAGCGGGGAAGCGGAGCGCTATGAAAGACGACTGCGCGCCAAAAACGGAGGAGAGGTTTGGGTACTGGTGAGCGCAAGCCCCATCATCGGGCCGGACGGCGGTTTCAAGGGCAGTTTTGGCATGTGCGCGGACATAACCGAGAGCAAACGCGTGCAGCGCATTCTGGAAACCCGCCTGGAGCTTGCCCGCGTGGCGCAGGAAGAAGGCATGGACGCCGCGCTCAAGACCGCGCTGGACCAGGCCGAGGCCATAACCGGCAGCACGGCCGGCTTCTTCTATCTTTCCGACGAGGACGGCAAGCCGCTGCCCCTGCACTGGTCCACCCGGACAGAGGCGAACTGCAAGGCCGAGGGCGAGGGCATGCGCAGCTGGGCCAAAAACGTGCGCTCCGGGCGTCCGGTTATGCGCAACACCCCGGAGAGCCTGCCCCGCGCCTTGCCGCCGGGCCATGTGCCGCTGACGCGCGAACTGCTTGTGCCCGTGCGCGAGAAAGGCCGCCTGGTGGCCTGCATGGCCGTGGGCAACAAGCCTTTCGACTACGATGCGCGCGACGCGGACACCCTGGGCACCCTGGCCGGCATGGCCTGGGAGGTGGCGAACCGCGAACGCGCCCAGGCCGCGCTGGTGCGCAGCAAGGAGCTGGCCGAGACCGCAGCCAAGGCCAAGAGCGAATTCCTGGCCAACATGAGCCACGAGATACGCACGCCGCTCAATGGCGTGCTGGGCATGCTGCAGCTGCTCAAGGGCGGTGCCACGCCGGAGGAGCAGCCCCGTTTCGTGGCCATGGCTCTGGACGCGGGGCGCAGGCTGCTTGATCTTTTGAACGACATTCTGGACTTCTCGCGTCTGGAGGCGGGCGGCACGGTGTTGCTGCGCGAACCGCTCCACCTGCGCGAGGTCTGCGCGGGCGTGGTCAACGTGCTGGGCTTTGTGAGCCGCAGCAAGGGGCTCTCGCTGCACAGCCAGATCGACGACTCCGTGCCGGAGGCCTTTTTGGGCGACGAGGCCCGGCTGCGTCAGATCCTGTTCAACCTGGTGGGCAACTCCATCAAGTTCACGCCCGGGGGCTTCATCCGCATCGGGGCCTGGGCCAGGCCAAGCGCCGCCAACCCGGACATTTCGCACCTGCACCTGTGGGTGAGCGACACCGGAGTGGGAATTGAGGACGAAAAGATCAGCTATCTGTTCGAGCGCTTCACCCAAAGCGACGCCTCCTATGCGCGGCGCTACGATGGCGCGGGGCTGGGACTCGCCATCGTCAAGCGCATCGTGACGCTCATGGGCGGCAGCCTCTGCGTGGAAAGCGACCTGGGCGCGGGCACGACCATCCATGTGGCGCTGCCCATGGCCATCGCCCCCGCGCAGCAGGCCGCGCAGCCGCACGCGCCGGAGACTCCCCCAGCCGCCATGCCCCACGAGCATCTGGCGGGCCTGCGCATCCTGGTGGCGGAGGACGACGAGATCAGCATGCTCTCCACCCAGGTGATGCTGCGGCGCATGGGCCATGTCTGCGTCGCCGCGGGCAACGGCCGCGAGGTCTTGGAGGCCCTGCAGCGGGAAAACTTCGACTGCGTGCTCATGGATGTGCAGATGCCGGACATGGACGGCATCGAAGCCACGCGGCTCATCCGCTCCATGACGGAGCTGGGCGAGCGCGCCCGGGTGCCCATCATCGCCTTGACCGCCCATGCCATGGAGGGCGACCGCGAACGCTTTTTGGCCGCGGGCATGGACGACCACGTGGCCAAGCCCGTGCAGCAGGACGAACTGGAGGCGGCCCTTCTGCGGCTGCGGCGCCGGATGCTGCAATGAACATGATCCAATAAGCATACGGCAAGAAGCCCTGGCCTGGGCCGCGCCGGGGCTTGGTCATTTTCCTTGAGCCCGCCGCCATTACGGCATAGAAACAGGCATTGCTCCTCAACTTTTTTCACCGCTGCGAGGAAGAACCATGCACACAAAAATCGTCGCCACCCTGGGCCCGGCCTCCAATAACTACGAAACCATGAAGGCCATGGTCGACTATGGCGCGCGCATCTTCCGCCTCAACTTCTCCCATTCCGACGCCGCCACGTTTCTGCCCACGGTCCAGCTCATCCGCAAGCTGGAGACGGAGCTCGACCAGCCGCTGACCATCATGGGCGACTTGTGCGGCCCCAAGGTGCGCATCGGCGAAATTGACGGCTCGCCCCTGCAAATCACCAAAGGCCAGCGCCTGGCCCTGGGCCTGCCCGACGAGCGCGGCGCCATCGCCGACATGCCCTTTGTGAGCCTGGATATGCCCGAGCTGCTTTTGGGCCTGGCCGCGGGCATGCCCGTGTCCCTGTCCGACGGCATGCTCCAGTTCACCGTCACCGAGGTGCGCAAGGCGGACAAGCTTTTCGTCATGCAGTCGAAGAACAGCGGCGTCTTGACCTCCAAGAAGGGCATCGCCTTTCCCGGCAAGTTCCACCCCCTGCCCGCGCTGACCGCCAAGGACCGACGCGACCTGCACGAAGGCATGGACATCGGGCTCGACGCCGTGGCCCTCTCTTTCGTGCAGACGCTGGACGACATCCGCGACATCCGCACGGAGATCGAGAAGCACGGCCGCTTCATTCCCGTGGTGGCCAAAATCGAGCGGCAGAACGCCGTGGACAACCTGGAGTCCATATTGAGCCTGACCGACGCGGTGATGGTGGCGCGCGGCGACCTGGGCCTGGAATGCCCGCTCTCCGCCGTGCCGGTGATCCAGAAGCGCATCATCCGCGCCTGCCGCCATGCGCAGAAGGCCGTCATCGTGGCCACGCAGATGCTGCTCTCCATGGTCAACAACCCGCTGCCCACCAGGGCCGAGGCGGCGGACGTGGCCAACGCCATGCTCGACGGCGCGGACTGCGTCATGCTCTCCGAGGAGACGGCCATGGGCAACTACCCGGTCGAGGCCGTGAAGTTCATGAGCGAAATAGCCGAGAACGCCGAGCCTTACTACATCGAACGCATGAAGGGGCCTTTCGCCCCCAAGATTGAGAGAAACCCGGCCAAGTACCTGGCCTACGCCGCCTGCCTGCTGGCCCAGAACGCCGAGAGCGAAGGCCTGGTGGCGCATACGGAATCCGGCTCCACGGCGCGCTTCCTGTCCTCCCGCAGGCCGGAGCACATGATCCACGCCCTGACCCCGAACCCGCCCACGGTGAAGCACCTGAACTTCTTCTGGGGCGTGGAGCCGCGTCTGGTGGATACGCGCCTGGAGAGCCACGTGCAGCGCGCCGAAAAATACGTGCATGAGTCGCCCAAGTTCACGCCGGGCAAAAGCGCCATCCTCATCGCCGGGCAGCCCACGCCGGGCCAGGTGGAGGCGCACACCAACGAGCTCAAGGTCTATTACAAATAGCGGCCCGCGCCGCACGCAAAAAGGCCCCGCGAGAATGTTCGCGGGGCCTTTTTCATTTGCTTAAAACAGACGCGCAGGGGAAGCGCGGAGGCCTTTGGCCGGTGCTCCGGCGCAGCAGCCCAGCGTGCCTAGCTGGCGGGCGCGAGCGCGCCGCACAGGGCTTTCCGCCGGTCCTTCACCGCACGGACCCGGCGCAGGCGGCACGCCTTTCGCGCCGCCCGATCCGACCAATCCGCCCGATCCGACCAATCCGACCGACCCGACCAATCCGACCGA
>Ga0209373_10003292_pt1 | contig 15121 bp, 12 predicted proteins | sample Higcelweek5metaG_FD_187173 | JGI IMG/M metagenome (GOLD analysis project Ga0209373, IMG submission 187173) | Freshwater pond sediment microbial communities from the University of Edinburgh, under environmental carbon perturbations - High... | ecosystem: Environmental > Aquatic > Freshwater >...
TTACAAATTTTCCCGTACAGACAGATTTCACAGGTACATCAATATTTATTTCATTAGCAAAAATTTCAAAATCTGCACCAGTATGATAACCACTAAACCGCTCGGGCTTAATCGGAGAGTTTTCTCTAGTAATATATATCCCGAATGGTTTTTTCGTTACCCTATCTTTGGCTCTATCAAGCGGTGAAACTATTTCTCCTTGAGAAACTTTATCTTCTAAAATAATGTCTGATATTTTTTCACTCCCCACGCTTGGCACATCAACCAATTCACCAGCAGCCTCCCCATCTAAAACAACATTTTCAGAGTTCCCCTCATCCTTTGGACTTAAAAAATAAAAATACCAGCCGACGGCTCCAAATAGTGCAATTATTATTAATGCGATTAATTCCTTCATAAATTAAACTTAAAATTATTTTACGCCAAGCCCTCTATTATCTCAATAATTTCTGGAAAACTTTCTTGGAGAAAGTGACCGCGGTCTTCAAATATATGCATTTGAGCATTTGGTAGGTCTTTTTTATATTCTTGTGATTCACTAAATGGCACCACAAAATCATCTTTACTAAAAAATAAATGGATGTCCTGACATTGATTAGAAACATCAATTAAAGATTTTTCCAATCTAAAACTTCCCACTTCTGGCGTGTTATTATGCACCGGCGCTACTAGCATAAGAGCTCCAATTTTTTTGGGATAATTATTTTCTGATAAATATTTAGCCAAAAATATTCCACCTTGTGAATGACCAATAAGGATAACTCCATCATTGATAAAGGGCGTCATTTTCTCAAACCATATTTTCCATTCCTCATAATTAGCATTTTGTTTACAAGGCATCTGAGGCATAAAAAATTGATAATCTTTACCCAATTTATTAGCCATATCCTCTATCCATCTTTTTCTAGGCGTAAACCAATTAATAGTAAATTCAGTTTCTTTTAAATGTTTGATATACTCACCATAAGATTCAAAAGAATCTCCTCCATGAATATAAATTATTTGTTTTTTCATAAAGTAAAAATTATATATTTAAATCATCTTTATTTTATCTCTTTATGCACAATTTATCCAGCAAACTTTTATCTGACTAATTAGCGATTTAAAAAAGTACGTACCTAAGTACGTACTTCTATTTTATTCAACTGGAAGATCCTTCTTTTCTTGAGTATTTTCTGCATTCTCTTCTTTTTTTGTTAGGCCCACAATTTCATCAAATTCTTCTTTTTCAATCGTCTCCTTTTCAATTAAGGTGTTGGCTAATTTATCTAGTTTATCTCTTTTTTCAGTAATAAGTTCCAGCGCTCTTTTTCTTGCTCCCTCTATTAAAGTTGAAACTTCATGATCAATATCTTGAGCAGTTTTTTCTGAATAATTTTTTTCTTCACTCATCTCTTTACCAAGGAATATTAGTTCTTCTTTTTTGCCAAAAGTTCTTGGACCTAGATTACTCATTCCATAACGAGTTACCATATTCCTAGCCATACTAGTCGCTCGCTCTAAATCGTTGGAAGCACCTGTAGTCACATCTCCAAAAATTAATTGCTCCGTTACGAATCCGCTCAGTAAAACAGCAATCTCATCAAGGAAATATCCTCGAGAATGAAGCATTTTATCTTCAGTTGGTACGGCCATCGTATAACCTCCAGCATTACCCCTAGAAATAATAGAGATCTTTTGTACTGGATCAGCATGCTTGGAAAAAGCTGCCACCAATGCATGCCCGGCTTCATGATAAGCCACAATCTTTTGCTCATCTTTTCGAATAACCCGACTTCTTCTCTCTGGTCCCATCATTACTTTTTCAATTGACTCCCTAAGCTCCCTCATTCCAATCTTAGTTTTATTTTTTCTAGCGGATAGAATTGCAGCCTCATTTACAAGGTTAGCTAAATCAGCTCCAGAAAATCCAGGCGTGCGCTGGGCAATATTATCAATATTTACATCCTCTTCTAATTTTTTGTTTTTACAATGAATTTTTAAAATTGCTTTGCGCTCATTAATATCAGGCAGATCCAATGTCACTCGTCTATCAAATCTACCTGGGCGCAAAAGGGCTGGATCAAGTACGTCTGGACGATTAGTTGCAGCCAAAACAATAATATTAGCATTAGTTTCAAAACCATCCATTTCAACCAAAATTTGATTTAAAGTTTGCTCGCGTTCATCATGTCCACCACCTAAACCTGCGCCACGGTGTCGCCCAACTGCATCAATCTCATCGATAAACACAATCGATGGGGCATTCTTCTTGGCTTGTTTAAATAAATCTCTCACTCGAGAAGCTCCTACCCCCACAAACATTTCCACAAATTCAGAACCACTAATATTAAAGAATGGCACTCCTGCTTCACCTGCCACTGCCTTAGCTACCAAAGTCTTACCTGTTCCAGGAGGGCCTAAAAGTAAAACTCCCTTAGGAATTTTAGCTCCCATATCAAGAAACTTCTTAGGGTGCTTAAGAAATTCAACTACCTCCATTAATTCCTCCTTAGCCTCTTTAGCTCCAGCTACATCCTTAAAAAGAGTTCTTTTTTTCTTATCCTTAGGGTCTAACATTCTAGCTTTACTCATCCCGAATGACATTGCTTGAGAATTACCTCTCTGGGCCTGACGCATCATAAACCAAAGAAAACCTACAATAATAAGAATTGGCAAAAGAAACGGCAACACAATACTCGCCCAAAAAGCAAAGCCTGACTCCTGTTTAATTTCAATATTAACCTTCTGCAACTCGTCTTTATTTACTCCATAGTTAGCCAGAGTTTCCACCAAGGAACTCTCCACCTCCTTAGTCGCCTTTTGTTTGCTTCCGCTATTTAACTCTATCTTTAACTCCCGGCCAGCCACATCGATAGTCTTAACTTCTCCGGCGTTAATTTGATTAACCAATTTAGACAAAGATATATCCTCCACCTTAGTAGTTGGTGATTTATATAAAATCATCAAGCCGGAAATTAACAAAAAGACTATCAAAGTTGGAGCTACAACATTTTTTAAAAATTTATCCATTTATTTTTTATTTAGTAATTTATTTTCACCCCTGGGTGCTAATGTAGATAATATCACCTTTTTTAATGACTTTCAACCCTTTAAATTTAAGCTTTTGTGACTTGCTCTTATTACTTTTTATAATTTTGATAATTTCCTCCAAGTGTGAATTTTCAACATTAAACAAATTATTTTTTAATTTAAAAATAATTTTGCGCAATACCTGCTTTTGCAAAGCTGGATGATTTTTGATAAATTTCTCACTACTAAAAAAATACACATTCTTACTAACATCAAAATTTATTCTTTTAAATATTTTTTCACTACTAGTGAAAATAAAATCATAATCTTGAGCGATACTGCTTGCAGCCTCAGCTAGAGTTTTCTTCAAAGCGGGATTATATTCTTTTTCTAAAATAGGAATAAGCTTGTTCCTAATTTTATTTCGAAGAAACTTATTTTCTTTATTGGTTTTATCAATTCTATAACTTAATTTATTTTCATTTAGATAATCAATGATTTCGCCGCGACTAATGTCTAAAAGTGGTCGGATAATATTATTGTTTTTGGGAAGGATACTTCGCAGTCCCAAAAGCCCGCTCCCTCTTATAAGCCGCATCAACATTGTCTCAGCTTGATCATCTTGATTATGTGCTACCGCAATTAAATTAAAATTATTTTCTTTAATAATTTTTCTAAAAAAATCATAACGAATATTTCTTAAATTATTTTCAGTTGAAGAAATCTTACTTTCTTTTTTAGCATTAAGAACTTCTATTTTTAAATTATATTTTTGTGCTAACTCTCTCACAAAAATCTCATCATTGTCACTGTCACGTCCACGCAAACCATAATTAATATGCGCCACCGAAAGTTCAAATTTTCTCTTCTTGGCTAAATTTACCAAAATATCCAAAAGGCAGACACTATCTGGTCCGCCTGATACTCCCACCACGATTTTATCCCCCTCTTCCCAAAGATCAAATTGATGAGAAAAATTTTGAATTTTTTTAATCAGACTATTCATGACTTTCTCTACGAAGTACAAATTATACGAAATTACGAACCAGAACAAATTTGATTTTTTTTAATTAAACTATTTATTATTCTTTAAATTTATAAAATCCATCACTTTATCAAAAACTTCTTCTTTAGATAAATTTGTAGTATCAATAATGAAGTCATAATTTTTTTCATCACAAATATCGATATTATAATATTGCTTATATCTATTAATATCATTTTCCCGTCTAGCTTTTTCAACAAGAATTATTTTTTCTACTGAATCCAATTTTTGCTTATCTGCATTTGATCGCACGTCTGAATTTTGACTTTCAAGAAAAATTCTTTTTGCCCCTTCTATCTCATTAACTTTAAAATAAATTTTTATAGATTTGGGTATAAAATGCCAAGCTGTCCGACTTTCAATTATAAAATTATCTTCATTTTCCCCCAGCTTAATTACATAATTTTCAATTTCATCATCAATTGCAGTATTTTTTTTAGCAATTTCCAGAAGTTCTGAAACTGTAATATTTCTATCTTTTGCCATATCACGAAAAATCTGCCCCATATAATATCTAGGGTAATTAAGTTTTTCAGCTACTTTTTTGGCAATGGTGCTTTTTCCTGATCCATGATCACCATTAAATGAAATAATCATATTTTTTAAAAAAATTAATATTTATAGAAAACAAATTATTTAAAACAAAAAACCGCAAGCATCCTAAATCTCGCGGTTTTTTTACTGCAAAATTTAAGATCTATTTTTTAGAAGTTTTTTTGGTTTCTTTTTTGGCTACCTTTTTTTCCTCTTTTTCCTCCTTAACAACCTTTTCTTTTTTAGTTGCCTTTTTTTCTTCTTTAACTTCAGCTTGAGCTGAACCATCAACCAAAACCAATCCCATTCTATGATCCTTAGCCTCAATAGAAAGTACCCTCCAATCATACTCTTTACCACTCTCCATCATCTCATCCATTTTTTTACCAGGATACATTTCGCTAAATTCGCTAATGTGTGCTAAACCATGAATGTTTTCATCTAGATAAACAAAAGCTCCAAAGTGATTAATCTTATCAACTTTTCCTTTGTAAACTTTTCCAGCTTCATATTTCTTTTCCACACTCTTCCAAGGATCTTGAGCCAATGCTCTAATAGAAAGAGAAATTCTAGCCTCATCAATTCCGATAATCTTAGCCTTAATTTTATCACCCACTTTAATAATCTCTCTTGGGTTATCAATTAACTGCCAAGCCAACTCAGAAATATGTACCAATCCTTCAAGTTTGTCACCCTCAACTGAACTATCTACCTCGTTAACTCCTTGTGGCAAAAATTTAACAAAAGCTCCAAAATCCACTACACCACTTACCTCTCCTTCGATAGTATCACCTTCTTTTAGTTTAGAAATCATCACCTGTTCCTTCTCGCTCATAGCAGCTTTTTCACTCACAATCAATTTTTCCTCATCACGATAAGTATCAATAATTTTAACTAACAAAGTTTGTCCGACTAATCTTTTTAATTTTTCTAAAATTTTATTCTTGTTTCCATCTTCTACTCTTGGATAATGTTCGCTCGCTAATTGAGAAACTGGCAAGAATCCTCCGATTCCATTTATCTCAATCATCAATCCTCCCTTATTAGCGTCCAGTACTCTAGTTTGAACAGCTTCCTCATTGTCTTTCTTAATTTCTAAATCTTCCCAAGCTTTTTCATATGAAGCTTCTCTGATAGATAATTCAATATATCCCTCTTCATTTTCCAAATTACTCAAAGTAGCATGCACCTTATCACCTAATTGTAACTTTATATTACCTCTCAATCCATCCTTAGTATCTTTACCATAAACAATTCCTGTTCCAAAACTACCTAAATCCAAAAGCACGGAATGAGGACTGATATCGATTACTATACCCTCCAAAACATCTCCTACCTCTGGGAAATCAATATTAGCACTTTGCAAAAGCCTTCCCATCACAGAATCATCCTGTTCTTTTGTCATCGTTGATTCAACAATCTTTTTTTTATCTTCTTTTTTAACACTATCCACTAAAGTGTCAAGTATGTTCACCTTATTACTCATTTTATTATACGTTCGTGAGTCGCGCCCTCTCACATTAATTATTAATGACGCCATTTTGTTAAAAACAAAAATTTCCTATATCTATAGGAAATTATCAAGAAAACTGATAGAATTAAAACATTCTATAAATATTAAATTTTCTTAATAATTAGCTTAGTTACAGTGTATACCAAAGGATTAATTTTGGCAAGAGGAATTAACGTATCAATGCTTTGGCATATTAACGCTTTAACGCTTCAAAATATACCAGATTTGCTATTTAATTGATTATATATTATAACTAGCAAGCACCAATAATTTAATTTATACACAACAAAATATGGATTTAATAATAGAAGAATACAATGCAAATAAACGCTTAGATAAAATTTTAGTCAATTTTAGCTTAAATGAAGCCAGTTTAACGGGACTTTCACGGGGAGATTTTATTCGCGCAATTAAAGAAGGTAAGGTTTTGGTAAATGATAAAATTGCTAAACCTAGCTATAAAACCACCACTGGCGATAAAATAGCTATAGATTTGGTAAAAAAAGAAGAAACATTAATCCCTAATCCTGAGATAGTTTTAAATGTTATTTTTGAAAATGATGACTTTATCATTATCAATAAACCCTCTGGCATTCAAGTGCATCCTGATTTTAACGAAAAAATTAACACCATTGTTAATGGACTAATTGTAGCTTATCCCGAAATTGCCAAGCTCAAAGATGATCATGTTTATTCTTTTCAAATGCGCCCAGGGATTGTGCACCGCCTCGATAAGGAAACATCGGGTGTTTTAATAATTGCAAAAAATAAAAAATCATTTTTGGAATTTAAAAAAATGTTCCAAGATAAAACGATTACCAAAAAATATCTGGCTATTAGCTATGGCATCCCCGAAGAAAATGAAGGACTAATTGATAAACCCCTTGCTCGCACCACCAACTATCGTAAGCAAACTATTGCCGGAAAAAGAACCAAAACTAAAATCCGAGAAGCACTGACTCATTACAAAGTAATAAAAAATTTGGGTGAAAATTTTTCACTGATTGAGGTTTCTCCTAAAACTGGACGCACCCATCAAATCAGGGTTCACCTTTGCTCTATCGGTCACCCAATTGTGGGCGATAATCTTTATCGCAAAAAAAGTTTTGAAAAATTTGAGGGGGCGCCTCGCCATATGCTTCACGCTAGTGAAATAGAATTTGAGCTATTTGGAAAAAAATACCATTTCACTGCCCCCACCCCCAAGGATTTTAATTTAGTTTCAAAAATATTATCATAAATATAAAAGATTTAAAACTAAAATTAATAATATAATAAAATATATGAAAAAAATAATTTTGACATCACTTCTAATATCCCTAATTCCAATCCTATCTGGTTGTAAAAAAACTACCAAAGAAAAAGAAGAAGGAGTGATTAATCCATTCAGTCCCAGTAGTATGGTGAACACCTATCAGGGATCGAAAGAAAAAATCAATGATTCAGTTCAAAAAGAAAATAATAATCTTAATAATACTCTCAGGGAAGGAGGAATAACTGAATAAAACAAAAAACCGCCAGCTACAACTGGCGGTTTTAAATATTTTAAAAATCCAATTTTCCTACAAATCATTCCCAGAATAAGATAAATTCAAGCTTTTATTTATTAAAGGAAAGTCTGGTACAATATTTCCCGGTCCCATAATGCCAAACAAAGCCCAATTACAAAAAGATGGGTCGCGCGGAAAACATCTATCAATCACTCCATTTTTAATTCTTAAAGCACAAATAATTTCTCCTCGCCAAGACTCCACAGCGCCCAGAGCGAAACCATCTACTGTTTGACATTCAACCAAAATATTTTCTTTCGGAATTTCTTTGATCAGTTTTTCTAAAAGAATAATGGATTGTTCTATTTCTTTAATACGCATCCTATAACGAGCAAAAACGTCATGACTTTTTTTAGTAATTGTTTTCACTGGGAATTCGCTATAAGAAGCATAGGGATGATTTTTGCGCACATCTCTATTTATATTTGAAGCTCGTGCTGGTAAACCCACTGCGCCAAATGCTCTAGCTGCCTCCTCTGGCAACTCTCCTGTATATTGTAATCGATCTAAAAAACCCTCACTATCCAAAGCCGTCGCTACTACCCTATCTATTTCTTTCCAAGCATCAGTTGAAACCTTTAAAATTTTATCCAAATCCTTACTTTCGATATCTCTAGAAACACCACCGACTGTTATTATTCCTCTCCAAAAACGATTAGCACAAATCTCTTGCGAAAGTTGCATCATTCGTTCCTTAATCCGAAATCCATTAGCAGCAATAAAACTAAAACCAGTTCCCATTCCTCCAATATTAGCTAGATCATGAATATGCATAGTAATTCTTTCACATTCTGAGATAATAGATCTTAACATTGCTGCCCGGTCGGTAATCTTACAATTACTAATTTTTTCTACTGCTTGCACATAAGCTAGGGCGTGCGAAGCTGACATATCCCCAGAAATTCTTTCAATAAAAGGTAGTGCGCCTAAAGCAGTCTTCCCTTCCACTAGCTTCTCTACTCCCTTATGAGTAAAAAATAATTTTCCTTCTAAAGTTATAATCCTCTCTCCCGCAACATTGAAACGAAAATGTCCTGGCTCGATTATTCCTGCATGAATTGGACCCACTGGAATCTCAAAAATTCCTTCGCCATCTATATGATGCATCGGATAAGGTACATTATCTTTTTTTAATTTTGTATTCCAAGGAAAATCTTTTTGCAAAGGATAAGTATTCTCAGGAATGTTTTCATGATGCACTAATCTCCTTAAATCAGGATGCCCTACTGGAGTAATACCAAACATATCCCGCAGATAACGCTCATACCAATGAGTAGCCATAATAGTTCTAGTTAGAGAAGGATATTGCATATCATCAGTAGATACAACCGCAGAAAGCATTAGCCATTTATTCTCAGCATCTAAACTAAAAATTACATGAACACCAAAACTATTTTTTTCCTTACTGTCATCAGTTCCAAAAAGCAACGAAAGCGATAATTTGTAATCATCCACCAGTAAGGTGGCTACATTAGCTAAATCCTCTTTGGAAACTTGAGCCAAAATTAAATCTCCTTCTTGGACAGAAATTGTAACTGTATTAAATTTTTTTAGAATGTCTAAAATTATCATATTATTTTGAAACTTATATATTTAAAAATTAATCGAGGCTTATTCCTAAAAAATAATATTTTTTCGAACTGCCCGCTTCGCAGTAGCTTTAGCGAGACGAGCCGTGCTACTGCGAAAGGCGAGAAAAAATGATATTTTTTAGGAATAACAAAGCACGAATACAGCTTATTATATTATTTTATAAATAAAAAATCTTTTACAATAGCATTAATTACATCCATCCCCTGACTAGTTGTAAACCAAAAAGCTAAGAAAAAGAGAATTAACATTTCAACAACAATCACAGAATGTGTAATATTCCATTTTTCATTTTCACATTCAATAGCCCCACTTTCGCTTTTAGAAAAAACCATATTAATTGTCAAAAGTAACATTGCATAAGCAATGATTCCTAGGGCTATAAATAAGGCTATAGCAGTCTTAGGATATTGAACAATAGTTTGCGCGAACATTCCATACTCACTTACAAAAAGCGCTGAGGTAGGCATCGCCACAATAGCTAAAATTCCCAAAATAAATAAAATACTGGTATATCTAGCTCTCAAAAGCATGTCCTTGATTTTGGGAATCTTCGTCGTCTTATATTTAATCAAAATTTCTCCCGAAGCAAAGAACAAACTTGATTTAGCGAAGGTGTGCCCTATCATATGCATTAGGGCAAAAGCTGCCCCCAAGGGAGATAAGGCTAAAGAAAATAAAATAAGACCCATATGCTCAATACTTGAATAGGCCAACATTCTTTTGTAATTAACCTGAATAAGCATCATTAGAGCCGAAAGAGCCACCGATAAGAATCCGAAAATTAAAAATAAGTTATTAGTCCAACTGGGATCAAGAAAGGCTGAATCGGTGATAAATTTAAAACGTAAAATTGCGTAAAGAGCAACATTTAATAACACCGCAGAAAAGATAGCTGAAATTGGTGATGGGGCTTTACTATGCGCGTCCGGGAGCCAGGTATGCATTGGCACTAACCCAACCTTAGTTCCAAAACCGATAAACAAAAAAATGAAAGATAATTTAATAATATTCTCTGGAATAATTGTAGCGTTTTCTATCAAGGAGCTGATTAAAAAAATATCATTACCCTCTACCCCAGAAACATGCGCTCCATAGCTCAAAAGTAACATTCCCACTAACCCCAAACTAATTCCAGTTGAACAAAGTATCATATACTTCCAAGCAGCCTCAATACTTGTCTTCTTACGATAAAGTCCTACTAGAAAGGTAGAGAAAAGAGTAGTACCTTCTAGGGCTAGCCATAAAAGCAAAGAGTTATTTGTTAGCACAGTAATTACCATACACAAAACAAACAATTGAAATAAGGTAAAAAATAATTTATATTGATGTAAGCTTATAATCTTTTCTTCATATTCATGACCAATGTAACGAATGGCCACGATTAAAGAAGCAACATAAATAAAAGCAATCAAGGCTAAAACTAGAGCAGAAAACCCATCTATCATCCACCAGTGAGTAGTTACCTTTTCCCTCAAGTGGAAGATGAAAGGCACAGCGTACAAAATCAAAAATCCTCCTCCCAAGACAGAAAGGGCTATATTGCTATTTTGAACGTATTTCTTAGATTTCCACATAGTTGAAACCATAGAAGCCACCAAAAATGAAACTGATAAAATAATTGGATTCATAAAAATATTTAAATAATCAAATAAATTACTCTGTTAATTCGCGCAAATCTTCAGTGTCAGTACTACCATGCAAATCACTAATTTGCGCACTCAAAATTGCTAGAATATAAGCAGTTGCTACGGTTACAGAAAAAATTCCAAACTCAATCACAATCGGCAAAGAGCCCACCGTAGCTAAAACAAAAACTGCGATACCATTTTCTATAATCAATAAACCCACAATCTGAGAAAATATATTTCGCTTAACAATCATCATCGCGATACCCAAAACAATCAAAGTAACAGCCGTATAAAGCAAGCTACTCCACTGTGCTAAACCAACAATTGAAACATTTTTTAAAGTAAAATATGTTATTATCAAAAGCACAACTGCAGTAAAATAACTCTTGCCTGGACGCATAAATGAAGATAAGTTGGTTAAACTTCTTTTAACATGACCTATCCTACTAATAACAAATGGAACCGCCCACACCTTAGTAATAATTGTAAAAATAGCAAATAACCACAAATGACTTTTTTCTTCAGCAGAAACCAATGGCACCAAACCCCAAGCAATTCCAGCTATCGCTAAAGATGAAATAGCATAATAACGTAAGATAGCCTTTAACCGCACTCGACCAAAAAGTAATACTACACAAATTAGAGTGAGCAAAGAAAATATAACATGATATTGTAAATTCATATCTGTTAAAGATGAAAAAAGCGCTACTATCATAGCTAAAAATGACACCACGAAGGCAATAGAAAAATATTCAGACATTCGATAAAATCGCATCTTTACCAACATTGACTCTAATAATCCCAAGGTAATCATTACTGCTATCACCTTTAAAATTCCCCAAAGCAAGCCTCCAATAATAGCTCCCGGCCCCCAGATGGAAATATTTACAAGGGTACTTGGCAAAATAAAATTAGAAATCAAAATAGCAAACACTGTTAATTTTATTGCAGCTGCATATTCGAGAAAAGCTAGATATTTTCCAGAATATTCCAAAATCATTGCCTCATGCACCATAGTAAGCTCCAAGTGAGTGGCAGGATTATCCACTGGATAACGAGCATTTTCAGCTAAAGCTATCAGCATCAATGCTAAGATAAATAATAATGAATATGGTTCCCAAAAATTAACCTGACTCACTAGCATCCCACTTATAGTAGAAGAATTAGTAATAAGACTCATAGTAGAAAAAGTCATAATAATTACCGGTTCAAGTAAGGCTGCAATGGTCATCTCTCTACTGGAACCCATTCCACCAAAAGCACTCCCAGTATCCAATCCGCCCATAACCAAAAAAACTGATCCAATTGCCAATATGCCAGAAAAAACCAAAAAATCACTCATTGAACTCAGCATTGAACCAGTAAAAATAAGTGGGACGATAATAGCTAAGGCGACAGAACTTCCCAAAACCACAAATGGAACTATTCTAAAAATCCAAGAAGTTGCATCAGAGATAACCATCTCCTTTTTTATCAAAGTAAGCAATGTAAAATAAGGCAAAAATGGAGAAGCACCTTTGCGTCCCTGTAAGCGAGCTTTTACAAATCGCACTAAACCCATTGCAAAGGGGGCTATTAACAAGATAAAAATTGTTTGAATTAAGGTAGCAATTATTGAATTTATCATAGGGCAAAAATTAAGGTAAAAATTAAAGCAAACAATAAAAATAAAACGTAATATTGAATTCTACCACTTTGTATAAAACGCATCTTCTGAGCTAAAAGCATAACGCTCTTAGCGACAGGCTTATAGAAAGTATCTGTCCAAATTGGCTTAATGAACAATTTAAAATGATACCTTCTAATCCAAGGATTTGTAACTGTAATCGGCTCTGATTTAATTGATATCTCTCTACCCACAAAAGGTGTAAAAAAGAATCTAATTGGTGCGACAAAAGCAGTAGCGCTATATTGCATAGTTGCATTTATTGCTTGTCCGCAATCCCAAGTCTTATAATAACGTTCCTTTTTATTATTAAATAAAATTTTATTAACCAGATAAATTAATAACCCCAACACGACTATCCCTGTGCCAATAGCCAAAGAAGAAATATTAATTGCATTAAGGTACCCAGAGTCACTCACTCCAAAACTTTCCATTTGCATCGCTAAGTTAGGCACAATTGAACTAGCAAAAACTCCAACTAAAAAAACGCTCAATCCTAAAATAAAAATTGGTGCAATTAATAAATAGTCTGTTTTTTCACTTCTTCTTTCTACATCTTCATTGCGGGGTAATCCCAACATCGAAAGACTAAAAATCTTTATCATCGCAAAAATAGCCAAACCGCTAATTAGTCCCACTGTTGTTAAAATCAATAACAATAAACTCATAAAACCAGGAGTAGAATCCAATAGACTCAATAATGAAATTATATTTTGAATTAAGCCCCATTCTCCGTAAAAAGTTCCAAATGGCGGAAGTGGCAAAGAGCCCAATATTGCTAGCAAAAATGCTCCTGCAAAAATTGGCAAAATCTTGGCAAGTCCACCCATCCGATCCAAACTCTTATTATGTAATCGATTAATAACAACCCCGCTACTTAAGAATAGTGCTGTTTTAAATAAGGCATGACTAATCACATGTAAAATTGCAAAAGCGATAAGACTATAGGCCATAATTGAATGTAAATTGTTAGTTAGGAGATAAATAGATAATCCCAACATAGTAAAAATAATTCCCATATTTTCTATACTACTATAAGCTAGGGCTGTTTTTATATCCCTTTTGGTTGCAGCGTTCAAAACTCCCACCACTGCCGACAATAAACCCAAGAATATAACCACTAGGCCTGCCCAAGTTGGAATTTTATAAAACTCTAAAATAACCAAAATAAATCCGTAAATAGCAATCTTTAGCATCAAGCCACTCATTAAAGCAGAGATATTACTTGGTGCTTGAGGATGGGCCTCTGGAAGCCAAACATGAAAAGGTACTAAACCTGCCTTGGAACCAAAACCAAAAATAAATAAAGCGAAGGCTAGGCTCGAAAAAGCTGGGGACAAATTTTGAGAAGCAGTTCTAATATCATTTAAGTCAAATAAAATTGAACCATTTCCTAAAATCAAAAAACCACCCAAGATTGCTGAAGCACCTAAGTGGGTCATTATAAAATAAAGAAAGGCTGACTTAACTGACTCATTAGTTTTATCAGATAAAACTAAAAAGAAAGAAGTAATAGACATTAACTCCCAAAAAAATAAAAATCCAAAAGGATTGTTAGCAAATAATACCCCCTGCATCCCTAGGACAAAAAATGACATTAAAAATTGAACTAGGCTTGGACTATATGACTTTTGATAAAGCTTTAAATATCGAATACTATAAATTCCCACTAAAGCAGAGATGCCACTGGTGATAATAAAAAATACCGCTGACAACGGATTGATTTGAGGATTAAAGTGCAAAAACCAGTCAAAATTAAAAAATACGATTCTTTGTCCAGCAAAAAAAACAAAATATAGAACACCTGATAAAAATCCAATTACATTTGAAAAAACAAAAAACCATGTAGCCTTTTCAAACGACTTACCAGTTAAAGCCAAAAGACTCGACGCAATAAGACTTATAGAATAAAAACCGACGCCATAAACAATATATTGCTCCAGCATATTTTTAATTTAATTTATGATTTTTTAATACCGTCAAAATTCCCTGCAATATTTCAGTTGGCGTAGGAGGATCGCCTGGAATTTTTACATGCACTGGTATAACGTTTTCTACTGCGCCTACTACTGCATAAGAGTCTTTCCAAATTCCACCCGTACAAGCTCCATCACCTATTGCCACAACAATGCATGGCTTAGGCGTGGCCTCATAAGTAGTGAGCAATGCTTGTTCTAAATTTCTAGTTACTGGGCCGGTAACAAAAAGAATATCAGCGTGCCTCGGAGAAGCCACAAAACTTAAACCAAAACGATCTATATCATAATAAGCGTTATTAAGTGCCGTTAGTTCTATTTCTTCAGCATTAGTTGATCCAGCATCAATTGCCCTAATGCGAAGCGAACGTCCACCATAAAGTTCACTAAGGATATTTTTTATCTCTGCACCTGTTTCTTCAAAAACTTGATTACTATTAGAAAAATCAAGAAAAGTCTCTTCTTTTTCAGTAACACTTTTTTGTAAAAACAAAAAATTCAACAATGAAAAAATTTTCATATAATTAACTTATATATTTCTATAATTTAAGACTTACTTTTCTGCCTAATATGGTTTTAGTTTCTAAAAAATATTACTTTTTAG
>Ga0209373_10003293_pt1 | contig 15120 bp, 9 predicted proteins | sample Higcelweek5metaG_FD_187173 | JGI IMG/M metagenome (GOLD analysis project Ga0209373, IMG submission 187173) | Freshwater pond sediment microbial communities from the University of Edinburgh, under environmental carbon perturbations - High... | ecosystem: Environmental > Aquatic > Freshwater >...
GGGCGCTACAAAGTCGAAGCGCCCGATGGCAAGGTGATCGTTGCCAAGGACAAGCGGATTACCGCCAAGCATGTCCGCGACATTGCCGCCGCCGAGATGAAGCAGATCGTCGTTCCGGAAGATTTCCTTGTTGGTCGGGTCGTCGCGACAAACGTCGTCGACAAGCAAACCGGCGAAGTCATCGCCAATGCAAACGATGAGATTACCGAAACTCTGCTCGCCAACTTGCGCGAGGCTGGGATCACGACTCTGGAAACGCTGTACACGAACGAACTTGATCGCGGCGCGTTTATCTCCAACACACTGCGCGCTGATGAAACTGCCTCCCGCCAGGCTGCCCGCATCGCCATCTATCGCATGATGCGCCCGGGCGAGCCGCCGACAGAGGAAGCGGTCGAAATTCTGTTCAACGGTCTGTTCTATTCCGACGAACGTTACGACCTTTCCGGCGTTGGCCGCATGAAGTTCAATCGTCGCCTGGTACGAGCCGATGTCACCGAGTTCAAGGTAACGATCAAGAGTCTTGCCTCCAAGGCCGAAGCGGCGCTGAAGAATCTCGCGGAAGGCTCGGGGTTCCCGCTGGCCGCCATTCAGGACCTGGTCAGCCTGTTGCCCTACGGTGCCCGTGCCCTGGCGGAAAACCTGACGTCCGGCGAAGCCGATGCATTGCTGGCCAGGATCAAGCCGCTGGGCGCCAACGCCGAGGTACGCGAGCAGCTGACGCTATCCCCGCGTGACATCGTCGAGGTCATCAATGTCCTGGTCGAACTGCGTAACGGCCGCGGTGAAATCGACGACATCGATCACCTCGGCAATCGTCGCGTACGTTCCGTTGGCGAACTGGCGGAAAACCAGTTCCGCGCCGGACTTGTGCGCGTCGAACGTGCCGTCAAGGAACGCCTGTCGCAAGCCGAATCCGATAACCTGATGCCGCATGACCTGATCAATGCCAAACCGATCAGCGCCGCGATCAAGGAATTTTTCGGTTCCAGCCAGTTGTCGCAGTTCATGGACCAGACCAACCCGCTGTCGGAGATCACGCACAAGCGTCGTGTTTCCGCCCTCGGCCCCGGTGGATTGACGCGTGAACGCGCCGGCTTCGAGGTTCGCGACGTGCATCCAACCCACTACGGTCGCGTTTGCCCGATCGAAACGCCTGAAGGTCCGAATATCGGCCTGATCAATTCTCTCGCCTTGTTCGCCCGGGTCAACGACTACGGTTTCATTGAAACCGCCTACCGCAAGGTGGTTGATGCCAAGGTGACCGATCAGATTGAATACCTGTCGGCGATTGAGGAGGGCAATTACGTCGTCGCCCAGGCCAACGCCTCGCTCGAAAAGGATGGCCGTCTTTCCGACGATCTCGTGACCTGCCGTGAAAAAGGCGAAACCATCCTCGCCGAGCCGGCCCGCGTTCAGTACATGGACGTTGCGCCGAGCCAGATTGTTTCCGTTGCCGCTTCGCTGATTCCCTTTCTTGAGCACGACGATGCGAATCGCGCGCTGATGGGGGCCAACATGCAACGTCAGGCGGTGCCCTGCCTGCGTCCGGAAAAGGCGCTGGTCGGCACCGGCATCGAGCGTACTGTCGCGGTCGACTCCGGTACGGCAGTCGTTGCGCGGCGCGGTGGACTGGTCGACTATGTCGATGCTGCCCGCGTGGTGGTTCGCGTCAATGATGACGAGACCGTGGCTGGTGAGGTTGGCGTCGATATCTACAACCTGGTCAAATACACCCGTTCGAATCAGAACACCAACATCAACCAGCGTCCGCTGGTCCGCGTTGGCGATTTGATCGCGCGCGGTGACGTGGTCGCCGATGGCGCCTCGACCGACAAGGGCGAACTGGCCCTCGGCCAGAACATGCTGATCGCCTTCATGCCGTGGAATGGCTACAACTTCGAAGACTCGATCCTGATCTCCGAACGCGTCGTTGCTGAGGATCGTTACACCTCGATCCACATCGAGGAATTGACGGTGGTTGCTCGCGACACCAAGCTCGGCCCCGAGGAAATCACCCGCGATATCGCTTCGCTGGGCGAAACCCAGCTTTCGCGTCTCGACGAGTCCGGCATTGTTTACATTGGCGCCGAAGTTCAGGCGGCCGACGTCCTGGTGGGTAAGGTCACGCCGAAGGGCGAAACCCAGTTGACGCCGGAAGAAAAGCTGTTGCGTGCCATCTTCGGCGAAAAGGCCTCGGATGTTAAGGACACTTCGTTGCGCGTACCGTCCGGTATCGCCGGTACCGTCATCGACGTTCAGGTCTTCACCCGTGAAGGCATCGAGCGTGACAAGCGTGCCCAGGCCATCATCGAAGACCACCTGCGTCACTACAAACTGGATCTGGCTGACCAGATGCGTATCGTCGAGCGCGATGCTTTCGAGCGTATCGGTCGTCTGATTCTCGGCAAGAAGGCCAATGGCGGTCCCAAGAAGCTGGCGAAGGGTTCGATCATCGACCAGGCCTACCTGGATAGCATGGATCCGCACCACTGGTTCGACATCCGTGTCGCCGAGGAGGATGTCGCGCAGCAGCTCGAGCAGGTCAAGGAAGGCCTGGAGCAGGCACGCAAGAACTTCGACGTGGCGTTCGAAGGCAAGCGCAAGAAGTTGACCCAGGGCGATGAATTGCCGCCGGGCGTGCAGAAGATGGTCAAGGTGTACGTCGCCGTCAAGCGTCGTCTGCAGCCAGGCGACAAGATGGCTGGCCGGCACGGGAACAAGGGCGTCGTGTCGCGCATTCTGCCGGTCGAAGACATGCCGTACATGGAAGACGGCAATCCGGTCGACATCGTGTTGAATCCGCTCGGTGTGCCGTCACGGATGAACGTCGGCCAGATTCTTGAAGTGCACCTCGGCCTCGCCGCCAAGGGGCTGGGTCACAAGATCGCCGCCATGCTGCGCGCCGAAGCCAACGCCAAGGAGGTGCGCTCTTTCCTCGACCAGATCTACAACTCCAATGGAAAGCCCGAGAAGCTCGAGGAGCTGAGCGATGGCGAGGTCATCGAAATGGCGCGGAACCTTGAAGGCGGCGTCCCGTTTGCGACACCAGTGTTCGACGGCGCCAAGGACAGCGAAATCAAGGCCATGCTGGCACTCGCCGGCATGCCGTCCTCCGGCCAGATGACCCTGTTCGACGGCCGTACCGGCGAAGCGTTCGAACGTCAGGTGACGGTCGGCTACATGCATTACCTGAAACTGCATCACTTGGTCGATGACAAGATGCACGCCCGTTCGACCGGCCCATACTCGCTGGTCACTCAGCAACCGTTGGGCGGCAAGGCGCAGTTCGGCGGCCAGCGCTTCGGCGAAATGGAAGTCTGGGCTCTCGAAGCATACGGCGCTGCTTACGTGCTGCAGGAAATGCTGACCGTGAAATCCGATGACGTGAATGGCCGTACAAAAGTGTACGAAAACATCGTCAAGGGCGAGCATCGTATCGATGCCGGCATGCCGGAATCCTTCAATGTGCTGGTCAAGGAAATCCGTTCGCTGGCGATCGATATCGATCTGGAACGTTACTGATTCAGGGCTTAGGAGTTACACGATGAAAGCATTGCTCGATCTGTTCAAGCAGGTAACCGCCGAGGAAGAATTCGACGCGATTACGATTGGTCTGGCCTCGCCCGACAAGATCCGTTCCTGGTCCTACGGTGAAGTCAAGAAGCCGGAAACGATCAACTACCGCACCTTCAAGCCGGAGCGCGATGGCCTGTTCTGCGCCAAGATCTTTGGCCCGATCAAGGACTACGAGTGCCTGTGCGGCAAATACAAGCGCCTCAAGCACCGGGGCGTGATCTGCGAGAAGTGTGGCGTCGAAGTGACACTGGCCAAGGTGCGTCGCGATCGCATGGGGCACATCGAACTGGCCTCGCCGACCGCCCACATCTGGTTCCTGAAGTCCCTGCCGTCCCGTCTCGGCATGGTGCTCGACATGACGCTACGCGATATCGAACGCGTGCTGTATTTCGAGGCCTACGTCGTTTGCGATCCTGGTCTGGTAAGCAACCTTCAGCGTGCCCAGTTGCTGACCGAAGAGCAATATCTGGAAATGATGGAAGAGCATGGCGATGAATTCCAGGCGCTGATGGGCGCCGAGGGTATTCGCGAGCTGCTACGCAACCTCGACCTGAACAGCGAGGTCGAGTCCCTGCGCGATGAACTTCAAGTCACCAGTTCAGAAGCGAAGAACAAAAAGCTCGCCAAGCGTCTGAAGATTCTCGAAGGTTTCCAGAAGTCCGGCATCAAGCCGGACTGGATGGTTCTCGAGGTGTTGCCGGTGCTGCCGCCGGACCTGCGTCCGCTGGTGCCGCTGGATGGTGGCCGCTTTGCGACTTCCGACCTGAACGACCTTTACCGTCGTGTCATCAACCGGAACAACCGTCTGAAGCGCCTGCTCGAGTTGAAGGCCCCGGAAATCATCGTGCGCAACGAAAAGCGCATGCTGCAGGAGTCCGTGGACTCCCTGCTCGATAACGGTCGCCGCGGCAAGGCGATGACCGGCGCCAACAAGCGTCCGCTGAAGTCGCTGGCCGACATGATCAAGGGCAAGGGCGGTCGTTTCCGTCAGAACCTGCTCGGCAAGCGCGTCGACTATTCAGGCCGCTCGGTTATCGTCGTTGGTCCGCAACTCAAGCTGCACCAGTGCGGCCTGCCCAAGCTGATGGCGCTGGAGCTGTTCAAGCCGTTCATCTTCCACAAGCTGGAAGTGCTTGGCTACGCTACCACCATCAAGCAAGCCAAGAAGATGGTCGAAGGTCAGGAGCCGGTGGTCTGGGATATTCTGGAAGATGTCATCCGCGAACATCCGGTCATGCTGAACCGTGCGCCGACCCTGCACCGTCTGGGTATCCAGGCGTTCGAGCCAACACTGATCGAAGGCAAGGCCATTCAGTTGCATCCGCTGGTCTGTGCCGCCTTCAACGCCGACTTCGACGGTGACCAGATGGCTGTTCACGTCCCGCTGTCGCTTGAAGCTCAGATGGAAGCCCGCACGTTGATGCTGGCTTCCAACAACGTGCTGTCACCGGCCAACGGTCAGCCGATCATCGTGCCGTCGCAGGATATCGTGTTGGGTCTATATTACGCGACCCGCGAAAAAGTTAACGGCAAGGGTGAGGGCATGTATTTTGCCAACACCAACGAAATCGAACGTGCCATGGCGGCTGGTGAGCTTGATGTTCACTCGCGCATCTCGGTGCGGTTGCCGCAATATGAACCTGCTGCGGTCGACGGCGAATGGGACGAGAAAATCGTTCGCGTTGAAACGACGGCCGGTCGTGCGCTGCTCTCGAAAATTCTGCCGAAAGGTATCCCGTTCAAGAGTATTGACCGTGCCCTGAAGAAGAAGGAAATTTCCAAGCTGATCGATGAGTCCTTCCGTCGCTGCGGCCTTAAGGAAACGGTTGTTTTCGCCGACAAGCTGATGCAGAACGGTTATATGCTGGCGACGCGTGCCGGAATTTCCTTCTGTTCTGACGACATGCGGGTTCCGGCCAAAAAGCACGAGATTATCGCCGCCGCCGAGGCGGAAGTGAAGGAAATCGAGACCCAGTACACCAACGGTCTGGTAACCAATGGCGAGCGCTACAACAAGGTCGTTGATATCTGGGGTCGCACCGGCGACCAGGTGGCGAAGGTCATGATGGACGAACTCGGCCACGAGGAAACCATCGATCGCCACGGCAAGAGGGTCAAGCAGGATTCCTTCAACTCCATCTACATGATGGCCGACTCCGGCGCCCGCGGTTCCGCCGCCCAGATTCGTCAGCTGGCCGGCATGCGTGGCCTGATGGCCAAGCCGGACGGCTCGATCATCGAGACGCCGATCACCACCAATTTCCGCGAAGGCCTGAACGTTCTCCAGTACTTCATCTCGACCCACGGCGCCCGCAAGGGTCTGGCTGACACCGCGCTGAAGACCGCCAACTCGGGCTACCTGACGCGTCGCTTGGTCGACGTGACGCAGGATCTGGTCATCACCGAAGACGACTGCGGCACCGTCAATGGCTTTGCCGTCAAGGCGCTGGTCGAAGGTGGCGAGGTCATTGAGCCGCTGCGCGAGCGAATCCTCGGTCGTGTGACCGGTGAAGACCTCGTCGACCCGGAAACCCAGGAAACCGTGATTTTCTCCGGCACCATGCTGGACGAAGATCTGGTCGACCTGATCGACAAGCTGGGCATCGATGAAGTCAAGGTTCGCACGCCGCTGACCTGCGAAACCCGTTACGGCCTGTGCGCCAAGTGCTACGGTCGCGACCTCGGTCGCGGCAGCATGGTCAATGCCGGTGAATCGGTCGGCGTGATCGCTGCACAGTCGATCGGCGAACCGGGTACCCAGCTCACCATGCGCACCTTCCACGTGGGTGGCGCGGCGTCGCGGGCGGCGGTGGCCTCGCAGGTCGAGTCGAAATCTGCCGGTACGGTGCGGTTTACCGCGACAATGCGCTACGTGACCAGTGACAAGGGCGAGAAGGTCGTCATCTCCCGTTCCGGCGAGGTGCTGATCGCCGATGATCATGGTCGCGAGCGTGAGCGTCACAAGGTGCCTTACGGCGGGATGCTCTCCGTCGATGATGGCAAGGTGGTCAAGGCCGGCACCAAGCTGGCGACCTGGGATCCGCATACCCGTCCGATCGTCGCCGAATACGCCGGTACTGTCCGCTTCGAGAACGTCGAAGAGGGCGTCACCGTGGCCAAGCAGGTAGACGACGTGACCGGTCTCTCGACCCTGGTCGTGATCGACCACAAGCGCGGCGGCAAGGCGGCGACCAAGGGCGTTCGCCCGGTGGTCAGACTGCTTGATGAAAGCGGTCAGGAAGTGAAGGTCCACGGGAGCGACCATTCGGTCTCGATCGCCTTCCAGGTCGGCTCGATCATCTCGGTACTTGATGGACAGCAGGTCGGGGTCGGCGATGTGCTGGCGCTATGGCCCCAGGAATCGGCGAAGACCCGCGACATTACCGGCGGTCTGCCGCGCGTTGCCGAGTTGTTCGAGGCGCGCACGCCCAAGGATGCTTCCGTGCTGGCCGAGGTGACCGGTACGATCAGCTTCGGCAAGGATACCAAGGGCAAGCAGCGCCTGGTCATTACCGATCTTGAAGGCAATGCTCATGAATTCCTGATTTCGAAGGACAAGCATGTCCTGGTGCACGACGGCCAAGTGGTCAATATGGGCGAAAAGATCGTCGAAGGCTTGCCCGATCCGCATGACATATTGCGTCTGCAGGGCGTCGAGGCACTGGCGCGCTATATCACTGACGAAGTGCAGGACGTCTACCGACTGCAGGGTGTGAAGATCAACGACAAGCACATCGAGGTGATCGTTCGCCAGATGCTGCGCCGCATCACCATCATCGAGCCGGGCGACACCCGATTCATCAAGTCGGAACAGGTAGAGCGTGCAGAACTGTTCCGCGAGAATGACCGTGTGATTGCGGAAGGTAAGCTGCCGGCGACTTTCGGCAACATGTTGCTCGGTATCACCAAGGCTTCCTTGTCAACTGACTCCTTCATCTCGGCGGCGTCTTTCCAGGAAACCACGCGCGTTCTCACCGAGGCTGCCATCATGGGCAAGCGCGACGAACTGCGTGGTCTCAAGGAAAACGTTATCGTCGGCCGGCTCATTCCCGCCGGTACCGGCCTTGCCTACCATCGCAGCCGCAAGGCTCAGGCGGCTGGCGAGGACTTGGCCGCCGGTCGCGGAATCGAGGGGGAAGTTGCCGAATCAGCTGTTCAGGAAGCCGATCAGGCCCCCTGATACAGTGTCTTACCCCGTGTCACGTTGACACGGGGGTTGATCGATCATAGAATATGCGGTTCTTGTCAGCGGAGACTAATCATTGTCTCCGCTTTGGATAACAAAATTGCCGTCGTGCATCGTATTGCGAATGCCCGGCCGTTGAAGGAAGTTTGATATGCCGACTATCAATCAGCTCGTGCGCAAGCCGCGCGTTGCCGAGATCACCAAGAGCAAGGTTCCGGCTCTGGAAAAGTGCCCGCAAAAGCGGGGCGTCTGCACCCGCGTCTATACCACCACCCCGAAGAAGCCGAACTCCGCGTTGCGTAAGGTTTGCAAGGTTCGCCTGACCAATGGCTTCGAAGTCATTTCTTATATCGGCGGCGAAGGCCACAACCTGCAGGAGCACTCCGTGGTCCTGATTCGTGGTGGTCGTGTCAAGGATTTGCCCGGTGTGCGTTATCACACCGTGCGTGGCTCCCTGGATACTCAGGGCGTCAAGGATCGTAAGCAGTCCCGTTCCAAGTACGGGGCGAAGCGCCCGAAGGCTGCCTGATTTTCCAGGCGGCTTGAGTAAGTGGCCATCCGCATGGGTGGCCGTGAGAGCCGGGTGGGTGCGAACCCAGGCCCGGCTTTTCAACTGAATCGTGATTAATTGAGGTCAATATGCCCCGTCGTCGTGAAGTACCCAAGCGTGACATTCTTCCGGATCCCAAGTTCGGCAATGTCGAAGTTTCCAAGTTCGTGAATGCCATCATGCAGAGCGGCAAGAAGTCGGTTGCCGAGCGCATTGTCTATGGTGCGTTCGAGATCATTTCCACCAAGGGTGGCAAGGATCCGCTCGAAGTGTTCAGTGCCGCCATGGGCAATGTCCGCCCGATGGTCGAAGTGAAGTCGCGGCGCGTTGGCGGTGCCAACTATCAGGTGCCGGTTGAGGTTCGTCCGGCTCGCCGTGCCGCTCTAGCCATGCGCTGGTTGCGTGAATCCGCGCGCAAGCGTTCCGAGAAATCCATGGGTCAGCGTCTGGCGGCCGAGATGATGGAAGCCGCTGAGAATCGCGGCGGCGCCGTCAAGAAGCGTGACGAAGTGCATCGTATGGCCGAGGCCAACAAGGCATTTGCCCACTTCCGCTTCTAATTCCCAAAGGTAACTAACGTGGCACGCAAAACCCCCATCGAGCGCTACCGCAATATCGGTATCAGCGCCCACATTGACGCCGGCAAGACGACGACGACCGAACGCATCCTTTTCTACACCGGTGTTAATCACAAGATCGGTGAAGTCCATGATGGCGCGGCTACCATGGACTGGATGGAGCAGGAGCAGGAGCGGGGCATCACGATTACCTCGGCTGCGACGACCTGTTTCTGGAACGGTATGGACCAGCAGTTCCAGCCGCACCACATCAATATTATCGATACCCCGGGTCACGTGGACTTCACCATTGAGGTCGAGCGTTCCATGCGTGTCCTGGATGCGGCCTGCATGGTCTACTGCGCGGTGGGTGGGGTTCAGCCGCAGTCCGAGACGGTTTGGCGTCAAGCCAACAAGTACGGTGTGCCGCGCCTGGCGTTCGTTAACAAGATGGACCGTTCCGGTGCCAACTTCTTCAAGGTCTTAGATCAACTGAAGTTGCGCCTGAAGGCTAACCCGATTCCGGTGGTGATTCCCATTGGTGCCGAGGATACCTTCGAGGGTGTTGTAGACCTTGTCCGCATGAAGGCGATCTACTGGGATGAGGCATCGCAGGGAATGAAGTACGATGCTCGCGAAATTCCGGCCAATCTCGTTGATGATGCCAACACGTGGCGTGAGCAGATGGTTGAGGCCGCTGCCGAGGCTTCCGAAGAGCTGATGAACAAGTATCTGGAAAATGGCGAGCTTTCAGAAGCTGACATCATTCTTGGTCTGCGCACCCGCACCATCGCCTGCGAAATTCAGCCGATGCTTTGCGGTACTGCGTTCAAGAACAAGGGCGTCCAGAAGATGCTTGATGCCGTTATCGAGTTGTTGCCTTCGCCACTAGATATTCCGCCAGTGAAGGGGATTCTTGAAAACGAGACTGAAGGCGAGCGCTCAGCTTCTGACGATGAGCCTTTCTCGGCTTTGGCTTTCAAGATCATGACCGACCCCTTTGTCGGTCAACTAATATTTTTCCGCGTGTACTCTGGAGTCATTAATTCTGGCGATTCAGTATATAACCCGGTTAAGGGTCGCAAAGAACGTTTAGGGCGCATTCTGCAGATGCATGCCAACCAGCGCGAAGAAATCAAGGAAGTGCGCGCCGGTGATATCGCTGCGGCAGTTGGTCTGAAAGAGGCCACCACGGGCGACACACTTTGTGATCCAAGCAAGGTGATTACCCTTGAGCGAATGATTTTCCCGGAGCCGGTGATTCACGTCGCCGTTGAGCCAAAGACCAAGGCTGACCAGGAGAAAATGGGTTTGGCCTTGGGTCGTTTGGCGCAAGAGGATCCGTCTTTCCGTGTTCGCACCGACGAAGAGTCCGGTCAAACCATTATTTCGGGGATGGGTGAATTGCACCTGGAAATTCTGGTTGACCGTATGCGTCGCGAGTTTAACGTCGATGCTACTGTTGGTGCGCCTCAGGTTGCTTACCGTGAGTGCATCAAAAAGTCCGTCGAACAAGAAGGGAAGTTTGTCAAGCAATCCGGTGGTCGTGGTCAGTTTGGTCACGTATGGATCAAAATCGAGCCAAATGAAGCCGGCAAGGGTTATGAGTTCATCGATGCCATCAAGGGTGGCGTTGTTCCGCGCGAATTTATTCCCGCGGTCGATAAGGGCTTGCAGAACTGCATGAGTAGCGGTGTTCTAGCTGGGTTCCCGGTTGTCGATGTGAAGTTCACCTTGTTTGACGGTTCGTATCACGATGTTGACTCGAACGAAAACGCGTTCCGCATGGCGGCATCGATGGCGTTTAAAGAGGGGTTGAAAAAAGCTGCCCCGACGTTGCTTGAGCCCATGATGTCGGTCGAGGTCGAGACCCCGGAGGAGTACATGGGCAATGTGATGGGTGACCTGTCATCCCGTCGCGGCATTGTTCAAGGGATGGAAGATCAGATCGGCGGCATCAAGGTGATCAAGGCTGAGGTTCCTCTTTCGGAAATGTTTGGTTATTCGACTTCTGTGCGGTCGTTGTCGCAGGGCCGTGCAACCTACTCGATGGAATTCAAACACTACACTGAAGCGCCGAAAAATGTCGCTGAAGCAATCATTAACAAGAAGTAATCCGGAGAGCTGATAATGGCTAAGGAAAAATTTGCGCGTACGAAGCCGCACGTCAATGTGGGCACGATTGGACACGTTGACCACGGCAAGACCACGCTGACGGCGGCGATCACGACGGTGCTGTCGGCCAAGTTCGGCGGCTCGGCCAAGAAGTACGACGAAATTGACGCAGCGCCCGAAGAAAAGGCCCGCGGCATCACCATCAACACCGCCCACGTCGAATACGAAACCGCCAACCGTCACTACGCCCACGTTGACTGTCCGGGCCACGCCGACTACGTCAAGAACATGATTACCGGTGCTGCCCAGATGGACGGCGCCATTCTCGTCTGTTCCGCCGCTGACGGCCCCATGCCCCAGACCCGTGAGCACATCCTGCTCGCCCGTCAGGTCGGTGTCCCGTACGTCATCGTGTACATGAACAAGTGCGACATGGTCGACGACGCCGAACTCCTCGAACTCGTCGAAATGGAACTCCGCGAACTCCTCGACAAGTACGACTTCCCCGGCGACGCCACCCCGATCATCCACGGCTCCGCCCTGAAGGCCCTCGAAGGCGACCAGTCCGAAATCGGCGAACCCTCCATCTTCCGTCTGGCAGATGCCCTGGACACCTACATCCCGACCCCGGAACGCGCCATTGACCAGCCCTTCCTGATGCCCGTCGAAGACGTCTTCTCGATCTCCGGCCGCGGCACCGTCGTCACCGGCCGTATCGAGCGTGGTGTCGTCAAGGTCGGCGAAGAAATCGAAATCGTCGGTATCCGCCCCACCCAGAAGACCATCTGTACCGGCGTCGAAATGTTCAGGAAGCTCCTCGACCAGGGTCAGGCTGGCGACAACGTCGGCGCCCTGCTGCGCGGCACCAAGCGTGAAGACGTCGAGCGCGGCCAGGTGCTGTGCAAGCCCGGTTCGGTCAAGCCGCACACCAACTTCACCTCTGAAGTGTACATCCTGTCCAAGGACGAAGGCGGTCGTCACACCCCGTTCTTCAACGGCTACCGTCCGCAGTTCTACTTCCGCACCACCGACGTGACCGGCTCCATCGACCTGCCCGAAGGCGTCGAGATGGTGATGCCGGGCGACAACATCGCCATGACGATCAAGCTGATCGCGCCGATCGCCATGGAAGAAGGCCTGCGCTTCGCCATCCGTGAAGGCGGTCGTACCGTCGGCGCCGGCGTCGTCGCCAAAATCATCGAGTAGTCCGGTTCCACTGTAGTTAGGGCGCTTCGGGAAACCGAGGCGCTTTGATGTTTCTGCAGCAGGGGTGTAGCTCAATTGGTAGAGCAACGGTTTCCAAAACCGTAGGTCGGGGGTTCGATTCCCTCCGCCCCTGCCACTCTCTTTAAAGATCGCGAATTTCATGGCTGACAAGATCAAGTTTGCGCTGGCGCTGGTTTTCCTGGCGGCTGGCGTGGCTGGCTTCTACCTGCTCACCGAGCAGGCAATGATTTTGCGCGTCCTCGCGGTCCTTGCCGGGTTGGCGCTTGGCGCCTTTGTTGCTTGGAAAACCGAACCGGGACAACGTTTCTTCACCTTTGCCAACGAAGCCGTTGTCGAGGCGAAAAAGGTTGTCTGGCCGACGCGCAAGGAAACCACGCAAACGACCGGCGCGGTATTCGCCTTTGTCGTGATCATGGCGTTGTTCCTCTATCTGACCGACAGGAGTCTCGAGTGGATTCTTTACGATCTCGTGCTGGGCTGGAGGAAGTCATGAGCAAACGCTGGTACATCGTCCATGCCTATTCCGGTTTCGAGAAGAGCGTGTTGCGCGCGATTCAGGAGCGGATCGATCGCTTGGGCATGCAGGACAAGTTCGGCGAGATCCTCGTTCCGGTCGAGGTGGTGCGCGAATTGAAAAATGGCCAACCGGTGAACTCCGAGCGCAAGTTGTTCCCGGGTTATGTGCTGGTCGAAATGGACATGGATGACGATTCCTGGCACTTGGTCAAGAACACGCCCAAGGTGACCGGGTTCGTTGGCGGTACCGCCACCAAGCCGACGCCCATTTCCCAGAAGGAAGTGGACAAGATCATGCAGCAGGTGCGCGAGGGTGTCGACAAGCCCCGGCCCAAGGTGCTGTTCGAGGTCGGTGAAATGGTCCGGGTCAAGGATGGTCCGTTCGCGGATTTCCATGGCGCGGTCGAGGATGTCAATTACGAAAAGAACCGCCTGCGTGTCGCCGTGACCATTTTCGGGCGCGCCACGCCGGTCGAACTGGAATTTGCCCAGGTCGAAAAGGCCTGAGCCGCTACAAGCTTTCAGGGATTGCCGGCCGCCCTTAATCAGCCGACAAGAGGAGCGTAAGTAGGCAGCTGCCGAAAGCGCGTTATCACTCATCAATTAGGAGTAATCATGGCCAAGAAGATTGTCGGCTACATCAAGCTGCAAGTCCCGGCTGGCAAGGCGAATCCGTCGCCGCCGATCGGTCCCGCGCTGGGTCAGCGCGGTTTGAACATCATGGAATTCTGCAAGGCGTTCAACGCCCAGACCCAGGGCGTCGAGCCAGGTCTGCCGATTCCGGTGGTGATTACCGCTTTCGCGGACAAGTCCTTCACTTTCGTGATGAAGACCCCGCCGGCGACCATCCTGATCAAGAAGGCTGCCGGCATCAAGTCCGGTTCGGCCAAGCCGCATACCGACAAGGTTGGCAAGATCACCCGCGCTCAGGCCGAAGAGATCGCCAAGGCCAAGATGCCTGACCTGACGGCTGCCGACATGGATGCAGCGGTTCGTACCATCGCTGGTTCCGCCCGCTCGATGGGCATTACGGTAGAGGGTCTGTAATCATGGCAAAGCTCACCAAAAAGCAAAAAGCCCAAGCGGGCAAGATCGTTGCGATGAAGCTGTACCCGGTTCAGGAAGCTCTGACGCTGGCCAAGGAAACCGCAACCGCCAAGTTCGATGAGTCCATCGACGTTGCGGTCAACCTTGGCGTCGACGCACGCAAGTCCGACCAGGTCGTGCGGGGCTCCGTCGTTCTGCCGGCCGGTACCGGCAAGTCGGTTCGCGTTGCCGTGTTCGCGCAGGGCGAAAAGGCTGAAGCAGCGAAGGCTGCCGGCGCGGAAGTCGTCGGTTTCGATGATCTGGCCGCCGAAGTCAAGGCAGGTAACCTGAATTTCGATGTCGTCATCGCGACGCCGGATGCCATGAAGGTCGTTGGCCAACTTGGCCAGATTCTCGGCCCGCGCGGTCTGATGCCGAACCCGAAGGTCGGTACCGTGACCATGGATGTCACAACCGCCGTCAAGAATGCCAAGGCCGGTCAGGTGCAATATCGTACGGACAAGGGCGGGATCGTCCATGCGACTATCGGCCGTGCCTCTTTCTCGGTCGAGGATCTGGAAAAGAATCTGAAGGCGCTGATCGAGGCGCTGAGCAAGGCGAAACCGGCCTCTTCCAAGGGGCAGTACCTGCGCAAGGTTGCAGTTGCCGCCACCATGGGTCCCGGCGTTCGCGTCGATCAGGCCACGCTGGTTGGCTAGTTAGTACTTTGGGCTGGCGGTGGCCACTTGGATGTGGCCGCCGGCAGATCGTCAAAGACCGCAGGTGCCTCGCAAGGGGCTTAATCGCGAAAACAGCCTGCGCAGACGGTGCCCCAGAACAAGATTTTCTGCCGGCCGGCAACGGGCGGCATAGCTTCTGGTTCAGGTCGCCGTAGGTTCGGCGGGACTTTCCCCGCCGTGTTTATGACTTGAAAGGAGGAAAGACCAGTGGGTCTCAATCTGAACGACAAAAAAGCTGTCGTAGCCGAGGTGGCGGCGCAATTAGCCGACGCCCAGACTATCGCGATCGCCGAATATCGTGGCATCGAGGTCGTTGACCTCACCGTGCTGCGCCGTAAGGCCCGTGAGTCTGGCGTTTATCTACGTGTGCTGAAGAACACTCTGGTGCGTCGCGCTGTGTCTGACACGCCGTTTGCCGGCCTTGCCGATCACATGGTCGGGCCGCTGATTTACAGCGTTTCCGCCGACCCGGTGGCCGCAGCGAAAATCCTCAGCGACTTCGCGAAGACCAACGACAAATTGGTGCTGAAGGCCGGCTCCTATGCCGGCAAGGTACTCGACAAGGCTGGTGTGCAGGCGCTTGCCTCTGTCCCGAGCCGCGAAGAACTGCTCTCCAAGCTGTTG
>Ga0209373_10003295_pt1 | contig 15114 bp, 10 predicted proteins | sample Higcelweek5metaG_FD_187173 | JGI IMG/M metagenome (GOLD analysis project Ga0209373, IMG submission 187173) | Freshwater pond sediment microbial communities from the University of Edinburgh, under environmental carbon perturbations - High... | ecosystem: Environmental > Aquatic > Freshwater >...
TGAGCAAATCCTGATTGAGGAGGGTTCCAACGTAAACCAGGGAGATATCATCCTGACACTCAGTAATCCCGATCTCAACCTGCGGATACTGACCAGTCAGGCGGATCTTGCTGAACAGGAAAACAGGCTCCGCGACACCAAAATCACCATGGAACAGCAGCGAATCGAGATCCGCAGGCAAATTGTTCAATATGAATTCGATCTGATCAAACTTAAACGGATATTCGAATCCAATAAAACGCTGTTTGATCAGGGACTGATTGCCGAACAGGAATATCTGCAGTCGAAAGAGAACTACCAGCTAACCCAGCAAACTATCGGCCTTTTCAGGGAAAAATCCGTTCAGGATTCACTTTTCAGAGCAACCCAGGTAAAAAGCCTGGAGAACGCACTCGACCGGATGCAGGATAACATACATCTGGTTAAGGAAAAACTCGAAAACCTCAGTGTTAAAGCTCCTGTATCAGGCCAGCTGGGATCGCTTGAGGCGGAGATCGGTCAGAACATCGTCAGCGGATACCGTTTGGGCCAGATTCATATTCTCGATAATTTTAAGGTAACTGCCAATATCGATGAACACTGGATCGACAGGATCAGAACCGGTTTACCGGCTACCCTCGAACGTAACGACCAGAAATTCAACCTGACAATCATGAAGGTTTATCCTGAAGTCAGAAACGGCAGGTTCCAGGTCGATCTGGATTTTTCAGGAGTGAAACCCGATAATATCAGGACCGGTCAAACCTATCGCGTCAATATCGAACTCGGCCAACCCATGAAAGCCATACAGGTTCTGAAAGGCGGATTCTTTGAATCAACGGGGGGGCAATGGATATATGTGGTTGATCCGTCAGGGACATTTGCGACCAAGCGAACCATCAAAACCGGGCGAATGAACCCCAGATTTTACGAAATTCTTGAAGGCTTGCAACCCGGCGAAAAGGTGGTAGTCAGCCCTTATACGAGCTTCGGAAACAATGACAAACTGATACTCAAATAGTTGATCTCGTTTTCAAACTACTTTAAGTTACCAATCACAATCTTTTCAGGCTAATCAACACTCATGATAAAAACGATTGATTTAACTAAGGTTTTTCGGACTGATGAAGTCGAAACCACTGCTTTAAACAAGGTTTCCCTGGATATTAAAGCAGGCGAATTTGCAGCAATTATGGGACCATCCGGCTGCGGTAAATCAACCTTGCTGACATTATTGGGGTTGTTAGACAATCCCACTTCAGGGCAGTTAATGTTTAATGGTCAGGATGTATCCGGATATTCCGAAAAGCAAAGGACATTAATCCGAAAAGCCAATATTGGTTTCGTTTTCCAGAGTTTTAACCTGATTGATGAACTGAACGTATTTGAGAACATCGAGCTACCGCTCCTCTATCAGAAAATTGCGGCTGCCAAAAGAAAATCAATGACCGAAGAGGTGATGGAGCGCATGAGTATTGCTCACCGGGCGAAACACTTTCCGCAGCAGCTTTCCGGCGGGCAGCAGCAAAGGGTGGCCATTTGCAGGGCCGTTGTCAGCAATCCCTTGCTGATCCTTGCCGATGAACCCACCGGGAACCTCGATTCAGCAAACGGAGAGGATGTCATGAATTTACTGAAGAAACTGAATTCCGAAGGCACCAGTATCATTATGGTCACACACTCTCCAAAGGATGCGTCATGTGCAAAACGGATTATTAACCTTTTTGATGGTCATCTTGTAACTGAAAATGTATAATACTCCAACCCTTATTCAACTAAAGATGTTCAAGTTATCCAGGTTTTACACTCTGGTTGTCACCATTTTACTCCTTGGGGCTCCGGCATTTTCCCAAAACGAGATGTCTCTCGCACAATGCATCCGGATTGCTCTGGATAATAACATTGGTATCAAACGGCAGGAACTGCAGGTTGACCTGGCAAAAGACAATCTGCAAACCATCAGGGCTAGCCGCCTGCCCGGTGTCGAAGGCTTCTATTCACACAACCTGAGTTCAGGAAAGACGGTCAACTATGAGGATTACAGCTATATAAACACTAAGTATCAGGACGGAAACCTGGGACTCCAGGGTTCACTTCCGCTCTATTCGGGATTCTCGGGTATGTATCAGATGAGGGCCGCCAAATACAATCTGTTATCAGAAAAAGACAAACAGGAAGAACAGAAAAGATCGATAACCATTGAGGTGACAGCCGCTTATATGCAGATTTTGTTGTCAGAAGAACTATTGGGAGTTGCGGCAACCAAACTGGAGTCAACCAGGGAACAACTCAGGATGAATGAGGGCTTCTTCAAAGTTGGACGGATATCCAGGGTGGAAGTTATCGACATGAAGTCTCAGGTTGCCCAGGACAATCTGGCTAAAATACAGGCTGAAAACGACGTTAGAACAGCCTACCTGAATCTGGCACTAATCCTGAATCTGAGTGACGAAAACAGTCTCCGGATTAAAAAACCGCTAAGCACAAACGATTCTTTCTCACTGGAAATCAATAACCCGGATAAGATTAATGAATATGCACAGAGCAACAATCCCGGCATATCATCAGCAGAATTCCTGGTTAAAAGTTATCAGTCACAACTCGATGCTATGAAGTCAAAATACTCTGTTTCAGTTTCATTAAACGGATTAGTTTATTCCAGATACAGTGAACTCGGTGTTAATCCGCTGAACCCAACTGCCACTTATCCATACTCCGATCAGATCAGCGACAATATGTACAGCCGGGCCTCCGTCAACCTCAGTGTGCCCATTTTAAGCCAGTTTCAGATCAGGAGCAAGATCAGGCAGGCAAAAATACAGACCCATGATGCCCAGCTTCAATTGGATCAGAAGAAACTTACGGTCCGTCAGGATATCCTGAAAGCCCACACAGCTGCAATCAGCGCTCGCGCCAAATATGAAGCATCTGCTGAAGCCGTTGCCAGTGCAAATGAATCGTTTAACCTGGCCCGTGAAAAATACAAAGCAGGCATCTCTTCATCCGTTGATTTTAAAGTAGCTCAGAATCAACTCCTTCAGGCTCAGTCGATCCAAATCCAGTCAAAATATGAATTGCTGGTTCGATCCAAGATTCTTGATCTTTATCTCGATAAACCCATCACGCTGGAATAGCAATCAGGTTATCCCTTTTGGGCGCTGCGTAAAAAGGCAATAGCCCGGTCGCGGGCAAAATCATGGTCAATAATGGGTTTTAAATAACCTTTCTCGGGCGAATATCCGGGCAACCACCGTCTGATATAAGTTTCCTCCGGGTCGAACCTTTCCTGCTGCCGTTGGGGACTAAAAACCCTGAAATAGGGCACTGCATCGCAGCCGGCTCCTGAAGCCCACTGCCAGCCACCATTGTTTGAAGCCAGTTCGTAATCCAGAAGGTGCTGAGCAAAAAACGCTTCTCCAATGCGCCAGTCAACCAGTAAATGTTTGGTTAAAAAACTGGCTGTTACCATTCTTAGCCTGTTATGCATAAAGCCGGTTTCAGTTAATTCCTTCATCCCCGCATCAACCAGGGGATATCCTGTTCTCCCCTCGTACCATGCCTGGATATCACCCTGACGATTCAGCCACTTCAAGCCGTCAAATCCGGGTTTGAACGAACGAGTAACCGCCTGCGGATAATGATAAAGGATCATCTGGTAAAATTCCCGCCATATCAGCTCATTCAGATAAACTCTGTTCAGATGATAGGCGCGCCGTGCCAGTTTACGTACCGAAATGGTTCCAAAACGGAGGTGAATTCCAAGTCGCGATGTGCCCGGTAATGATGGCCAATCCCGGGTAAGATGATAATTCTCTATAATTTGATCATCAATATTTTGCGATGGATAACTTAAAGTATTCTGTTTAAGTATTTGCAGCACATTTGAAGGCATTTCAAAAGGGTCACAAGTGATCAGCCGGTTCAGGAATTTTTCTGAAGGATAACTTTGGTCAAGTACGTATTCAAATTGCTGCAACCACTTTTTGCTGTAAGGGGTAAAAACATGGTAGGGCGTTCCATCAGGTTTCAAAACGCCGTCAGGAGCAAGTACCAGATGATCAGGATAGCCGCAAAACCTGATTCCGTATTGATTACACAAATCGGCAACCTTCCTGTCCCTGGCAATGGAATAGGGTTCATAATCTACCCCGGCATAGACTCCTTTAACTGAATACTCCCTGAACAAAAGGCTAAAAATCTGTTCAGGACTACCGGAGAGAACCAAAAGCGACGACCCTGAATTTTCAAACTGATACTTTAACTTTGCTATCGTTTGGTATATAAATATCAGACGTTTGTCATTCTGTTTCAATTCCGATACTATCTCCTGATCAATGATAAAAACGGGCAATACCGGGTATCCTGATTTTAAGGCATGATAGAGTGCTGAATTATCATCCAGCCTCAGATCTCTTCTCAGCCAGCATACCGAAACCTCCATACAGTAATCTTTTAGGATACTATTAACAATTCTTAGAACAATGGTTTATAACAATTGTTTGACCCCTGACGAGGTGTTTATATCTTTGAACCCATTAATAAAGTGAAAAAATGCACAGAATCATATTCTCCATACTCATTATCAATGTGTTTGCCGGATTTGCCTTCGGGCAGCAATTCATCAGGGTGGATTTCACCCAGCCAGCAACACTGACGGCCTCAGCCGGTGCCGATACATTGGTATGCACCAACCATCCGGTTCAACTGGGCGGTAACCCCAGTGCTACCGGCGGAAACCAGAGTTACGTTTTTCTCTGGACCCCGACTGACGGGCTGAATGATCCCACTTCATCAAACCCGATAGCCACCATCAGTGAATCCAGATCCTATACCCTTCAGGTAATGGATGGCGGCGGCTGCCTGGCGGTCAGCACCGTAAACGTGTATGTGGATCCTTGCCTCGGAACTGATGAAAACCAGTTGAATCAGGTAATTACCGTATTTCCGAATCCATCGGATGGAATCATTTCCATCGATGGAATCAATAACCTGAAAGGCAGAATCCAAAACATTGAAGTACTGAATCAGCTTGGACAAGTTGTGTTTGAAAAGCATTATGAATCCGGAAATGAGGTATCCGATTATATAATTAATACGCAGATCAAGGAACCCGGAGTGTACTTCCTCAGAATCACACTGCCAGGCCGGGTAGTATCCAACCGATTAATTATCAGATAAAAAGCGACCAAAATGAAACATACAATTATATTACTGTTCACCTCATTCATAACCGTTTCGGCTTTCAGCCAGCAATATGCCTGCAGGCACGACACCATTCATTTTTATCTGTCAGATTACCGGGGAAAATTAACCTGGCAACAATCAGTTAACGGTGCCGACTGGTCCAGTCTTCCAGGAACCCAGCGGGATACCATTGACATTGTCGCCGCAAATCCGGCCTACTACAGGGCGGAGGTTATCGAAGGGACGTGCAACCCCTACTATTCTGAAGCCATTCATTTAATGATCAACGAATTGCCTGTCATTACCCTTGACCTCCCGGATACTACCTGTTTAAATGAAAGTGCATTTAAACTGACTGGCGGGATACCGGGAGGCGGCTCTTACTGGGGCACCGGTGTGATCGATGGCAAATTCAGTCCGGCGGTTGCCGGAACCGGACTTCATCAGGTGTTTTACAGTTATCGCGATTCCTCGACTCACTGTGCCGATACAGCCGATACCTTTATCAGGGTTATCGGTGTTCCAAACCACGCAGCGGCTGGGGTTGATCAGCCTTTTGTCGCGGCAGACTCGGTCTTGCTGGATGCCAATATCCCCGAAAATGGAACGGGCACCTGGTCGGTAGTCAGTGGCACAATGGGACATTTTTCTAATGCTCACTCACCAAAAGCCTGGTTTATCAAGGAGGCAAAAAACCTCTCCTTTACATTAAAATGGTCAATATCTGGCAGATGCGGAGATTCATCCGATGAAGTTGATATCACATTCTTCCAGCTCAGCAAGAATCCTTGTCCCGGTGCTCCCACGGTCACAGATGCTGACGGAAACGTTTATCCTACTATTCAGATCGGTGAGCAGTGTTGGATGGCCCGTAACCTGAATGTCGGGCGTTATATTACCAGCACCCAGGATATCGTGCCCCACTCCAACATGACCAACAACAGTATCATCGAGAAATACGGTTATCAGAATAAACCGGAAAATTGCAATCTGTATGGTGGACTGTACGAATGGAATGAAGCCATGAATTATACTACTGGCGAAAACGCGCAGGGAATCTGCCCTGATGGCTGGCACATACCAGGCCAGAGCGAATGGGAATATCTGACAGCCTATTTCCCAACGTTTAAGGCCGGTGCAAACCTGAAAGTCGGCGGATCGAGTGGATTTGAGGGATATCTTGCCGGTGACCGGAATGCTTCAGGCGATTTTTACAGTTTTGATGCCGGTGGATTCTGGTGGCAATCAAATACATATACCTGGGGACTCATTGACGACGGCTTCCTGCGTGAAATTGAAGCATGTAACGATAAACTTACCCTAACCCATTTCCCCAAACAAACAGGAGTAAGCGTCAGGTGTATAAAGAATAAAGGCCTGTCATTGTAAGGAATGACAGGCTTGTATTCTGATTATTTGGATCTGAATAGTAAAAATTTGCCGCTTATCAAATCCCCAGTCTCTCCAGTACCGCTTTCCGGTAATTGGGTCCTACAGGTAGTTTGGCTGTATTTATAAAAACCTGATTATCCTCCACCGAATCTATTTTCTCCATATTTATCAGATATGAATTGTGGATTCGGATAAATGTGGGCGGAAGCCTGCTGCATAGGTCCCGAAAACTCATTCGCGTAACTACTTTATCTTGTTCGGTATGTACATCCAAATAATTCCCATCACTCTGTACATAAAGAATTGAACCAATCTGGACCTTGACCTGCCGGTAACCATCTTTAAGAAACAGGAAGTCACTCAAAGGTTGTTCCTGCCTTTTATTTCGTAATTGATCTTCTACTCGTGAAAGCGCCCGGTTGAAACGATTAAATACAATAGGCTTGAGCAGATAATCAACCGCTTGATAATCATAGCTATCAACAGCATATTCCGAATAGGCAGTGGTAAAAATGACCATAGGTCTGTGTGACAGTTGATCGAGTATCTGCAATCCGGATAAACCGGGCATGTTAATATCCAGTAAGACGAAATCTATCGGATGATCCATCAGGTACTCCTTCGCCAGAAACGGATTGGTAAAATATTCCAACACTTGTAACTGCGGAACTTTCCTGGCATGTATACGAATTACATCCAAAGCCTTAGGCTCATCATCCACACAGATACAGGTTATCATTTCATCATGCTTTTTTCCCAATCGAAGATATTAAAAACATCCTTTATCCTGCCATCCATGCCAATATGAAAACAATCATAACTACTGTATGCATCCCTGTACTTTTTATAAAAATCCTTATTGAAGGAATCTTCGGTATCGACCAGATAACCGGGCAGATTTTTATTGATTTTAGGTTCTAAAGCAATGATATGGAAAACATCACCCATTTTTTTTGCAAATGCTTTATACTTTTCATAGGTTTCCGGACCGCCACAACCGGTTAAATTCACAATCATGATAGCTTTATCAGATAAGTCCTTCCTTTTAATTTCTTGTCCGGCAACTGTTTTAATTGTGAAATCCGGAGCTAATAAACCTACCTGAATTCCAATTTTCTTCTCATATTCATTTTCTTTGACCAATATGATAGTGCTACTCCCGCTGTAGAATTCATGAAAGCGATAGGGCTGTTTTCCTAAAAAAATGAATTCGTTTTTCAAGACGAAATCTTCTTTGTGCAAAGTGTCTTTTTGTATGCCGTTTTCAGCCAGTATCGCCAGTTGAGGCTTGTAATAGCAAAAAGTGCTGCAGTTATCGTCAACAACTCCAATTTTGAACAGTTTGTTCCCAATGGAAAACTCAGCGACCGCATGTTGCGATGAAAAATGCAAAAGATCACCATCTCTAAGCCCCAGATTCAACCAGCCATACTTTCGCAGAGTTTCCCCATCCACTTTAATATCGAATTCACATCGAATGAGCTTATCTGTTCCATACCATTCGAATGGAGTGAATCGTCTGACAGCATCATCAGTCAAATCCTGATTATCATTCTGATCAATGATAAAGACCTCTTCTCCTTTCACGAATCCCTTAACTGTCAGGATCTCCTGGTCAACAACATTCTTGTTAGTTTGCACCTTAACCTCATGGGTAAATGGATCGTAAAATTTCAAAGGGTTTAGGAAAACTGAAACAAAGCCCAGCTTCAGGCTATCTATAAAATCCGGATAGCGAATTAATTTATCCGGGTATGACTGGAACCATGCCATTTTTTTTAAGTCTGCAGTATCGCGAAAATTAAAAAAACCGGCTCCTGCATGAAACAAGCTGACTCCCTTTTCCTGGTAGCTTTCCAGAACAAGGGTATCAGGATAATCTTCGAAACGTCTGGAGAGTTGAGATTGAGCTGATTCCGAACTTAAAAAAAGACAAATCAGGGTAAAAATGGTTGGTAAAAATCTTTTGTGAATCATAATTTAATGGGTTATAGGTTGGATATTTTGAGGTCCACCCTGAAGGTGGAATTGTTGGTAATCTGAAGATGATGAGAGTCGGGATAAAGCAATTGAAGTCTTTTCCTTACATTTTCAATACCGATCCCGAAGCCCTTCTCTTTGTAAAAAGTTTCCAGCTGATCTTCGTTCAGGTTCTCAACGGTAAAATGGAAGGTTGATTTTTCGAAAGAAAAGTCAATCTTCAAAAATGATGATTTATGGGGATTCATGCCATGCTTAAATGCATTTTCAATGAAGGGAATCATGAGCATGGGGGAAATGGTTTTACTCATCAGCTCTTCGGTGAGATGGTTGTTGACTTCAATGGAATGTTCAACAGAACTGCGAATACTCTGTAGGTTGATATAATCCTGGATGTAGCCGATTTCTCTTGATATCGGGATCACATCCTGTTCCATATCCTCAATCAGGTATCGCATCAGATTTGCAAGATTGGCGATGCATTCAGCCGTTTTACTCTTTTCCTCCTCCAGCGCAAAGGCATATACATTATTCAATGAGTTAAACAAAAAATGGGGATTGACCTGCGACTTTAACTGGTTTAATTCAGCATCTTTTTTCCGGTACAAGGAATAACCGGTTGCCTGATGACTGAGTATGGAATGCTTAATAAATGCGTATAGGAATGCCGGTATGACCAAAAGGTACAAATCGATGTATCCCGGAAAGACCAACGTTTCATAAAAGGACGGAATTATCCCTGCCTGTGAATAACCTTTATACATCAATAAAGATTCATTTATAGTAAGCAGTGCCCCTGTAAGAAGAAACAATCCGATAAACAGGTAAATAGCTTCCCTGAACCTCTTCCTGAACAGGAATACCGGGAATACCCAAAAGGCATGTATATAAAAAATCAACATCCCTAAGGTTGCCATCAGTATGGGTTGATAGCCGTTCTCATTGTTTTTTAATGAAATCATCAGGATGAGGGTTATCAATGCTGCGTTCAACATGTATTCAATTCCTCTGAGAATGTTCAGCGAACCGGATTGTTTCCGCAGGAGTCTGGAGCAGTTGATGGTGATAAAGCCATACCAAAAAAATGCGATAAGAACCTTAATAATCAGCTGCAAAGCAAATTTCGGCCAATTCTCCATCCAGTGAGTGCCAATGGCTGCCTGTTTAAAGAGGAGTGCCTCAATCATGGCAAAAAGAATAACAAGTACCGGCACTAACAAGAAATCTGATTTTCTTCTTAATCCCTTTCCCCAACCGGGCAGGAACCAGAAAAGGAAGATCGCCTGAAAACATAAAACATTGACAATTTGCCAGGTACACTGCAATCCGAAGAAATAATAGTGTTGGAAGTTAAACTTCATAATAAACCAGAGAAAGGCCAAGGAAAGTGCGAATATCATACTGAATTTCTGAACATTGTGCCTTATCCGATGTGCGGTAAATTGTCTGTAAAACTGCCACCCTATGAACATTAGGATCAGGATAACCAGGATAAACAACATTCGTGTGATTTTTGTAAGGAAATCCCCTGTTTTATTTTTTTCAACCGGAACTGCTGTAATGGTTTCCCCACTCTTATTCTGCGTCCAGTTTACATAACGCGGATCATCCGATGTCCATTTAAACCATTTACTACCAACGATACTTCCAACCAGGCTTGGATAGTGCTGACTTTTTTCACCCGGAGTTGTTTCATAAGACTCCAATTTTGAAATCAATTCAGGTTCCTTGATTCTTTCAAGGGCCATATTGATAATGGTTTTTCTCTTTACCGGATCACCAGCTTTGCCAATGGCCGATTTCAGGACTGACCACTTATAATAGGTTCTGATCAAACCGGTCAATTGACGGTCGGCCTGATCAAGGAGTCCGAACAGGGATTGCTTTTCATGATTCTGATATTGCTGAAGAAAGCCGAAGTACTTTTCAATGATCTTCCTGTAGCTTTCCAAGGTATAGAATGCCACTTCATCATTAAGATCGACATCCTTGATGATCTGTATAACCTGATCAATTTGAGCAGGTTCAGTGGTATAATCCCCCACGACCCCGGAAATCAAATCTATATAATATTGGTAGGTGATTCTTTTTGATTCCCAAGCAAAAAAGGACGAATCGATTGTTCCATTTTGGAAATAGGTAGCAGCCAGGTTTTGAGCCTCTCCATAGTATTTCGCCAACAATCCAATCCGATTAGCTCCTTCGGTTACTCGAACACTTCGATCCTTGTCAGAATCATCGAAAGTCTGTCTTTGCCGGAGCCAGTAAAGATTTCGGCTAACACCCCTTCCCGAAAAGCTTTCAGATTCCTTAAGGGTCCAATAATCGAGATCCCAGTTCAGGCTGTCGCCTGGACATAATACAAGGACCCGGTAGCAGGTTCCCATACTCAGTGTACAAAAAGTAAATGGCCGGGTGATCTTGTCGGTAGTAATCCGATAGGTTCTATCCTTGTTTATTATGGCGGGAGTGCCTATTGACCAGGCTCCTCTGTCAGGGTTCGAGGAAGCATTTAGCTTGGCCACATCGTAATAGTGTACGGTCAGGCGGACAATTTGATTGGTATCACTCAATATCTTTCCCTGAAGAATCACCTGCTGTCCGTAAATCTGAAAGGATAATGCGAAAATTAATGAGATAAGGGCGATCCTTTTCATCGTTGATTGTTTTAGATTAGGCAATGAAGCTATATCATCCAACAGAAAGCGGCAAATAAATGTTGTGGAATAGTCTGAAAATGCTGTGCATGCATACTAAATGCCAAAATTCCGCTTACATTTAAACTGCATTGGAAGTATGAACAGAACGATCTGCTTTTCAGTGAAGGATTCAGGGATATTTACGAAGATCCAAAATTACTCAAGCCACGGAGGGTATCATCTATGAACTCAATTTTCCTATTGATCAGCAAGGTGTTTCCAACACTTTTACTAATAAATTTCATGATTCCTTGCCAACCAGTGAAATGTCAAAACAGTAGGCAAAGTGAAATCCACCTTAGTATCAATCCTTCACACCTTCCCCAATTTGCCAAACTCTCAGAATTGGTTGAAAGTGTAAGAATTATTCCTTTGGAAACCAGCAAGTTTAACTTAATAGGTATTACGGAAAAAGTTTTCGTTGGACAAAAGGACATATTGATTGCTACTGGTGGAAGTAAAATAGACCTTTTCCGATTCAGTTCCGACGGAAAGTTCCTCAATAAAATTGGCAACCAGGGTAAAGGTCCCGGAGAGTATATATATATCAGAACCTTGCAAGTAATGAAGGATTCATACAATGTTTATATTGGCGGACCGGGGATGCGTAAAATCCTGGAATATTCATTCGATGGGAAATTTATACGAGAAATCCCATTCGCTAATGACTTGCGTAATGCAACCCTTTTGGATCAAAATCATATTGCCTTTAACAGCAGTATGGATTATGAAGTCAGGGTCGCTAATATGCTAACCAGGGATACGCTGAAATATCTAAAAATAGCTCCGGGAACAAGAACGAACCTATGGGGATTTAGTGGTGATCCTTCAATGGGATTCTTTTATACTGCTCGCGGGCGCGATACTATTTGGAAAATCGGACCGGAATCAATGTATCCAATAATCATTTGCAACTTTGGTTCGGGTCATTTTTCTCTTCAAGATGAAGCCAATGCTCCCGCTGGTTCAGGTGGGTATCCCCCTGGAAAATTACTAATTGGCGGCGGAGTAATTTATGGTTCAGGGTATTATGCATTTCCGTTGGGTCGTGAAGACACCAAGAAAAAGTTCTCCTATTGCTGCATGCTAGTTAAGGCTGGGACAGGCGCAACATGGCACCTCAAAGTCGGTCCAGAGAGTGATGATATACTATTCTGCACTTCCACCTATTTCCAAACGTTTTCTGCATCAGGAGAATGGGTGTCTGTAGTCGACGCATATGAGCTCATCGAAGCGTTACCTAAGATTAAAGAAAACACTAAATTCAAATACCGCCAGGGACTCATACAGCAAATTGAAAAACTGAATATTGAAGATAATCCGGTACTTGTATTTTACAAGCTAAAATAGCTCTTCCTGGCTCTGAGAATGTGAATCAGATAAGGTGTGGGCATAAATCATCGTTTCCCTGATACTGGAATGATCCAAGATTTTTTGCAACTCAGCCAGGTTATGGGTGTTGCGTAAAAATACGATTGCAAACATAGGTCACGATCAAGCTTGGCATCCTTGATTTTGCGACGATTATGCGACATCTGTCCTTCTTCGGCATGATTTCCCTGGATTCATTATCACCTATCTGAATAATTTCCAGGGCTTTGGATTTATTTCTTAAAACGGTCTATCACCGTTTTGTGATCCCGGCGGGATTCGAACCCACGACCCGCAGCTTAGAAGGCTGCTGCTCTATCCAGCTGAGCTACGAGACCAAAAGGAGTGCAAAGATACGATGAAATAAGAAAAAAACAAGGATATCGACGAACCCCGGAGTTTCGCCATCAATACATCAAGATTTCATCCTGTTTATCAAAATCTGATAAGCCGCAGATTGCAGGTCCTCACCCGGCTTTCCGAGAAAATCAGCTTGATCATTATCCGCTTCGTCCATCACCGGAACATCAATTTCACCTGAATGATCATCTCCCTGCTTAAACACCACCATCATCCGCTGGCAGAAATTCACCACACTGTCATTGTTCGACCCGAGCCATCTTGAAAAATCAGGAACAGGTACTTTGTTACGCTTCACCATCTCAAATACATGCAATTGTTCCCACGGCTCAAAATCCTGATGAAGTATACTCAGAAATGAGAATGGATCCTCATCATGCAGCCGGATCCAGGCTAATTCCGTTTCCATCCGGAGTATCTCATTGGAGGAGTTCAGACAGCTGACCATTTCAGCATGCATAATCTTGTAATTACATGATTTACTGCCTGTTATTTCTGAAATATCATCAGCCAGATAGGGATACAGCTGCAAAATTTCATGGATTAGCATCTGCCTTTGATAATCTGCTTTAGTATCCGTAAAACCGGCGGGTTCACTGGTAGTGTCGCCAAATACAAATTTCGTTTTCGGTTCATGAAACCGTTTGCTGGCTTTCTTTCTCTTACTATTATGATGCCGGTTCCGAAATCTGCGAATCAACATGAATCCCAAAATCAATAAAACAACCAGAGAACATCCGATAATCAGAATCTTTAAAGAAATGTTTGAGAACCAGGGTTGTGGTTGGTTCTGAATCAGTAATTTATCTATTTCGATTATCTGATCCTGGGGATAATTCTTGCCAGGCAAAATTTCAATCGCTTCCTGATAAAGCTTTCTGGCCAGAATCAGATCCTTTAAAAAACTGAAAGCCGAATCAGCGACCCTGATTTTTTGGATATACAGTTGTCTGGCATCCGGGATTGCCGTTATTGTATTCTGTAGAGGCTGAGAATAAATTGAAGTATCCGGCAGAGGTGCCGTTTCAACAGGCTTGGGTGCTGCCACTACCCGATTTTTATCGGGTTTTTGCTGAACCCGTGTACTTTTCACTGTGACAGGCACCGCTGTAACAAAGCAATTGAAATCCAATTGCGATCGTTTCTTATTTGCCAGGCTTTCTGTCTTGTACGAACCCATAATGTATTTGTACCATCCATCTTTGCGGAAATAGCGGACCTCCTCAACCAGCTTAAACTTATTCTTGAAGAATTCAGGGTCGATAAAAGTCTTTGAAGCAGCGATCTGGATGGCATAAGTTTGGCCATACGTCATCGGTTCAGGTGAATTATTACCCTGACCCTGACAGCGGCCACCGTAAGCAATTATAATCAGCTGAAATACGATCAAGAAAACATAATACCTATGTATCTTGTTCATCATGAGCTAGTATTATTGTTCTTTTATCCAGTTTACCAATCCTTTTTTTTCCAGAATGGCCATCAATTTTTCAGGAAGCGGTTCAAAATGGAATTTCTTTTCGCCGACCTGAATCGCCCCGCCCCTGAAATCTATAGCAACCTCACAACCAGGCTGATAGGCATCCACAGCTTCTTTATGGGTGATCAGAAGGAGTCCCTGATTGATCGATGAGCGGTAGAAGATCCGGTTGACTGATTTCACTATCACGGCTTTGATCCCGGCATAGGCAAGACCAACAGACGGATGCTCCCTTGAACTGCCACATCCGAAATTTTCCCCGGCAAAAATGATGTCTCCGGATTTCACTCGCGATGCAAAGGAGGCATCAAATCCGGCAAAAAGGTGTTCGACGATCTTTTCACCTTCAGAACTAAGCACACTGTAAGTCAGGTTACCGGCAAACATTTGATCAGTATTCAGGTTATCCTGATCGGCATAGTTCCATACCCCATTCTCATAACGATCATCTCCGGCAGGAATTTCAGGGGTTTTACCCTCCGGGCGACCCGAAACAAAGACCTCGGAATTCCCGGCTCCTCTCGGATCAGTTATTTGCCCGCTGAGCGCTGTGTGGGCAACGGTTGCCGGAGATGCCAGATAGATCTGGGCGTTCGGATTGCCCATTCTTCCCTTGAAATTCCGGTTGGCCGTAGAGATCACCGTAAATCCGTCAGCCGGTATTCCCTG
>Ga0209373_10003296_pt1 | contig 15113 bp, 10 predicted proteins | sample Higcelweek5metaG_FD_187173 | JGI IMG/M metagenome (GOLD analysis project Ga0209373, IMG submission 187173) | Freshwater pond sediment microbial communities from the University of Edinburgh, under environmental carbon perturbations - High... | ecosystem: Environmental > Aquatic > Freshwater >...
CCATAGTTGAGATAGAATTCCGGCTTATGGTAAACACCAGCTGCATTCACCTTATCGTAGGCCGCAAGTTCTTCGTTCTTGTATTGTTTCATTATGCGGTAGCATTCACCCAGTTTGTAATAAACATCGGTACCCGGATTTTTTTCTGCCTCCTTTTCGTAAAGTTTTGCTGCGCGGAAATAATCCCAATTTTCGAAAAGCCTATCGGCCTTTGGCGTTTGCGCCATTCCCGATATGCAAAACAGCGCAACAATAATTGATAAGTAAACCCGCTTCATAGTTGTATTTGTTATATGGTAAGTATTTTAGAAGTATCTGGGATTCGACATTTTTGTTAGTATCCGTCCGATATCCCAACCAAGCATGATTTCGTGCGTGCCGTTATTGTAACTCCCGGTACGGTTCAGGTAATAATCGTAGGAATAGCCCAACCGAAGATAACGGGTGATGTCGAATTCCAAAATGGCCACAAGCATATTGTCGTAACCTGCTATATTCACCCTTTTACCTGTTCGAAAACCAACGCCAACAAATACTTTCTCAAGAATAAAAAGAGAACCTGTCACTTCGGTCAACAATGGAGCCGATTGTACATATTTCATTAAAAGCGATGGCCTGAAATCGAGGTATTCGTTAAGCCTGAATACAATACCCGAAGTAAGGTAGTACTGCCTGTAAAACCGCGCCAAATTGGGATCGGAAACATTGTCGAGCCCAAACTTCGATTGCAGCAGGTGGTTTACACTCAACCCTGCATAGAACCGGGGTTTGTAGAAATAGAGGCCGGTACTGGCATCGTAAACCCAGTTTGTGTAGGTATCGCCACTGAATGCGGGGTCGTTCTCATCTTCAATATTTATTTCGTCCAACCCTATTCGGATGTTGTTTGTCATTCCCGACAAGCCGAAAGCAAGTATCGATTCGTCGCCAACCGGAAGATGGTATGCATAAGTTAAATTGATGCCGGTGTTGCTCATTGGGCCAGCTTTGTCGTTATAAAACTGAAAACCAAGTCCCACATGGGTGTTCGGCAGGGCACTGTGCAAGCTCAACGATTGGGTTACCGGGGCACCACGCATTCCAGCCCATTGGCTACGGTGAACCATTGAGCCTGAAAACAGGTCCCTGCTACCGGCATATCCGGGGTTCACATAAACCGGGTTGAAAAAGTACATTGAGAAACCTGCGTCCTGTTGGGCAAACGTTACCAGAGAGAGTAAACTCAATAGGATAGTTATAATTAGTTTCATGTTATCCGTTTTTATTCATTATGATATTCTTACAACTATCGTTTTACAAATACCCACCCACGCTTTTCAACCTTTCCATAGTTGATGATGTAGTAATAAGTGCCATCGGGCAAGTTGTTGCCGTTCATGTTTTTACCGCTCCAGAAATTGTCGGCATTGCTGTAATTATCGGTTTTCCATACTTCACTTCCCCATCGGTTGATGATCTTAACTTTGTTGACCGGGTAATATCTTAGCACCGGAATTTCCCAAGAATCGTTACTGCCATCGTCGTTAGGCGAGTAGCCATTGTAAAAATCCAAATCGGGTATGGTAACCATAATTTCTTTTGAAGTTACATCGGTTCCGCAATTGTTCGAAACAGACAACGTCACCAGGTAAGTTCCAACATCGGCGTATGTATTCATCGGATCAGCAAGTATCGAAGTTTGATCATCGCCAAAGTTCCATAAATACGTTTCACCATAGGATGAGGTATTTTCAAAGGAATAATCCATCAGCTCAACAAAATTCGGAATGAACCCTGCAATAGGCCATAAACCTTCTGCTGTAATGGTAATTGCAATTGTTTTGTTACACCCATTTTGATCGGTTACAGTAACCGTGTAGATTCCGGTACCCAAACCTGAAAGGTCTTCAGTTGTTTCGCCATTGTTCCATGCAAAAGTGTACTGTGGAGTCCCCCCCGAGGTAGTAACGTTTATCTTTCCTGTTGAATTTTCATCACACGTTAATTGAGTCGGAACTGCAATAACTTGCAACACACTAGGAACTGCAATAACTATGGTGCATGTGCTTGTGTTGCCACAGCTGTCGGAAATAGAGTACTCCCTCGTGATTGTATAGAAATTGGGATAACCAGAACCAGTGATCACTTCAGAACTTTTCCTAAAAGAAGTCAAATCTAGAGCGCAACCATGATTAATTGATCCGCCTGCTAAAAGGAAGGCATTCAAATTAGAAAATTCTGGAACCGTTTCAACGGCACAAGCGACATCAACCAATGGTCCAATCATTTCCAGAATGGGGAGTTCTGTAACGTTGATCCACCCCGATTTTACTTCACCCTCACAACCATTAGCCGATGTTTCTTGAACTTCTAAAAAGAATTTGCCCACCTTGTTCCAAACCGTGGAAAATCGATCAACAGGTCCTGTTTGTTGAATGATGTGATCGATTTTCCATGTATATGTTGAACCTGATCCCACGATTGAATCGACCCAATATTGTTTCTCAGTACCAACCAGGGTATTGTCGGGCATCGAAAATTGTGCAGTTGCCCCAAGGGAACTGAATATGCCAATCGCTATTGTAAGAATTAACAATGTCCGGTTAATCATAGGATTCAATATTAAGCAAGATTAGTTGTGCCAGATTGGTGACGTTACCGGTGTTGGATTTATGGTAACCAAAGCTGTTTCAATCACGGCGGCACATCCACCAGCTGCAGCAATGGTATAGGTAACCGTATAGTTGCCTGCAGTGCTTGTGCTAGGTGTAATTGTTCCGGTTGAAGCATTGATGGTTAAACCTGCAGGAAGAGCGGTGAAAATTCCACCAGTTGTTCCTGTTCGAGTAACGAGCTGACCTGTCGCAATGTCGGTGCAAAAAGGAGAACTATCGTAAGAGATTGTTGCTTCAGGAGCAGTCGTAATTGTTACGGTTGTAGTTCTGATAACTTCAGCGCAACCGCCCGATGCCGCAATGGTATAGGTAACTACATAATTACCTGCAGTACTTGTGCTTGGTGTAATTGCACCTGTTGTACTATTAATCATTAATCCAGCGGTTGAACTATAGGTTCCACCCGTAGTTCCCGTTCGAGTAACGGCTTGTGGCAATGCATTCGAAGTACAGAATGGGGTGCCTGCATATGCAATATTTGCATCTGGTGCAGTTGTTATCGATACCGGTGTAGTTGTAGTAACCGCGGCACATCCGCCCGATGCGGCAATGGTGTAGGTAACCACATAATTACCAACTGTACTTGTATTTGGTGTTATTGCTCCAGTTGAAGGATCAATGGTTAATCCGGCAGTTGAAGTATAGGTTCCGCCTGTTATTCCCAGATGTGTAACTGCTTGAGGTGTTGCAAGTGAGAAACAGAATGGAGAATCGTCATACGAAATGGTTGCAGAAGGTGCTGTGGTGATGGTTACCAGCGTAGTTGCAGTAACTTGGGCACATCCGCCCGAAGCAGCGATGGTATAAGTAACCGTATAATCGCCAATTGCACTAGCGCTGGGCGTAATTGCTCCAGTTGAAGCATCTATCGATAGACCAGCTGGTAAAGCAGTATAAGTTCCACCCGTTGTTCCGATCCGTGTTACCGACTGCGGAGTTGCAAGTGAGTAACAGAAAGGAGAACCTAAATAGTTAATAGTTGCCAATGGGGCTGTATTAATGGCTACCGAAGCAGTTGTAGTAACAGCATTACATCCGCCCGAGGCAGGAATGGTATAAGTAACCACATAATTTCCTGCGGTACTTGTACTTGGGGTAATGGCTCCGGTTGAAGCATTAAGCGTTAAACCAGCAGTTGAAGAATAAGTTCCACCTGTTGTTCCAGTTCTGGTAACATTTTGTGCAGTTGCAACAGAGGTGCAATAAGGCGAACCACTGTATGAAATTGTAGCAAGAGGAGCTAGAGTTACTGTCCAACTTGCAAGTGTAACCCAAGGAGTTCCGTCGCATCCGGCATTTGCGGTACAACCACTTCGCTGGCCTCTTATTTCGACCAAGGTATGTGAAGTTGTGCTTAAATTGGCACCTGGCGTATAACTTGTCCATGTACCACCATCAAATCGGTATTCGTAAGCATCGGTACATCCAACACCACCACTACCGGCCAGAAAAGTACCCGACACATTGGTTCCAACGCAAACACTGGCCAAATTGGGCAATTTTGCATCTAAAGTTGGGCCAATGGGTTCAGCTACAACTGTAACAGCAACCGATTGTACGGGGCCATCGCACCCATTTGCACTGGTGTAAACAGAAAGGGTATAAGGCCCCCCGGCAATAGTCCAATTCACCGTTATAATGCGGGTGCCTGTACCTGAAACAATTGTTCCACTTGCCGGAACTGACCAATTGTATGTAGCTCCCGGAATTGGGCTAAGGTCTACATAATAAGGTTGGTTGCCCAAACAAACCGTTTGAGTGGGATTCTGATTCTGTGCCCATGCACTCAGTGCAAACACTGAGATGAACAACATCAAAAACCATTTTAGAATTGAATGTTTTGTTTTCATACTATATTTTTTAATTCTTGTTAATGCGTATTTTATTGATGGTAGATAGCTGAAGAAAGGGGCAATGGATTTACCGTAATCCCCAAATTAGAAGGTATTCCAACGCCGCCACAGGAATTATAACCTTTTACGGTAATATTTCCCGAAAGGGCTGAAATACCAAAATCGACTGTAATACTATTGGTTGTAGTGGTTCCGGTTGCTCCTGAAGGTAAGGTCCATATATAGGAAACTGCATTTTCAATTTCGGAGACAGTATATATTTCTGAGGATTGTCCTTGACAAACAGTGACGATGCCCGTTATTGCCCCTGCAGCATCAGGTCTAAATCGAATGCTGTTATCGACTAACGAAATGGCTCCCGCCCGCGAAAGAGCTCTTCCAAAAAGCGATGAGTTTCCCCATAAATTGATTGCCCCATCAACTAGTGCAGTGCCCCTGAAAACAGAACCATTATTCAAATCGAATTGTCCTCCAATTTGCCAATAGACATTGCACAGCGAAGCCCCATTGGTTAGTGTAACCGATGAAAATCCAGCTGTTGTTAAGGCTCCATTAATCTTGAAAATGAAAATTGAGTTGGGATTACCACCACCGTCTAAAATCAGGTCTCCCTGTAATTGAGCAGCAGCTACAGTGCAGTAAACATCGGGGTAAAGTACTTGTCCATTCCCAAATGGTGTGCCCAATGTTGTACCACATGGTATTGATGTCATAAATGCATAAGCATTAAGAACATCAGTTGCGGCCAAAGCCGAAGTGCTATTGGCAACATGAATTTGACCAACGACAGTTCCGGGAGGAAAGGCATTGAATGCTCCAACATTGGTACCAACATCGCCAACAACTGATGTTGTTCCAGTGTTGTTAAATGCCCCTGTTGCTGTAAATACGGCAAAGCTTGAGGCGGCCCCTAAATCAGGAGCCTGCCCGAAATTTACATTGGGAAGTAAAAACAGAACAATTATAGTCAACACATTAATTAGTAGTGTTTTCATTTTAAATCGTTTTATAATATTTTAAAATTTGGAATAGAATAAAGGTCAGTACCTTTTTGGATAGAGGTGTTATATTCCTTTGAAAATAAGTTACATGAATCACACTTTAGAGAAGCGGCGATTCATTTATAATTTTTAGGCTCTATGACGTTTGATGTGGGTAATTAAAATAAAAAGAACATCTCTATTATTTTTTAATTTTTTTTTATTGCCCGGCAAGGGTGATATTTCAATAACCGTGGGTGTAAACCCATGGTGTAGGTAAAACAATATGAACAGCCACGAAGTGGTTGAATACATATTTTGATATTCAACCACTTCGTGGCTGTTTTGCTACGGTATTTAGCATTCCGTGGTCCCGATTGCTATCGAGGATCACCCACGGTTATTCAGATTTAGCCACTTCGTGGCTTCAATTAGGTATCAAAACGGATATTCATATTAAATTAAACCACTTTGTGGCATAATGACTATAAATGGAAATACCCACACGATTCGTCATAGAGCCATTTTTTAGGTGACTTCAGCGTTATTCCTTTCATCCACAATGCATTGGCTTACAAAAAAAAGAAGACCGTTCCGGGATTTTACACCAAGAACGATCTTTGCTGGTAAAACACTAATAAACAATGTTTTACATCTCAACTGTATTATTTAGGAATAATATCGATAATTACTGTCCTATTGTAAAACCGTTGTTCAGGAAGCTTGTTTTCAAATGGAGAAACTTGTTCATCTTCTCCAAATCCGTAAGTTTCAAATTTTACGTCGGTTCTTCCTTTTCTTTCTAATTCGGCTTTCATAATTCCTTTTACATCATTGGCCCTTGCCATCGACAATTGTTCGTTGTATGCTGCATCGCCAGTAATATCGGTGTAGCCGTGGATAATAACGGTTCCATTTTTAGGAATCTTAGGTGTTACAACATCGGTAAGGTATTTTTCGTAAATGCCTATTGATTTCGATTCATCGAATCCATAAAGCACGCTAAATCTCATTCCTTGTTCGTCGGTTGCTGGAGTCCAAAGATTCATATGTACACGATCTTCCTTTTTTACAGTGTCACCGTTTTTGGTTGTTCCTACCATTGTTACTTTATAGTTTCCTTCTGTGTTGTTGCCCAAAATCGATTTTCCGGGAATGCTCACTTGCTCCTGATCGTAAGGGCCAAATTTTTGCATTTTTCCATCAACATCAGAAATCTCTAACGACCATGATGAAAATGCTTCATCAGCACCATCAACATTGAAAGTCACATAACTATCGATTGGTGCTTGCTGCACGGCATTGATTTCAACAGGTTTCAGTGGGGCTTCTTCGCCACTCTGGAATTCCATTAGCAAAACAGGTGAACTGCTTTCGATTGAAACCCTGCGGTCGCCTTGTCGAAGAAGTACAAGATCTTGTGACGCACCTGGTTGTTCCGATGGTAGTTTTGGCTTATCCCTGCCTTCAATTGCAATTCGGGAAGCATCGATACCAAATATGTCAACCAAATATTTTTTTACCGATTCTGCCATAATGCGGCCCTCATCAGGTCCGTTTTCTGATGCACCAATTAACTTAATGGTCGTTGATGGGTTTTTACTCATGCGATCGCCCAAAATGTTCAGAATGTTATAATAAGCAGTCATTTCCCGTTTCGAACGGCCAGAGAAGTCTTTGGGTGTGAACACTTCCAGTTGATCTTCTTTAAATTCAGCCACCTGGTTTTTTCTGAGCAATACATAACGTTCAGGTATCTCTGTCGATCCTAAATCGAAGAAAACATAATTGCGAATAGGGAAGGTTTCTCTTACCCTGCGTTCAACCGGAATGTTTTCTGGTGAATGAACCGAAAATTTCACATCGGGCACTTCAACTGGTACAACCACAGCAATAGCTGCTACGGGTGCAATGGGAGTGATCTCTTCAACCGGAATGGGTTTCGTTTTTCCAAATTTTATGGCAATACCTGCTCTGGCTGTCGATAACGACCAGCTTTCAATAGAACGTGGGTGTTGTCCGAAATAAGGATGGTAGGAAATAAATGGTGATAAACTCACCTGGTTGGCACTACTTTTAGATGAAAGTGGAATGTCGTAACCTAAACCAGCTTGTGCAGAAAACACATTCTGATTAATATCACTGAAATCCCCTTTCACAGTATTGAACTGGTTCTCTGGGTCAACATCAAAAGTATAAGTGAACGATTTGTTGATATTGTAACTGTATGCGCCTCCAACAAAAAGGTAAAGTCCTGATCCGAAAGGAGTAATGCGAATACTGGGTTCAACTGTGGCATAACTCAGTGGTGTAGTTAAATCTTCGGGACAGTTACAAGGAGAAACTGTTTCGGTAAACGAACCACCTCTGTTGTCGTATCCAACGTTAAGCATAAAACCTAAAATTGGATTTGGTCGATATTCAAGTAAGATTGAACCGTATGGGGTTAATCCTGATCCTTCGTGAAAAGCAGCTGGTGCTTTAATTAAAGAGTTCAGTGTTTGCGTTGTTCCGGTATACATGTTATAATTTGCAGCTCCGGAAACACCTAACCAAATTTTTGGTTGAGGCCTTTTTATTTCTTGTGCTTTTGTTGATATAGAAAAAGCCATCAACAGAATCATCAAAGAATAAGTAAATATATTTCGTGTCATTTTGTTTTTATTTAACTTATATTATTTGTTTTTGAAGAACAAAAGATATCACATGATTGATTTTTAATGTGTTGAAATTGATCAACCATGTGAAATCTTCGGTCTGAACTATTGCATTTCGATTTTTATGGTTTGGTAACCGTGTTCGAATCTAATGTAACAGCTGCTATTCTAGTTAAAGCTCTACCATACAACGTTGCACCGGTTGTTAAAGTGATCGCTTGATCGGCCAATATATTACCGTAGAATATCGAGTTTGTTCCCAATGTTGCTGAAGTACCAACAGACCAATAAATGTTACTTGCTAGTGCTCCGCCAGCCAAAACTACGCCAGTGCCTGCATCGGTAATAAATGTCGATCCCATCTTGAATATCCAAACTGCATTTGGGTTGCCTCCTGCATCGAGTGTAAGAATACCTTGTGGTCCGGTGCCTGAAATTCCACTTGTTGTTGAATTAACGTAGAGTCCAGGGGCAAGGGTCAAACCACCAATCTGTCCGGGCAATGAAATTGCATCCAACGATCTTGATTGAGCATCGTTAAAAGCTGTGGTCAGATCGGTTTTAGCAAGCCCAACAATTGGGTCGGCTGTGGTATAGAGTATCCCATTTACGTTTCCTGCAAGCAAACCGTTAATTGTGGCTGTTGGGAACGAACCCACATCACCATTAATCATGGTTGTCACACCTGTATTTGAGATTCCTGCGCCTGCTAAAACTGCAAAATTGCCTGCTGAACCAAGGTCAATGCCTGCTGGCCCCGATGGTGGAGCAACAATGTAATTTGCAGTTACAGTTTTGTTTTGATCCATGAGAACAGTGATCGGATTGGTAGAACCTGTTGCATCACCACTCCACGAGTCAAACGTATAGCCTGAATTTGCGGTTGCGGTAAGCTCAACATTTTCACCATAGTTGTACTCAATTTGTTCAGGATTTTTTACCACAGTTCCATTAACAGATATTACATTTAATGTATAGGTGATGATAGAGAAATTTGCAACAACATTTTTATTGTCATTCATGGTCACCGTAACTGGATTTAATATACCAGTTGCATCACCGCCCCACGAAGTAAAGGTATAACCTGTATTTGGTGTGGCTGTTAGTTGAACGGCTGTTCCTGCGGCATATGTTGGGCTATTCGGAACTATAGTTACACTACCATTTATAGCTGTTACATTCAGTGTATAGGTGCTTGCAGCTATCAGTGTGAAGTTTGCAGCGATATTCTTGTTTGAATTCATTGTAACCGTTAATGGATTTACAGATCCTGAAGCATCACCACTCCAACCAGTGAATATATATCCCACATTTGGTGTTGCAGTTAACACAACAGTGCTTCCCGAATTATAGGTTGCCTGTGTCGGATTTTTAACCACTATCCCATTTACCGCTGTTACATTCAATGTGTATGTGCTTGCAGCTATCAATGTAAAGATTGCTGTAATGTTCTTGTTTGAATTCATTGTTACCGTTAATGGATTTGCAGCTCCTGTTGCATCACCACCCCAGCCTGTGAAGGTATAACCTGTGTTTGGGGTTGCGGTTAACTGAACCGTTGTTCCCTGATCGTAATTTATCTGGTCCGGATTTTTAACAACCGTTCCATTTACCGCTGTAACATTCAGTGTGAATGTGTTTGCAGGCATCAATATAAAGATTGCTGTGATGTTCTTGTTCGAATTCATTTGTACCAACAACGGGTTTTCTGATCCAGAAGCATCACCACTCCAACCTGAGAACATATAACCCGAATTGGGTGTAGCAGTTAACTGAACATTGGTTCCTGCTAAATATGTTGCTTGGCTCGGATTCTTTTCAACCGTTCCATTTACCGCTGATACATTTAACGTGTATGTGTTTGCTGGTATCAATGTGAAGATTGCTGTAATGTTCTTGTTCGAATTCATGGTCACTGTCAATGGATTTGTTGTTCCAGAGGCATCGCCGCTCCAGCCAGAGAAGGTGTATCCCACATTTGGGGTTGCAGTTAACTGTACTGTTGATCCCTGGTTGTAGTTGGCCTGATTTGGATTTTTCACTACCACTCCATTGTTAGCAGTTACATTTAACGCATAGGTAACTACTGGTATTATTGTAAAATTAGCGATAATGTCTTTATCCGAATTCATGGTAACCGACAAAGGATTTGTTGTACCGGTTGCATCACCAGTCCAGCCTGAAAAAGTGTAGCCTGTGTTGGGAGTTGCGGTAACCTGTACTACTGCTCCACTGGCATATCCGGTCAAATTTGGATTTTTTGCAGTTGTTCCACCTAAAGTAGCTGTCACATTTAAGGTGTAGGTGTTTGGTGGGGTCAATGCAAAGTTTGCAGTGATGTTTTTATTCGAATTCATTACAATTGTCAATGAATTTGAAGTGCCTGAAGCATCTCCTGTCCATCCTGTAAATGAATAACCGGTGTTTGGTGTTGCTGTGAGTAAAACCGTAGCTCCATAATTGAACGTTGTTTGATTTGGAACTTTTGTAACAGTGCCATTTACCGCATTAACATTTAAAGTAAATGTATTAATGGTAAAATTAGCTACCAATGTTCGGCTTGAAGTTACTGTAACAGCGTAGTTTGCATTCGTCGAAACAACTGTTGCACCTTCTGTCCAATTGGTAAAAGAATATCCTGTTGAAGGCGTTGCAATAACTGTTGTTTGAGCATCTTTATTAAACATACCACCACCACTGGTCGATCCGCCTATTGCAGGGCTAGCTGACAAGGTAATTGTGTATAGTGATTGGGCTGTTGAGAAACTCCATTTGTAGTGAGTGGCCAGTGCATTACCAGCAACATCTTTCGCTCCAATGGTAATTGTTCCTGAATAAACCGTATTGTCAATAAGTGGACTTGTAGGAGTAAATGTGGCAGTTGTTCCTAAATAGGTTACTGTTCCAGTTATCGGAGTTGTGCCCTGATTGACCAAGAATGTAGTTGTGTTAATAGTTGAAGGATCCATGGCGGTACTGAATGTGGCCGTAATTATTTTATTGAGCGGCACATTTGAGGCAGCAGTTACAGGATCGGTAGAAATAACCCTTGGGACATTTCCGGTTGAAAAGCTCCATGTGTAGTTTTCGAGAGGATAATTGCCAGCTGGATCTTTTACCTTTTTAGTTACAGTTCCAGTGTATGTTTTATTGGCTTCCAAGGGTTTTGTGGGTGTGAAAGTAGCAACTACCCCCGCGTAAGTTATACTACCTGAAACAGGAACAGCTCCTAGTTTCACGGTAAAAGTTTCGCTGTTGATCGTTGCCGGAACCATCGCTTCATTAAATGTTGCAGTGATTATCTTATTCGTTACCACATTTGTGGCTTCATTGGCAGGATCAGTAGATATGACTTCAGGGCAAACGCCTTTGGTTTCACCCTCAAAGGTGTCCTTTTCGCATTGCCACATGAATGTACTCATTAATAGCAACAAAATCCATGTTGAATTAATGAACCATGAGTGCCTCATATGCTTAAGCAGAGGAGTACTCATTTCATTTGTTCGTTTAAAATTTTTTTCCATTGTGATTGTATTAAGATGTATTAAACGTTGTTTGTTGTCTGTTTTTTCTTAATCGATTTCTTTCATAAGCTCGATAAAACATACGTGACAAAGCTGAGGATAAGCAACGTCGAATGCGTTATATATTTATGAAAAGTTCTTACATAAATCACTGATATTCTGTGCTTTTTTGTTCATTATCAATGGTGTTGAGTAGAAAGCATGTGTAATTATTTAATTTGATGGATGGTTTTCAACAGTTGCTTAAACCGATTGATCGATTAATCCCACAGGTTAAATCAGAATAATGGTATCCTTCCCAAAATGAGTGAAAAATGTAAATCTTACAGATAGTTATGTAATAAGCACCGATAGTAATGAACCTACATTTGCCTTGATCCATCAATATCTAGATCACATGAAACGAGCCATGAGAGAATCGTTCACACACAAGCGAATCGAAGATCGGTGGAGCCGTGAGAGAAACCTCACACACAGCGAGATAATTATTGATGGCGATCCCGATAATTATCGGGAACATGTAGCAATTAAAAACAAATAATAAACACATGAAAAATGTAAAAAGGAATTTAATAGTGGTTTTGGGTGCAGTTTTGATTTTATCGGGCTGCTCGACCTTGACAAAAACACAAAAGGGTGCTGTAACAGGCACTGCTGCAGGTGGTACAATGGGTGCTATAATTGGCCGGGCATCGGGGAACACAGCGTTGGGTGCAATTATTGGTGCCGCAGTTGGTGGAACAGCGGGTTCGTTAATTGGCCATAAAATGGACAAACAGGCTGAAGAGATTAAGAAAACTGTTCCCGACGCAAAAGTAGAACGGATAGGTGAGGGAATTGTAGTAGAATTCAGCAGTAATGTGCTGTTTGGATTTGACCAATCGAGCCTGTCGAATGAAGCAAAAACAAACCTCGACAAATTGGTGCTGGTGCTTGACAGTTATGCCGATACAAATATTGAATTGCAGGGGTATACCGATAGCAAGGGGAGCGTTAGCTATAATCAGAACTTATCTGAAGATAGAGCCTCGGCCGTGGCTAGTTACCTCTCAAGTAAGGGTGTTTCTCGCAGCCGTGTAGTTAGCAAAGGGTTTGGCGAATCGTATCCCAAATATGATAATGAATCTGAATCGGGTCGTTCTGAAAACCGCAGGGTGGAGTTTTTAATCACTGCAAATGAAAAAATGAGGGCTGAAGCACAAAAAGAAGCCCTAAATTAATTCGTAACCATAAATTCAACTTAAAATAATTAGAATGAAAACAAGAAAAATTGCAATAGCATTGACCCTTCTACTTTCGGTTACCCTTGGTTTTGCTCAAGATAACGCGAAAACCTCATTCGGGATTCTCGGAGGTGGTAATTTGCAGACATTCAATGGCAAAGACTTTAGTGGCGATAAGCTAGAAAACGACATGGTCATTGGTTATCACGTAGGCGTTAATGTACTTATACCTGTAGCTCCTGAGTTCTATTTTCAACCCGGGTTACTTTTCACCACAAAAGGGGCAAAAAATACAACAGGCGTACTAACAAGTACTTATTCTATTTCGTCAATAGAGCTGCCACTTAATTTGGTTTACCGGGGTTCGTTGGGAAGTGGATATGTTATGGTAGGTTTTGGACCCTACGTTAGTTATGGTATTATGGGAAAAGCCAAAATTGAAGGCGGATCGTTAAGCTATGAGTCTGATGTTGAATTTACGAACGTAGTTGAGATCGGCGATCCGTTAACAACAACCTATTTTAAAGCACTCGATGCTGGTGGAAACGTTTTTGTTGGCTACGAAATGGCTCAAGGTATTTTCATTCAGTTGAATACACAAATTGGAATGCTGAGCATTAAGCCTGAAGATAAGAGGTTGCCCGGCGACGAATCAGTTATTAAAAATACAGGATTTGGCCTGTCGCTTGGATACAGGTTCTAAGTTGGTCATAACGATTCAGTGCCTAGAGTTCATATTTAAACCGTTGTTTATATGTTGAATTCAATGTTCAGAATAATAGTTGAGGAAAAAAATAAAATGGTTCAGTTATCAGATTCATAATGAATGTATAAAGAATCGCATACTTCCTTTAGGCAATTTAGGCACTGAATAGTTTCAATTGATCATGCTTTAACTGTTTTATTCAGAAAGGCAATTGGCAAAGAAAAATCAACGATGATATTGAATACTAAATGTTCGGCTCCACAATAGGGGTCGAACTTGTGGCTATAACTGCAAATTTTTTCAGTAATGAAACGAGAATGGTTATTTACCATAAAAGGACATGTATGACCCTTGCGATGCCGATAGCCATCGTGCACCATCCGGGGTTGGATAGAAGTTCAACGTACGAAACCTCGATCCAGAAGATAAACAGCAACTTAATAGAATTTTATACGGATGAATTTCAACTCTCAAAAATATATTATCTCAAAAGGAATTGACGACTACTTTATTGGTGTTCAAAAGGCTTATGCTTTCACGCTCCGTTTTTTTAAAGAAGTGGTAAAAAAACCGTTTCACCTTCGGGAAGTCATTCACCAATGTTTCGAAGTTGGTATTAAGTCGCTGGCATTGATATCCTTAACTGGTTTTATTATTGGAGTGGTTTTTACGAAACAGTCGCGTGCACCGTTAGAGGAATTTGGGGCAACATCGTGGCTTCCCTCATTAATTGGCATAGCTATTATAAATGCACTTGGCACGTTGGTTACGGCCCTTATTTGTGCCGGAAAAGTAGGTTCAGGCATTGGTGCCGAATTGGGGTCGATGAAGGTGACCGAGCAGATTGAAGCCATGGAGGTTTCAGCAATTAATCCCTACAAATATTTAGTCGTTACACGTGTGTTGGCCACCACCATTATGGTTCCTTTGTTGGCCATTTATTGCAGTTTTATAGGGCTATATGGCTCCTATTTAAATGTACATACCGCCGAAACAAGCAGCATGATCACCTTTTATCAAAATGCATTTAGCACCCTAACTTTTCTCAGCATCTATACATTTATTATTAAATCAATTGTTTATGGATTTACTATCGGCATTGTTGGCTGTTACAAAGGCTTTAATGCCACCCAGGGAACCCGTGGTGTTGGCAAAGCAGCAAACCAGGCGGTGGTACTTTCTATGTTTCTGATTTTTATTGAGGAAGTTGTCATCGTTCAAATATCCAATTGGATTCGATTTTATTAAAGCCATGGAAGAGATAAAACAACATAGTATAACTAACAGTGAGCAAGTCATTTCAATAAGTGGGCTGTACAAGTCGTTTGGCGATCTGGATGTTTTGAAAGGCATCGACTTTAACCTGTTTAAAGGTGAAAATGTGGCCGTTTTAGGCAAATCAGGCTCGGGCAAATCTGTTCTGATAAAAATAATTGTGGGTTTGCTGGCACCCGATAAAGGCGAGGTGGTTGTATTGGGAAAGCAGGTCGATAAGTTGTGTTCTGCAGAGTTGGAT
>Ga0209373_10003298_pt1 | contig 15101 bp, 9 predicted proteins | sample Higcelweek5metaG_FD_187173 | JGI IMG/M metagenome (GOLD analysis project Ga0209373, IMG submission 187173) | Freshwater pond sediment microbial communities from the University of Edinburgh, under environmental carbon perturbations - High... | ecosystem: Environmental > Aquatic > Freshwater >...
AGAAATCGAAGCCCAGGCTGGGGTGCGCCACCGGGTAGCAGAGCCGGGCCAGCATCTCCCGGTCGTAGGTGACGATGTCGCAGTCGTGGACCGCGACCATCCGCGACTGCTCGCTGGCGAGGACATAGCCGAGGCAGATCCAGACGTTGCGGCCCTTGCCCGCAATGCCCGCGCTTAATTCGGCGGCCTCAAGCTTGTCGAACATGCACCGCATGCGTGGGCCGTCGTTCCAGAGGAGCAGCGTCTGTTGCGGCAGTTGGCCGAAGAACCGCCGAGCCTTCTTCCAGCTCCGTGCATTGGCTCCGTCGACACCGACGACGATCTGCTTGATGTAGCCGACGTTCTTCAGTTCGTGCATGATGCGGCGGAGCGCCTTCGTGTCCAACTCCCGAACATGGCACGGCAGCACGAGCGCGATCGGGGTCTCCTCGGCGAACTGGGCGATCTCCCGCTCCATGCGCGGGAGATCGGTCGAGCCCAAGCGATGCAGGGTGGCGATGGCGCCAGTCTGGAAGAAATCGGACATAGGATGGGTGTTTTGATTCTTCTGGTGAAGGTGCGTCTGCTTGCGCGTACCGGGGAAGCGCTTTCGCCGCGAGAAACCGGCTGGGGTTCCCCTGCCTGTCCCCGCTCCCGCGCCACTATCGCACAGGCTCGGCGGTCGCACAAATTGCGTTTTGGACCATCGGGATGATGATACGCGGTGCGCCGATCGATCGAATGCCCCGTGAAGCTCGTTGTAGTGCATAGCCATTTCCGGCCCGGCGGGGTGCGCCGCATCATCGAGCTGGCCGTCCCGCATCTGGTCCGTGTCCTGAGGCCGCGCATCGGTTCCGTGGTGCTTGTGGGCGGAGAGGCGCCGGACGACGGATGGCTCGCGGCGTTCTGCGCGCGGTTGTCCGGGGTTTCGGTAACGTGTGCGATCGAACAGGCCGTCGGCTACGTGTCCGAGCAGTCCGCGCGGATGAGCGATATCGCGACCGAGCAACGCGAGTTTCTCGGCCGGCTGCTCGGCGAGGCGAGCCCCGGCGACTGCATCGTGTGGGCGCACAATCTCGGGCTGTGCCGCAATCTGCCGCTCGCGCGCGAACTCGTCCGGATCTGTGCGCGCCGGAAGCTGCCGCTCGTGCTCCATCATCACGACTGGTGGTTCGACAACCGGTGGCAGCGCTGGTCCGAGATGCGGCAGGCGGGTGTCCGGTCGCTCGCCGCGGTGGCCGCGGCCGTCCTGCCCGCGTCGCCCACTGTGCGTCACGCCCTGATCAATCGTGCCGATTGCCGGATACTTTCCCGCCATTTCGGGCCGCAGGCCGGTTGGTTGCCAGATCTGGCGGAACGGCCTGCCTTGCCCTCGGAAAAGAGCGTGTGCGTTGCCCGCCGCTGGCTAGCGGACGAGACTGGCGAGTGTGCGCCGGTCTGGCTTGTCCCCAGCCGTCTGCTGCGACGGAAGAACCTCGCGGAGGCCCTGTTGCTGACCCGCTGGCTGCGGCCGGAAGCGTGGTTGGTGACGACCGGCGGGGTGAGCTCGGCGGACGAGTCCGCCTATGCTGCCGCCTTGGAGGCCGCCGCCCGGCGGCACGGCTGGCGGTTGCGGCTGGGGCTCCTGGCGGGCAGTGAAGCGATGAAGCCCCCGATACCGGCGCTGTATGCCGCGAGCGAAGCGATACTGCTTACGTCGCTGCAGGAGGGCTTCGGCCTTCCGAACCTCGAGGCGGCCGCCGCGGTCCGGCCGCTCATCGTTCGGACTCTGCCGAACATCGCGCCGGATCTCGCGCTGTTCGGATTCCGTTTCCCGCAGGCCTACGCCGAAATACTCGTCGCCCCGACACTGTTCGACCGGGACGCCGAAATCCGGAGACAGGAACGGCTCTGGGGCGATTGGCGTCGACGGCTTCCCCGGTCGTGCCGACCGCTCGCGGGCATGCCGCAGCTGTTGGCCTCGCGGGAGGATGCGGGTCCGGTGCCCTTCAGCCGGTTGACGCTTGCCGCGCAGCTGGAAGTCCTGGCGCAGCCGGGCGAGTCCTCGTGGGCCGCGTGCGCACCGCTGAATCCGTTCCTGATCCCCTGGCGCGCGAGGGCCGCGCGTGGTGGTCTCGCCGTCTCGCGCTGGCCCCGGAAGGCCGACCGGTGGCTGAGCGGGCAGGCCTATGCGCGGCGCTTTGCCGCGCTCCTGCGGACGGCTCCCGCTCCGGCGTTGTTCGCCGAGGCCGGCGCCCGGGCGTCGTCGGAGTTCATCCGCGAGCGGCTCGGCAGCGACAACTTGTATCCGCTGCTTTGGAGCAACGCCCCGTGAAGATCCGCGCCGTCATCTTCGATGTCTACAACACCCTGCTCGAGGTCGCCCCGCCGCCCTCGGATGCCGGCCTGCGCTGGGAGGCGCTCTGGCAGGAGCTGTTTGGAACGGGCGCCCGGCTGGACCTCGCCGACTTTGGGGCCGACTGCGCGCGAGCCGTCGCGCGCGAGCACGCTTGCGCCAAGGCGGCCGGGATTCCGCACCCCGAGGTATTTTGGCCGGATATCGTGGCCGAGGTCGTGCCTGAGATGGAGGGGCTCGCCGAGAGTGGTCGCGCCGAGTTTGTGTACCGGCAGATCGGACTGACGCGCACGGTGCGGCTCGAACCGCATGTCGCGACGGTGTTGCGTGGACTGCCGCGGGGCGGCCGGGCGTGCGGCATCGCGTCCAATGCGCAAGCCTACACGCTGCGCGAGCTGGCCGAGGCGCTGGCCGGGGCGGAGCTTTCGCCCGCACTTTTCTCACCGGAGCTGTGCTTCTGGTCGTTCGCGCACGGTTTCAGCAAACCCGATCCGCACGTCTTTCGCCTGCTGACGGCGCGGCTGCGCGCGCGCGGCGTGCAGCCGCATGAGACGCTCATGGTCGGGGACCGCGTGGACAACGACATCGAGCCGGCCAGAGCGCAGGGCTGGCAGACCTGGCAGATCACGGCGCCGACCGCAGCGAGTTGGGCGCTTCTGGCCAACTGGCTCGAGGAGCGCAGCTGATGCGACATTTTTATGGACACGTGTTTTCTTCCTCTCACTCCGCCGAAACGCATCGGATTCATCTCCACTCGCTTTCACGGGACGGACGGCGTCACGCTCGAGGCGCGCAAGTGGGCGCATGTCCTCGAGAGCATGGGGCACTCGTGTTTCTGGATGGCCGGACTGCTCGATGCGCCACCGGAGGTCAGCCATCCATCACCGTTGGCCTACTTCAACCACCCGGAGGTTGCCGCCGTGCAGAAGCACCTCTTCGGAGTTACGACCCGCAGCCGGGAGATTTCCACTCGCATCCAGGCGCTCAAGGAACTGCTGAAGGACGAGCTCTATCGCTTCATCGAGAAGTTCCGGTTGGAGGTGATTGTGGCGGAAAACATCCTCGCGATCCCGATGCATGTGCCGCTGGGCCTCGCGATGACCGAGGTGCTGGCGGAGACCGGTTTGCCGACGATCGCGCATCACCATGACTTCGCCTGGGAGCGGGAGCGCTTCGTCGTCAGCGCGGTCAACGACTACTTGCGCGCGGCCTTTCCCGGCGGTCTGCCGGGGATGGAGCACGTGGTCATCAACTCGATGGCGCAGAAGGAGCTTGCCCGGCGCTGCAGTCGATCCGCGGTTGTCATCCCCAATATCATCGATTTCGAGACGCCGCCGCCGGGGATCGACGACTACAATCGGGACCTGCGCAGCGAGATCGGGCTGCGGGAGGACGACTGGTTGATCCTCCAGCCGACGCGCGTCGTGCAGCGCAAGGGTATCGAGCATGCGATCGAGCTCGTGCGGCGCCTGAGGGATCCGCGCGCGCGGCTCGTCGTCTCGCATGCCGCGGGCGACGAGGGCAACGCGTACATGGCGATGCTGCATGACCGGATCGCCGATGCCGGGATCGAGGTGCGCTTCATCGCCGATCGGGTCGGTGAGACGCGAACCCGCGATGCCCAAGGACGGAAGGTCTACACGCTCTTCGATGTCTATGCGCATGCCGACCTCGTGACCTATCCCAGCCACTACGAGGGCTTCGGCAACGCCTTCCTCGAAGCGATCTACTTCGGAAAACCGGTGGTGGTGAACACCTATGCGGTTTACGCCCGGGATATCGATCCGCTTGGGTTCAAGACCATCGAGATGGATCAGCTGGTGACGGGCGCCGTGGTCGAAGAAGTTCGCGCAGTGCTGAACGATCGGGCGCTGCGGGAGGAGTGGGCGCGCACGAACTATGCGCTGGGCCTGAAGTACTTCTCCTACGCTGTGGCGCGCCGCAAACTCGCGGCACGCCTGGCGAATCTCTTCGGCGAGGGGGTGTAGGTTCGCCGGATTTGCCGGGGCGCGTCAGCCCCGGGCGGCCTTCTCGAAATCGTCGAGGCGGTCGGCGAGGCCCACGACGATGAGGGTGTCGCCGCGCTCGAGCCGGAGGTCGGGGGCGGGCTCGAGCACGCGGCGCTCGTCGCCCACGCTGCGGCAGACGAGCACGACGTTGACCTTGTACTTCGCCGGAAGATGCAGCTCGCCGAGCGTGCGGCCTGCCAGTGCGGTGCCGAGCACGGTTTCGCCCATCTGGTATTCGCCCGGGAGCGGCATGCGCACACTGAACGAATCGCGGCGGATGCGCTCGGCGAGGCGGTAGGCCATGTCGCGACCGGGCACGATCACCTCGTCGGCGCCGAGGCGCGTGAGCACGGCGGCATGGCGCTCGTCCATCGCGCGGGCGATGAGGTGCTTCACCTTCAGCTCCTTGAGGGTGAGCGTGGCCAGCACGCTGCCCTTCATGTTCTCGCCCACGGCGACGACGACGACATCGGCCTCGAGGGCGCCGGCGGCGCGCAGGGCGGCGGCATCCTCGCAGTCGAGCTCGACGGCGCGAAAGCCGTCCTCGGCAAGCTCCTGCACGCGCTGCGGGTTGGCGTCGGCGACGACGACTTCGCAGCCGAGTTCGCTCAGGCGGGTGGCGAGGTTGGAACCGAAGCGTCCGCCTCCGACGATGAAAGTGCGTTTGGCCATAGGAGAAAGGGATCAGCCGAGGGTGAGGGTCTCGGGTGGGTAGCGCACGCCAGAGAATGCCGGCGGGCGTGCGAGGAACATCGCGAGGACGAGCGGGCCGACGCGACCGCCGAACATGAGGACGATCACGATCAGCTTGCCCGGAATCGTGAGCAGTGGCGTGACACCGGTTGAGAGCCCGACGGTACCGAAGGCCGAAACGGCTTCGAACATCAATCCGAGCCAGTGGTGGGGTGTGGCACCGGAAGGTGCGTTCTGTTCGGAGACGAGCAGGAGGATCGAGGCGAACAGCAGGAAGGTGCCGGCGATGAGCGTGAAGAGGACGGCGGTCGAGGCTTGCTTCTCTGGGATTGAGCGTCCCCAGAGCACGATGGCCGAGCGTCGGCGCAGAGCGGTCCATGCGGCGAGGCCGAGGAGCGCGAAGGTGACGGTCTTGATGCCGCCGGCCATGGAACCGGGGGCGCCGCCGACGAACATGAGCGCCATGGTGCCAAGCAACGTGGCCGGACTCATGGTCCCGATTTCGACGGTATTGAAGCCGGCGGTGCGCGACATCGTGGAATGGAAAGCTGCCTCACCGAGGCGAACGGAAAGGTCGCCGGTGCTGAGTGCGCCGTTCCAGTCTGCGACGAAGGTGAAAGCGGTGCCGGCGATGAGAAGGAGCGCGGTGAGCACCAGAGAGAGGCGGGTCTGTATCGTGAGGTAGCCGCGGGCGCGAGGATCGCGCAGCCAGAAGCGGTAGAAACGCAGGTTCACGAGCGTCAGCAGCCCAACCCCACCGGCAACGACAAGGAGGGAGATCATGGCGAGGCGCAATGGGTCCTGCCGCCAATGCACGAGACCTTCGGGAAAGGTGGAAAGGCCGGCATTGCAGAATGCGCTCACCGAATGGAACACGGCATGCCATAGGCCGGTTGGGCTGTGACCGGTTGGGTCGGAGGTTGGCAATGCGTAGAGGACGACGGCACCGACCAGCTCGAAGAAGAGCACGAAGCCGAGGGCGTGGAGGAAAATTGCGAAAGGGGTGACGGTGCGCAGGCCGCCGACGGTGTTGCGGATGAGGTGCTCGTCGGCGAGGGAGAGGCGTCGGCCGCTGAGGATGAGGAAGAGCGTGCCAGCGGTCATGATGCCCACACCGCCCAACTGGATGAGGAGAAGCAGGACGAGTTGCCCGGGAGGGCTGAGAACCTCGGCGACGTTGACGGTGGTCAGCCCAGTGACGCAGACCGCCGAGGTGGAGAGAAAGAGGGCGTCGAGTGCCGGCATGGTGGTGCCGGGACGGTGGCACCAAGGCAGCCAAAGCAGAACGGAGCCAACGAGGATCAACGTCGCGAATCCGAGCGGGATGCTGCGAATCTGCCCCACAAGGCGAGTTCGTTGCTGGTCGGTAAGCGGCATCGATCAGAAATCGTGGACGCCGTGCAACCGACGACAAGAGTCGGTTGCGCGCGGGCGCGCCTACTCGGTGAGATCGGCGGGGGTGAGCTCGGTCTCGTGGCAGGCGTGGAGGAAGGAGGCGGCGCTCCAGGCCTGGAAGGCCTTGCCCATCGGGCGACCGGTGCCGCCGTGGGCCCACTCGTTGAACTCCCACTCGTGGTCGCGGCCGAGCTGGTTGAGGCGCGCGAGCCGGAGCAGTTCCTGGCGGGCCACCTCGTGTAGGCCCAATCGATGGATACAGCGGACCCACAGGCCGCCGATGAACGGCCAGATGCCGCCGTTGTGGTAGTGGTGCGGGAGGTTGAGGAGGTTGACCGTGTAGTAGGTGCGCCAGTCGGGATCGCCGGACTGCACGACGGGATAGAGATTGGTCACGGGCCAGGGCTGGTTCACGCCGACGCCCCACATGAACCGGAACGCGGTGCGCGCGCGGTCGAGGTCGAGCAGGTTCATGAGGAACGCGAGCAGGTTGCCGTAGACATCGCACCGCCAGTTGAAGGCGAAGGGCGTGATCTCGGCGATGAGGTACTGGGTGTCGCCGAGGGAGAACTGCCGGTCGGCGAAGCGGTTCACGGTGTGGCCGGTGCCGGGCGCGGCGGGCGCGCTGCCGTGCTGGGTGGTGCTGGGCCAGAAGGTGTCGAGCAGGCGCCCGCGGATACGCTGGGCCCAGCGCAGGTAGTCGGCGGCGCGGTCGAAGTCGCCGAGGAACTCGATGAGGCGGCCGAAGCAGACGTTGGCGCGGTACCAGAGGACCTCGTCGTAGAGCACGTTGTAGCTGCGGCCGAAGAGGTCGGTCCAGTCGCCGGCCTCGGGGATCTCAAGCAGGCCGTCGTTGTTGCTGTCGTGCGCGGTGAGCCAGTCCATCGCGCGCTGGAGGGCGGGGCGGTGGCGGCGGAGGAACTCGAGATCGCCGGTACGCGTGACCCAGCTGTAGACGGCGACCACGAGCCAGAGGCCGCTGTCGATCGAGCAGATGTTGCCCACGCCGCCGTAGTCGGGCTCGCCGGTGTCGATGCGGACGTTGGCGGGGATCTGGCCGGAGGGCGTGATCGCGCCGAGCAGCGTCTCGAGCGTGGCGCGCTGGCAGGCGGCGATGTCGGGCTGGTCGGCGAGGTCGAGGGTGTGGATGACCGTGAACGAACCGTCGCGCGCCCACACGGAACGGTAGTTCACGTCGGTGCCGGTGACGGTGTTGTCGGTGAGCGAGCAGGCGGAGAAGCCGAGCGGGGTGATGTTCTTGCGCAGGGCGACGAGGGCGCGGTCGTACGCGGTGCGCAGGAACGCGCGGTCCGCGTCGGTGAAGACGGGGAACGTCGTGTCGTTGAAAAGCAACCGCAGGGGGGCGGTCTGGTCCTGGGCGGGGATCTCGGTCTCTAGGGCGCCGGGCTGCCGGCGGACGACGCCGAAGTGGCGCAGGCCGTCGAGCACGCCGTCGGCGAGGACGTGGCGGGCGGTGTAGATGGGGATGTCGACGGTGGCCTCGAAGAGCTCGGGGTGGGCGTTGTCGACGATGATGCCGCGCACGCCGGGCAGGCGGAACATGGAGGAGTCGTTACCGGTGTCGCCGGCGACGAGGACCTGCGCGAGCGGAAGGTGGAGCCGGGCGCAGAGCCACTCGAGCGCGCCGCCCTTTGTGGCGTTGCGCGGGAGCAGGTCGAGGTCGCGGGCGCTGGAGTAGACGATGCTGACCTCGAGGCTGGCGGCGGCGAGGGAGAGGCGAAGATCCTCGATCTGGTTCGGGGTGGCGTGTTCGAGAAACCAACTCGACTTGAAGGTGTGTTGGAACTCGTCGGACTGACGGCGGATGCCGGGAAAGACGGCGGCGACGGTGTCGACGCGGGCGCGGTCCCAGCCGGCGGCCAGGTGGGCGTCGAAGTCGTCGAGCGCATGGCCGGCGCGGACGTCGAAGACCTGGGTGCCCACTCCGCCGATGTAGTAGTCGGGCGCGGGCAGGAGCTCGGCGGCGACGAGGCGTTGCATGTCGGCGACGAGGCGGCCGCTGTTGTAGGCGAGGAGCGGGCGGCGTTCGGCGGGGAGCGACTCCCAGGCGGCCTTGAACCGGCGGGCGGACTCGGGGTTGCCGAGCAGGGTGCCGTCGAGGTCGGTGCTGAAGAGGCGGATGGCGGGGGCGGTTTTCGTCATGGTCATCGGCGGTGCGCGGCGGGCTTCACCGTGGCGTGCGGGCGCGGCAAGGCAAGAGGCGGAGCCATAGTTTCGGCCGACAATGGTATCAGCGGCAACGATGGAGCGCTGGCCCTTCCTACTCGGCCGTGTCGAAGGCGGTCTCGGCGCGGAGGAGGTCGTGCAGTGTCACCAGGCCGATGATGCGGTCGTCGGCGCCGGCGCGGATGAGGACCAAGCCGGCGGGGGAGTCGATGAGGAGTTGCTGGACGTCGTGGATGGACGTCTCGCGGCGGGCGGTGGGGGCGGGCTGGAGCTGCGGGGTGCGGTTCTCCGCGACGGCGGCCTGGGCCTCGGCGCGGGTGAGCAGGCCGAGCGGGCGGGAGTCGGTATCGACGACGGGGAAGCAGGCGAAGTTGCTCCCGGCGAGGAGCCGCGCGAGGGCGGCGGGTGTGGTGTCGCGGACGAGGACCGGGCGGAAGTTGGCGATGCGGCTGATCGGGGCTCGTTGCCAGGAATGCAGGTCGCGCGGGGGCATGATGCGTTCGATGTCCTGGCCGTCCTGCGCGAGGATGGCGTCGTAGATGTTGTGGCGAGAGAGCAGCAGCGAGAGCGGCCGGGCGACGAGGGCGGCGACGACCAGTGGCGGCACGATGGCGAACTCGTGCGTCATCTCGAAGACGATCAGCACGCTGGTGACGGGCGCGCCGCCGATCGAGGCCAGTCCGCTCGACATGCCGACGACGGCCAGCAGCGCCATGTCGTTGGGCGCGAGCGGATGGACGAGGTTGACCAGGCCGGCGACGGACGCACCGGCGAGCCCGCCGAAGAAGAGCGTGGGCGCGAAGAGCCCGCCGCTGCCGCCCAGCCCGAAGCAGATCGCGGTGGCGACGACCTTGGCGGCGAGGAGCAGGGAGGCGTCGTCGAGCGGCACGGCGCCGCGCAGCGAGGCGGAGAGGTCATCGTAGCCGCCGCTGAAGACGCCCAGTCGGCCGGTGAGCGCGAATACGCCGATGCCGAGCGCCCAGACCGCGAACCCGCCTAGGCCGGCGCGCATCCAGGGCGCCAGGGCGCGCGGCCGGCGGTTCCAGCCGCGCAGCGCGAGCGCGCCGCGCTGGAAGAGATGTCCGACCACCGCCACGGTTGCGGCGACCACCGGTACGGCGAGGTAGGTGGCCCAGTGCACGCCGTTGATTGCGCCGAGGGCGAAGGCGGGTTGCTCGCCCACAAGACCGTGGGCCAGCAGCGCGGCCACGACGGAAGCGAGCAGGATGCCGCCGATGAGCCGGCTGTTGAGGTCGCCGACGACCTCCTCAAGCACGAAGGTGACGGCGGCCAGCGGGGCGTTGAAGGCGGCGGCGAGGCCGGCGGCGGCCCCGGCGGCGGTGGCGGCGCGGCGGTGGTGGACCGGCTCGCCGGTGGCGGAGGCGAGACTGGAGGCGACACTGCCGCCGATCTGGAGCGCGGGGCCTTCGGGTCCGAGGCTGGAACCGCCGCCGACGGCGATCAGGCTGCCGAGGAACTTGAGCGGGGCGAGGCGGTGGCGGACCTGACCGAAGTCTTTCCAGAAGGAGAGTTTCAACCGCGGGATGCCGCCGCCGCCGGCCTCCGGGCAGAAACGGGTGAGCATCCAGCTCGAGAAGGCGGCGGTGCCGACGACGAGCAGCAGGCTGGCGACGAGGAACTGTGGCCGGCCCAGATGCGAGAGTTCGACGAGTCCGTGGTGGTAGAATACGTGGATCCCTGTCTGGAAGGCTACCGCCGCCAGCCCGGCGGCGAGACCGTACAGCGTGGTGCGCAGGATCAGGCGGGCGGTGGGCGGCAGGCGGGCGAAGAAGGCCGCGACCGGATTCGAACTCATCCTTCTTTCTTTTCTGCGGGTGCGGGCCCGGCAAGAGGCGAATCCTCGACGTCGAGAGTGGATTGCACGCCGGTGTGATCCCAAGCCTGCGGGGCGGCCATCGACGGCTCGAACTCGGCGAGCGGCACCGTGGTGCCGATGCGCGCGAATGCGGCGGCCAACGTGAGGCTGAGACCGGAGGCGAGTGTCCACGCCAGCGCGCGCTGGTCGGCGCCGGCGTGGGCGAGGACCTCCACGGCGACGGCGGCGATGGTGAGCATCGGCGCGGCGATGACATGGGCGGCCGGTGCGGTGCCCAACATGCGGGCGAAGAACCATCCGTAGGTGCTGCGCCGCAGGACGAAGAGCAGCATGCCGGTGATCACGGCGAGCGGGAAGACCAGCGTGAGCATGAGCCGCGGTTCGACGAGCGTGCCGAGGCTGAAGAAGAACACCGGCACGAACAACCGGTCGCGCAGCGGTTCGAGCCGGTGGCTGAGCTGCGCCTCCTGATCGGTGGTGCGGCTGATGAACAGCCCGAGCACGAAGGCCGTCTTCGGCGCGGCCAGTCCGAGCCGTTGGCCGAGCGCGGCGATGGCGAAGATCGCCAACACGAGGAAGTGGACCTGGATCTTCAGGCCGTAGCCGAGCAGCCGGGTGAGGTGCGGAGCGCCGCGCACGGCGACCAACGCCGCGAGGACGGCCGCCGCCAATAGTCCGAACATCTTCAGCACGACCTTCCACCAGACCGCGCCGCCCAGCACCGGGTCGGCGCCGGCGAGCAGGAGGATGCCGAGCACCTCGGCCGCCACGATCCATTCGAGAAACCGGCGGCGGCTGCCCGAATCGGGAAACCCGTGGTGGAGCCAGAGCGGATACGCCATGCCCACCGAGGTGCTGGCCAGCGCCACGGCGGCCACGAGCGCGTGCGGCCACGGGACGCCGGCCAACCACCCGATGGCGGTGAGCGGCGGCAGTTGCCAGGCCATCCACAATGCGGCGCGGCGCACGGCCTTGAGGGTGCGCCGCCGTTGCGGCAGCTCGATCTCGAGGCCGACGGAGAACAGCAGCAGCACGAAGCCGAACTGGCCGATCTCGCGCCAGACGTGTCGCACGGGTTCGCCCATGAACGCGCCCGCGACGATGCCCGCCACGATGTAGAGCGGGTAGAGCAGCCCCGGCCGCTCGAGCCGCCGGCAGAAATCGGGCAGCGCGAGCAGCAGGAGGATGAGGAGGACGGCGCCTTCGAGGATTGTCATGCGGGGGCGGAGTCACCTTCCGACCCCGGCGGACGTTTGCAACCCAGCGTTTGTCGAAGTGGCGAAAATCCCGCTCGGGCGCGGCGCTCAGCGGAAGAGCAGCGGGAGGAAGTCGGCGAGATAGTTGCGCCAGTTGGTCCACTCGTGGCCGCCTTCGGTGAGCATGTAGGTGAAATTCACCTCGCGCTGCGCGAGCCAGGTGCGGGCGGAGCGGATCGCCGGCCTTCGCGGCGGCGAGCGGGGCAAAGTGATCCCTTGTTGTGAGTTAGGCCTGAATACCGTTGTTGGCAGACGGACGTACGGCGGCGACGTAGCGCCGCCCTGCTATGAAGGCGTCGGAGGCAAGGATGAAAAAAGTCTGTGGATTTCTGGGTGGTGAACTTCTTTGGTCGGGGCTTGGGAGGGTGGGAGTTCTCCGCTCCTTTGGGAGCAGGGGAAGGGGGGGGAGGGATGTGGCCGACGGCCGGAGGGAGTGTCTCGCGTCCCAGGCCTGCGGGTGGTGTGCCCGAGGCTAACCTGCTATCCGCGCGTGAGGGGCGGGCCCATCAGCGCAAGTTGCTGTATACAGTCGAGGGCGACCGGAAAGGGACGGAGCGGGCGGCACAATCTCCAGAACGGGGGGCACCCAAGGGCGGCGGCGTGTGCGCTCCACTCCGAAAGGCGAAGTCGGCGACAGGGCAAAGAACGGGAATCGTCGGTCGGGGTGTGCCGTGGGGTTAGGGGGTGGGGACGTTGAGGTGGAGCTGCTCGGGGGTGGTCTGCTTGGTGGCCAGGCGCCAGAGGTCCACGGCGAGTCTGCGCGCGGCAGCGACGGCGAGTTTGCGGCGTGCCGCGCCTTTGACAGCGCCTTCGACGAGTTTGCGCACGGGAGGGTAGTCGGGCTGCCAGCGCACCAGCCGCCAGACCAGCTCGATGAGCAGGTGGCGCACGTTGGGGTTGCCGTGGCGGTTGATGTGGCCGTCGCGCTGGGTCGTGCCGGACTGGTGGACGCCGGGGCACAGGCCGGTGTAGCTGGTCACCTGCCGGCGGTTCTTGAACCGGGCCCAGTCGCAGATCTCGCGGGCGAGCATCACCCAGGTGAGCGCGCCGACGGCCTTGGGCAACTGCGCGGGGGCGGCCGCTTCGAGTTCGGTGTGGACGGCGCGTTCCTGCGCGTCGAGTTCGAGCAGGATCTTGCGCATCACTTCCAGGCGCTCGACCAGCCAGGCCGGCAGGTCGGCAGAGAGAGCGGCCCAGTTCGACGCGCGCCACCAATGACCGGTGACGTGGCGGCCCTGGGTGAGCAGCAGGCTGCGGCCGCGCGCCTCCCAGGCGTGGCGGTCGTGCTTGAGTTGTTCGCGCAAGCGCACCAGGCCGCGGGCCTGCTCGGCCTCGGGGGTGGGCACGGTGACCACGGTGAAGGCCTTCGTGTTGCCGCGCAGGTAGCGGTCGAGCTTGTCGCCGAGCGCGGCGGAGTCCAAGCCGTCGGTCTTCTGCTGCCGGCCGTCGGCCAGCGCGGTGGGCACGACCACCAGACTGAGCGCGCCAACGGCCAGCAGCCGGCGGTGCAGGACATAGCCGCAGGGGCCCGCCTCCTGGCAGACGTGTACGGTGCGGCCGGCTTTGACCAGACCGGCGACCAGGTCGACCAGTTGCCCAACGCTGAACTTGAGCGGGCGCTCCGGCAGCGCTCCGTCCAGTTGCAGGCTCGCGACGATGTCCCGGGCGTGCACGTCGGCGCCGATCTTCACCGTCTCGCACTTGCTGGCGAGAATGCGGTCGTTCAGTTTGCGGATGTTAGTTGTAGTAATCATACGGCCGGCAGGTTGGACGTTTTTGTCCCGCCTGTCGGCCTCATGGCATCTCCAATGGGGACGAGCGACGGCCTTGCGTTGTTCGCAGATACGGAGGGCGCCGCAAGTCGGCGCCCCGACGGGGATGCAGGCGGTCGACCATTGGCCTCGCTATGCTGCAGTACGCGGCTGGGGATCGGCCTATGGCCTCGGTCGCCGCGTTCCTCGCTACGCTACGGTACGCGGCTGGGATTGGGTCGGCTGGCGCCTCCTTCGCCGCGTTCCTCGCTACGCTGCGGTACGCGGCTGGCGAGGAGGCGGGCGATGAGGGCGAGGAGGTTCTCGGTGAGATAGGGCTTCTGGAGGACCTGGGTGCCTTCGGGGATGCTCTCGCCTTCGGCGGGGGAATCGGCGGCGTAGCCGCTGGCGAAGGCGACGGGGATCTCCGGGCGGAGGGCGAGGCAACGGCGGGCGGCCTCGAAGCCGCTGAGGCGGGGCATCATCACATCGAAGAATAGCGCGTCGATGCTGGCGGGGTCGCGTTGGAAGCGTTCGACGGCGGCCTGGCCATCCTCGACGGCTTCGACGGTGTATCCGGCGCGGCGGAGTGCGACGGTGGCGAAGCGGCGGATGGGGTCGTTATCCTCGGCGAGGAGGATGGTGGCGCTGTGGCCGGTGGTGGCGGGGGGCTGGGCGACGGGTTGGGCGGCGGCCTTCTCGCTTGGTTTTACGAACGGCAGATGGATGACGAAACGGGCGCCGTGGCCGGGCTGGCTGAATACCTCGATGTGGCCCTCGTGCTGGCGGACGATGCCGTAGACGACGGCGAGACCGAGGCCGGTGCCCTTGTCGCGGGGCTTGGTGGTGAAGAAGGGCTCGAAGATGCGGTCGAGGGTGGATTGGTCCATGCCGAGGCCGGTGTCGGCGACGGTGAGCCGGGCGAGTTCCTCGCCGGGGCGGCGGCCGAGGTGGATGGCGGCGACGCGGTCGAGCGCGACGGGTTCGAGGCGGAGGGCGAGCGTGCCGCCCTTGGGCATGGCGTCGCGAGCGTTGACGGAGAGATTGAGGAGAACCTGTTCGAGCTGTCCGCGGTCGGCGAGGACGACGATGGGGTGGGGCGAGGGCTGGAGATCGAGGCGGATGTTTTCCGGGATGAGCCGGCGGATCATCTTCACGTGGGCGGCGAGGAACTCGTTGAGCTCGGTCTCCTCGCGGGCGAGGGCTTGGCGGCGGCTGAAGGCGAGGAGCTGGCGCGTCATCTGCGCGGCGCGCTGGACGGTCTTGCTGATTTCGTGGAGGGACTCGGCGCGTTCGGAATCGGTGAGGGCGGGGTCTTCGGCGAGCTGGGCGTTACCGCCGATGACCTGGAGGAGGTTGTTGAAATCGTGGGCGATGCCGCCGGCGAGCAGGCCGATGGCTTCGAGTTTCTGGGCGTGGCGGAGCTGGTCTTCGAGGGCGGCCTGGCGCTCGGTGGCGGTGCGCAGCTCGGTGATGTCGCGTAGGAAACAGAGGAGGGCGGGGCGGCCGTCCCACTCGATGGCGGCGATGCTGGACTGGGCCCAGCGGCGGGTGCCGTCGCGGCGGAGGAGCGGCCAGCCGGCGTGGAGGGGCGGTTCTTCGCCGCGGAGGGCGGCGGCGCAGCGGGCGTCGAGTTCGGTGCGGGTGGAGGGATCGACG
>Ga0209373_10003299_pt1 | contig 15094 bp, 12 predicted proteins | sample Higcelweek5metaG_FD_187173 | JGI IMG/M metagenome (GOLD analysis project Ga0209373, IMG submission 187173) | Freshwater pond sediment microbial communities from the University of Edinburgh, under environmental carbon perturbations - High... | ecosystem: Environmental > Aquatic > Freshwater >...
AGGTCGCCGCCATCCTTTTTTAAGCTCTGAATCTTTGATTCAGAGCTTTTTTTTTGCCCAAATTTTTGAACATAAAAAAACAGAACCGGAGTTCTGCTTTAATTATTTCTTTCGACTTAGAACTAAGTATGAAAATGGGGGGTCGTGTTCAGGGTGCTCAGCTTCAATAATAGTATCCCAGTCTGTATAATTTATTTCGGGGAAGAATACATCTGCTTCATAATCCTTATGGACTTGGGTAAGATAAATTTTATCTGCTATTGGAAGAAACTGAGTGTAAATCATTCCTCCACCTATTATAAAGTTTTCTTTATCGGTATCACATACACGAATTGCTTCTTCGATAGATTGCACTAATTCTGCTCCGGGACAACAATCTTCTGGACAATCCGTAATGACAATGTTTCTTCTATTTGGCAACGCGCCATTAGGCAGTGAAAAAAATGTGCGTCTACCCATAATTAAAGTATTACCTGTGGTAATCTGCTTAAACCTTTTCAAATCGCCACTAATATGCCAAAGCAAATCATTGTTTTTTCCAATGGCATTGTTTTTTGCTATCGCAACAATTATTGTAAAACTCATAGTATTGTTTTAAATTGAAATTTCTCCTTTGATATGTGGGTGTGGATCATAATTTACAAGTTCAAAATCCTCGAATTTAAAATCAAAAATAGATTTTACTTTAGGATTCAATTTCATATCTGGTAGCTTTCTTGGTTCTCGGTTTAATTGCAAATCTACCTGATCCAAATGATTTAGGTAAATATGAGCATCGCCGAAAGTATGTATGAATTCGCCCGGTTTATATCCAGTGACCTGAGCAACCATTAAAGTCAAAAGTGCATATGAAGCAATGTTGAATGGTACTCCAATAAATAAATCAGCACTTCGTTGATATAACTGACAGGAAAGTTTGCCTTCTGCTACGTAAAACTGAAAAAGCGAATGGCATGGAGGCAAAGCCATAAAATCAATGTCCGCCACATTCCATGCACTGACGATGTGTCTTCTCGAATCAGGATTTTCTTTTAGACTTTTAATAAGATTGCTGATCTGATCGATACTTTTGCCGTCCGCAGTTGGCCACGAACGCCATTGATAACCATAAACATGACCAAGATTTCCGTTCTCATCAGCCCATTCATCCCATATCTTAACACCGTTGTCACGGAGATATTTTATATTAGTATCGCCCTGCAAAAACCATAAAAGTTCGTGAATAATGGATTTAAGATGAAGTTTCTTAGTGGTCAGACATGGAAATCCTTCTTCAAGATTAAACCTCATCTGATATCCAAAAACACTAACTGTACCCGTCCCTGTTCTGTCAGTCTTTTTACAGCCATGGTCCCTTACATGTTCCAATAAATCAAGATATTGACGCATTTTGTGTTACTTTATATTAGTATTGATAAAATCAAATCTTTAGTAAAAGCCAAATTTGGAATTAGAATTTATCTTCGTTGCGACGCTTAATTTCATCTCTTATTATTGAGGCTTTTTCGTAATCTTCATTCCTTATTGCCTCATTCATGAGGGTTTCTAGCTCGCCAACTGAATAATTCAGATATCCAGTAATAGCTTCTTTTACCTTTTTTTCCCCTGGTTCTGTTTGTATTTCTGGAATATCTTCTGTAATTTTAAGAACAATTCCCGCTTTTCTGACTATTTCAGCTGTTGTGTAGATTGGACTATTGAATCTAAGAGCTAAAGCAACAGCATCCGATGTCCTTGAATCTATTATCTTTGTTTGTCCTTCTTTTTCAAAATATAATTTTGAGTAAAAAATTCCTTCTTCGAGCCGGTGAATAAAAACCTCTTTCAGGTTTATTCCGAAATCCGTCGACATAGTATGAAATAAATCATGCGTTAATGGTCGAGGTGGTTTAAGATTCTCTAACTGAATAGCAATTGACTGGGCTTCAAACCCTCCTATAATAATAGGAATTCTTTCATCACTGTTATTAACAGATAAAATCAAAGCATAAGCCCCGGCCTGAGTCTGACTGTATGATAAACCCAAAACTTCAAGTTTGATTTTTTCCATTTCTGTCCTTTTGCTTACAAATATAAAGAATCAATTTTGATAAACGTCTTAATATTTTAACTTAAATTAAGTATTTATCCACAGAAAACAAATGTATAAATTACTGTGAAACTGAACTTTCGAACTCTTCTAATTCAGCAACAGCAGACTCCCACAAGTGCATTTGTTCGTCCAACTCCTTTGTTAGTTTGGTAAACATATTGTAAATAACTTGTGTTTTTGCCGCATCTAATTCTTCTGGTTTAGAGAGATGATTATTTAGTGTTGCAATTTCTTTTTCAAGCTTTTCAATTTCTTTCTCGTATTTGTCAATTCTATTCTGAATAGTTCTTCTTTTCTTCTCTGTTTCTTTTCTTTCCAGGTATTGAGTTTTATTATCAGAAGGTTTTTCTTTCAAAGCTGCTGACATAGCTTTTTCTTTCAGCTCAATTTCTTTTAGATTTTCGAGCTTTCGGCGGCGTAAAAAGTCATATATACCTCCAATGTGTTGCCTGATTTTCTGATCTCGAAATTCATAAACTTTATCTACGAGACCGTCAAGGAAATACCTGTCATGCGAAACTAGAATTAAAGTTCCATCATACTTTAGCAGAGCTTGTTTTAAAATGTCTTTGGATCTCATGTCGAGATGATTCGTTGGCTCGTCAAGAACGAGTAAGTTATATGGTTCAAGTAATAGCTTTGCAAGAGAAAGTCTAGAGTGTTCTCCACCAGACAAAACCTTCACTTTCTTATCTATATCTTCTCCAGAGAAAAGAAAAGAGCCTAAAATGTCACGAATCTTAGTTCTAATATCGCCAACTGCTACTTTGTCAAGTGTTTCAAAAACTGTAAGATCTGGGTCTAGCAGTTCATCCTGATTTTGTGCAAAATAGCCGATTTTTACGTTGTGTCCAATTTTTAATTCGCCGGTATATTCTAATTCACCTATTATTACTCGCGATAAGGTAGTTTTACCTTCTCCATTTCTACCAACAAAAGCAACTTTTTCGCCCCTTTCAATGACAATATCAATTTTATCTAGAATCAGTTTCTTTCCATAAGCCTTATTAAGTTCTTTAGTTTCAACAACCACATCTCCAGCACGAGGTGCCGTCGGGAATTTGATGTTCATAGACGAATTGTCAAGATCGTCAACTTCCAGTCTGTCAAGTTTGTCGAGCTGTTTTAAACGAGACTGAACCTGGTTAGCTTTAGTAGCCTTATATCTGAATCTTTCTATGAATTTCTCAGTGTCATTAATTAACTTTTGTTGATTCTCAAAGGCTGCAACCTGCTGAAGAATCCGTTCTTCTTGCAGTACTTTAAATTTGGAATAAGATACTTTATAATCGTAAATCCTTCCCATATTAATTTCAATGGTACGATTTGTTACATTATCAAGGAATGCGCGGTCGTGCGAAATTGTTAAAACAGCACCTCGATAGGTTTCCATAAATTCCTCTAACCATTGAATTGCTTCTATGTCGAGATGATTAGTCGGTTCGTCAAGTAAAATAACTTCAGGGTTTCTTAAAAGGATTTTTGCCAACTCTATTCGCATACGCCATCCGCCGCTGAATTCAGAAACCTTACGTGTTAAATCTGTCCTCGAAAATCCTAGTCCTTTCAGTATTTTTTCAATCTCCTGATCAATGTTGTCAAGCCCCGAAATATTTAGATGTGCATTCAGATGTGTTAATCTATCTAGAAGATTTGCATATTCTTTCCCAGTATAATCCGTGATTTCTGCAATTTTATGATTGATTTCTTCAAGTTCATGCTGCATTATAGATAGCTCTTTGAAAGCTTCACGGGCTTCTTCAAAAACATTTCTATCTGCATTTTGTAAAATCATCTGTTGTGGGAGATACCCAATACTGATATCTGTTGGCATCGAAATGTTGCCCTCAGTAGGAGAGACATGCCCACAGATAACTTTTAGCAGCGTGGATTTGCCAGCTCCATTTTTTCCTACGAGACCAATACGGTCTCGTTTATTTATCATAAAACCGATGTCGGAGAACAATTCAAAACCTCCGAAACGGATACATAGATTATTTATTGAAATCATTTTCCGAATTTAGGACTCCATCTTTAGTCCAATCGCATTATCATATTTTTCTTTTTCGTCTGTAATAAAACCAAACGAAATGTCATCAATTCTCAATTCTCCTTTTGTAACATGACCTAAAGTATGGAACGGAAATTTCTTTTCTAGCATGAAATCGATAAAATCCGGTTCTTTTTCAATCGGTACAGATACTACAACTCTGCCTTGTGATTCTCCGAAAAGGAAAGAGTCTGCTCTAACTTCTGCAGGAGTTGTTATGTCAAAACCAAGATTTTTAGGCATAGCTGATTCTAGTAATGCTATGTATAATCCTCCGTCCGAAACATCATGCAATGAATTAACCAAACAATTTGCAGCAAGATCTTGCAATAATTCTACAAGTTTTACTTCAAAATCAAGATCGAATTCTGGTGCTGGTGAGTTTTTTACTTTATGATAAGAATACAAATATTCAGAAGAGGCAATGTCGTTGCTGCATTTACCTATCATATAAATCATATCACCTTTGGTGCGGAAAGCCAGCGAAGTCTGATATAATTTTTCTTTTAGTAAACCTAACATTCCTATTGTTGGTGTTGGTGCTACTGGCTCAGTTTTTCCACCAATGGTTGTTTGATTGTAAAAAGAAACATTTCCTCCAGTTACTGGTGTGTCAAATGCACGGCAAGCTTTTCCCATACCTTTGATTGCATTTACAAATTGCCAGAATGCTTCTGGATTATATGGAGAACCAAAATTAAGACAATTTGTAATTGCTAATGGTTTTGCTCCTGTGCATGCTACGTTTCGTGCTGCTTCAGCAACTGCAATCATAGTCCCGATTTCTGGATCTGCCTGCACGTAACGACTATTACAGTCTGTTGTAACAGCCAAAGCAGTATTTGTTCCTTTAATATTTATTATTCCCGCGTCAGCAAATCTGTTAGTGGTCAAGTTTACAGTTCTAACCATTGTGTCATACTGCTCGTAAATCCATCTTTTCGAGGCAATATTTGGGTGACGTGTAAGAAAATCTGCAACTTCACGAAGATTTACATTTTCATTAATATCGTCGATATTGAATTTTTTATTTAATGCAATACTTGCTGGTTCTGTGTACTCTCTTTCATAAACTGGAGCTCCACCGCCAAGAACTAGGCTGTCAGCCGGTACTTCAGCTACAAGATTTCCTTTATAATAAAAGTATAATTTGTCTTCGTTAATTACATGTCCGATTTTGGCACAGTTAAGATCCCAACGAGCAAAAATATCTTCAACGACTTTTTCTTTTCCTTTTTCGATGACTACCAGCATTCTTTCCTGTGATTCTGATAACAGAATTTCCCATGCATCCATATTTGTCTGACGCAAAGGTACCAAGGACAAGTCAATAATCATCCCGCTTTTACCTTTTGCTGACATCTCTGAGGTTGAACAGATTATTCCTGCTGCTCCCATGTCCTGCATGCCAACCAGTGCGTCCGATCCAGCTAATTCCAATGAGGCTTCAAGTAATAATTTTTCTTGAAAAGGGTCACCAACTTGTATTGATGGAATGTCGTCAGCCGAGTCTTCTGTTAAATCTGCCGAAGCAAAGGTTGCACCATGAATTCCGTCTTTGCCAGTTGAAGATCCAACAATATATACGGGGTTTCCTTCTCCCTTAGCTATAGCCGAAATCATTTTTCCTTTCTCCATTATGCCAACTGACATGGCATTGACCAGTGGATTTGTATTGTATGATTCATCAAAATAAACTTCGCCACCTAAAACAGGTACTCCAAAAGCGTTTCCATAATCGCCAATTCCCTTAACAACACCTTTAAGCAGCCATTTCGTCCTTTCACTGTCAATATTGCCAAACCTTAACGAATTTAGTTGCGCTATAGGGCGGGCTCCCATAGTAAAAATATCTCTGTTGATTCCACCCACTCCAGTTGCTGCTCCTTGGTAAGGCTCTACTGCAGACGGATGGTTATGCGACTCTATTTTAAAAGCACATGCCAGACCATTTCCAATATCTACCAAACCTGCATTTTCCTCGCCTGCACCGGTCAATAAACAACCACCATCACGTGGTAAAGTTTTTAACCATTTTATTGAGTTTTTATATGAAGCGTGTTCACTCCACATAACTGAGTAAATACTTAATTCTGTAAAATTTGGTTCCCTGCCTAGATAATTCTTTATCATCTCAAACTCTTCAACATTAAGGCCCAGGCTCTTAACTACTTCGGGGGTAACTGCTTTTTCTGACATAAATTCATTTTTTTTCAGTGAACAAACCTACAAAAATTTTATAGAATTTCCTCGTCTAAAATCAATTTGTTATTAACTCTGAAATAATTTGAAATAAAATGGATTGGTTGTTTGGTGAAAAGCTTGTAACTACCGACTCTGAGCTCTGAACCCTACTTCAACTCTCTCAAATACAACTTTATAGTATTATCCAAACCAAAATATAGGGCATCCGAAATTAGTGCATGTCCAATGGAAACTTCGAGAACTCCTGGGACATTCTCAACAAAATATTTCAGATTGTCGAGATTTAAGTCGTGTCCGGCATTTATTCCTAGTCCAAGGTTTAGAGCTTTTTCCGCAGCCTTGGTAAATGGAGCAACGGCAAGTTCTTTGTCATTTGCGAAATTGGCAGCATACGGCTCAGTATATAATTCTATTCTGTTGGTCCCTGTTAGTTTTGCACCTTCAATATTCTTTATTTCAGTATCAACAAAAATAGAAGTTCTTATTCCTGCTTTCTGGAATTTAGTAATCACATCTTTTAAAAACGGCAAATGCTTTACCGTATCCCAGCCCGCATTTGATGTAAGGGCATCCGGAGGATCCGGAACAAGAGTAACCTGATGTGGTTTTGCTTTTAATACCAACTCAATAAAATCGTCGGAAGGATATCCCTCAATGTTGAACTCTGTAGTAATTATAGGTCTTATATCAAGCACATCCTGATATCTTATGTGCCTTTCATCAGGACGTGGATGAACAGTTATTCCTTGTGCTCCGAACATTTCGCATCTTTCTGCTGCAAGTTTTACATCAGGAGTGTTTCCTCCTCGAGCATTGCGAATAGTAGCAATTTTATTTATGTTAACGCTCAATTTTGTCATATGGATAATTTTTGCAAAATTATAAAATACAAAATACAAATCACAAGTTTCAAATCACAAGTTTCAAATCACAAATTCCAAACAGACTCTGTCCCCTCTGGAACTTGTTATTTGTGTTTTGGAGCTTGCCATTTGTTATTTGGAGCTTCAAATTCTATCTTCGGACTAGAACTTTTCTAAATACAAATATATTAGTTAAGTTTGCATAATAAAATATCAAATGTCAGTATTATGATTGCCAAAGATTTGATTGTCGACTCAATACCGGTTGTAAAGACTTCCGATACCGGAAATACTGCTCTTGCATGGATGGAAATGCATAGGGTTTCGCATTTGCCAATCGTCAATAATGAAGAGTTCTTGGGAATGGTTTCGGATACTGATATCTATGATAATAATTGCGGCGAAGAGCCTCTAGGAAATCATAACCTTTCATTGGTGAGACCATATGTTTACGAAAATCAACATATTTTTGAGGTGATTGACATTGTTGCAAAGCTAGGAATTTCAGTTATTCCAGTTTTGGAACAAAACAAGCATTACCTTGGCTCAATAACAATGTTTAAACTAGTTGAGGAATTCGCAAAAATGATAAGTGTAGAAAAAGCTGGCGGAATTATTATTCTTGAAATGACAATACACGATTATTCATTAACAGAAATTTCTCAGATTGTCGAGTCAAACAATGCCCGTGTTCTTACTTTATTTGTGTCCTCAACAGATGATTCAACTGTTGTATCGGTTACCCTAAAAGTTGACATAACCGATCTTGCCTCAATCGTGCAGACATTTGAAAGATATGATTATAAAATTAAAGCTTCCTTCCTGAGCGAAGACATGCTTAAGGTTTTTTATCAGGACAGATATGATTCATTTATAAACTTTCTCAATATTTGAGAAAAGTTCTTTTAATATCGATTTCCATTATTCTACTTGCAAACCTGAATATGCAGGCGGAGGAAAACTGTGTGCCTATTGGGAAAATTATTATCACTGGAAATGCAAAAACCAAAGACGAAGTAATAATAAGAGAATTTCCGCTGCAGGACTCTGACACGTTGTGCCTGTCGCAAATAGAAAAAATTCTTCTTGCTTTCGAAAACAATCTTTTAAAAACATCATTGTTTAACTTTGTAGATACTGATTATAAAATTAATGATAATTCAGTAGATATTCTAGTGTCAGTCGAGGAAAGGTGGTACTTCTGGCCATACCCTATTCTAGAGCAGGCGGATAGGAACCTTAGTTCGTTCATTCATAACCGAGATTTTGGTAAAATCAATTATGGTATAGCAACCGATTTATATAATGTCGGTGGACAGAATGGAACTTTGAAATTTAAACTAAGAATGGGGTACAAAGAACATTATTCGGTAGCTTTTCACAAAAACGGTATAGGAATGAATCGCAATTCCTCCCTAAGGTTTCAGGTAAATTATTTCAGACAGAAAGCAGCAGAATATAGTACACTTGATAATAAACCATTATTTGCAAGTAATGATGAAAAATATCTCAGGAATGTTTTCAATACTGGGATGAGTTATAGTTATCGGCCAGAAATAAATTATAGGTTTAACTTTGGTGCTAGGTACATCAATTCTGTATTTAAAAGTAGTTTATTCTTTTCGGAGATTCTTCCATCAGATAGTACTCTGAAAACAAATTATTTTAATCCTTTTTTCTATTTCAGTTACGATTCGCGTAACAACAAAGTTTATCCAGTAAAAGGGCTTTTCGCTGATGTTTTTTTTGGAGAATATCGAAGTCTTGAGTCACAAACTGGATCATATTACACATTTAGTGTTAGTGCTCAATATAATCTTCAATTTGGTAAAAGCAGGTTTTCGTATAGGGGCGAGCCAGCTTTTGCGGTTATGAAAATTTTCCGAAATTTGCCGGTTCTTTTTGATAATAAGCTCGATTTCAGTCGGGATTTTTGGATACGTGGATATGAGTATTATTATTTTACTGGTCCACAGTATGCTAAATTGCAAAATACTCTAGGGTTTAAGATCAGCGATTTTAGAATTCATAATCTGCCATCTTTTTTGCCGAAAGAGTTTTCGAAGTCATATTCCAGAATTTTTGTGGATTTATTTTTTGACATTTCTCGTGCCGAAAGTTGGAACAATAGTGATGAATTGAATAACCCAATGTGCGAAAAATGGATTTACAGTACCGGTATTGGGCTTAATCTGGAGACATATTATGATAGATTGTTTCAAATTTATGTCGCATATATCAGTTTTTCGGGTAAAACTGGTATCTTTGTGAATTATAAAACACCAATTTACAAGTTGTACTAAGATGAATATTGCAATTTACGGCAGAAATTTCGGAAATAATTTTAACGGAATGGCAATACAGCTATTCGAAGAACTGAAAAAAAATAATGTTTCGGTTTACATGAATAAAAAGTTTCGTGAATTTATAATTGCCAAAGTTTTCTATAATCCTGAAGTGGCTGGTGAATATGATATGGAATTGCCACCTGATGTCAAATTTGATTTCTTATTCAGTATTGGTGGTGATGGCACTTTTCTCGAATCTGCAACTGTTGTAAAAGACTCGGGAATTCCGATTGTTGGTATAAATACCGGACGACTTGGTTTTTTAGCCTATATTAATACAAATAATTTGCTTTGGGCCCTTAGTCAATTATTATCAGGTGATTTTACAATCGACCAGAGAATGTTGCTTGACATTGAATCCGAAGATAAATTTTATGGTAACACAAACTTTTGTCTAAATGAATTTGCAGTTCAGAAAAAGTCAAGACTTAACATGATAAAAACTAAGGTTTATGCAGATGGGAATTTTATAAATACATATTGGTCAGATGGCCTTATAATAGCAACTCCCACCGGATCAACAGCATATTCTCTTAGCTGTGGAGGCCCGATTGTCGCACCTCATTCAAATGTAATTCTTATAACACCTATTGCAAATCATAATCTGACTGTTCGGCCACTTGTTTTGTCTGCAAATTCTGAGATAAAAATTTCTGTTGACTCAGCAGAGGGGAAAGTGTTGGCATCACTGGATTATAGAGCCTATGGGATTAGTAATCCAAAGGAAATTACTATAAAAAAGGCAAAATTCAATATTAATTTTGTAAATTTGTTCGAAAATACATATTTTAGCACTTTAAGGGGGAAACTGATGTGGGGGACAGACTTAAGGAACTAAGCTTCTGATAATCAGTTGATTAGAGTTAAATGATAAAATAATTAAAATGAGAAAAATTGTTGTTTTATTGGGAATAATTGCATTTACATCGCTTGTTGCGAATGCTCAGTATAATGTTCATTGGCGAAAAATTCGTCACGAAGTGTCAATTGGCGCAGGAACTATTAACTTTTTTGGTGACCTCGGAGGAGCAAATACAATTGGTACTCACTTCGTAAAGGACTTTGATTTCAAAGCATCGAGATATATGTTTTCAGCCGGTTATGGTTATAAGGTGGCTGAAGCGTGGACTGTTAACGGGTCTGTTTATTATGGAAGAGTTTATGGTGAAGACCAATTTACTTTGGAAGAAAATCGTCACAGTAGAGACCTGAGTTTCAGATCGCCAATCGTTGATGTTGCCGCTACAGTGCATTATTCGCTTGTGAAAGAAAGATACGGGCACAGATATGACTTACGAAGATCTAAGGGATCTGGAAATTTGCCGAATTTCTATATCTTTACTGGTGTAAGCGTAATGTACTTTAACCCTAAAGCTCAATTTACTGATGGTAATTGGTATGCGCTGCAACCATTGGGAACCGAAGGTCAGGGAATTGTTCCTACTCGCGAGAAATATAAAAGAGTTACAATGGCAATTCCGGCTGGTTTTGGCTTAAATTATATTATCGACCGTAATTTTGGAATTGGATTTGAATTTGGTGCGAGATATACTTTCTCTGACTATATAGATGATGTTAGCAATACTTATGTTGATCCCTCCATTTTTAGCGATCCTATGGCTCAATATTTCAGCGACCCAACTGGTGGAACTTGGGTGGGAACTGGTGCTGGGCAACAAAGGGGACAGAATAAATATACCGACTCATTTTTGTTTCTCACTATCAAAGCTACTTACAAATTAAGACCAGGAAATCCAGGTATGCCAAAATTCTAGTTATTAAAATAATATTTTGGTTAGGTTTACGTTGTTAGTGTTATGTGGGGTAGAATATTATTAATATATAGAAAAATTTTACAAATAATGCAGAAGAAATCTGCATTGTTTGTTTTTCTGTGCACCATGTTTTTATTTCCTTTTACTGCTTTTTCACAACGTGGTGGAGAATTTGGTTTATTAGCAGGAGGCTCATATTACATGGGCGATATCAACCTATATAAACATATGTATTCTCCACATCCTAACTTTGGTGCGTTTGCAAAATATCACCTTAATTCAAGATATACTCTTAGACTGGGAGGGGCTTATACCAATCTTTCTGCTGCAGATGCTGACTTTAACAATTCTTTTCAACAATTGCGTGATCGTGATTTTGAGGCAATGCTTGTAGAATTATCTTTGCAGTTTGAAATAAACTTTCTGCCTTACGAAATTGGAGATGTTCGGAATAGAAGTTTTACTCCCTATTTACAAACAGGAATAGTTGGGTATTTTGCTACATCATCTAAAGATATTGTAAATCTGGCGATCCCAATAGGATTTGGTGCAAAGAAAAACATTAATCCTAGGTTGGTTTTGGGTGCCGAATGGGCATTTCGCAGAACTTTTTCCGATTATCTCGACAACTTGTCCGGTGAAGATCTAAGCAATTATGATCCGAATTATGGCATTCCGGTTGATGAAGCTTCCCGACACAAACAACTAGGGTTCAGATATACCAAAGATTGGTATTCTATGCTAAGCCTAACCTTGTCTTACACATTTAAATTAGGAGGACTGGGGTGTCCTGCTTATTATGATTATTAATTTTAACACTCTTTATGTCTAATATTGACAATATAGATAAAAACAGAATTCCCGCACATGTTGCAATTATCATGGATGGTAATGGCAGATGGGCAAAATCACGCAATAAATTGAGACTTGCTGGACATCAGGAAGGAGCAAAGTCTGTTCGCAATGCCATCGAAATCAGTGCTCAACTGGGAGTTAAATACCTCACTGTTTATGCTTTTTCGACCGAAAATTGGAACCGTCCTCAGAACGAAGTTGTCGGACTTATGAATCTTCTAGTTTCGGCAATTGACAGAGAGTTCGAAGAAATAAACAAAAATGGTGTAAAAATTAATGTCATTGGCCAAATTGACAAATTACCAACATCACTCCAAAAGAAACTAAATTTTGCTATTGAAAATACCAAAAATAATACTGTCCTTAACTTCGTTATAGCTCTTAGTTACAGCGGAAGATGGGATATTGTCAATGCAGCAAAATCTTTAGCAAAGGATTGTAAATCAAATAAAGTAAATCCTGAGGATATTGACGACAAATTGTTTGAAAAATATTTGGCAACATCAGATATTCCTGACCCTGAACTACTTATAAGAACAAGTGGCGAAGAACGAATAAGTAATTTTCTCTTGTATCAGTTAGCATATTCCGAATTGTATTTTACGGATGTTTTATGGCCTGATTTTTCAAAGGAAGATTTTTGTGCGGCCATTATCAACTATCAAAAGAGAGAAAGAAGATTTGGAAAAACTAGTGAACAATTAACTTAAGTAAAAAACTGAATGAAAAACAAATTCCTATTAGCTGTCATATTACTGATTTCTTTTTCCACTTTCGCTCAGGATGATTTGAAAACTACTCTGAAAACGATAGATTATGCTCAACCTAAAGAATATGAAATCGGTGGTGTTACAATTTCCGGCGTTGAATATCTCGACCAAAATGTATTGTTGTATCTAACTGGTCTCGAAATCGGACAGGTAATTCCTATTCCAGGTGACGAAATTACTCAGGCTGTAAAAAAACTCTGGGACCAAGGTTTATTTTCAGATGTGAAAATTTCTTTGGTTAAAGTAATAAATGATAGAGCATTTATTGATATTTACTTGGAGGAGAGACCAAGATTAGCAAGATTTTCTTTCAGTGGGATTAAAAAAGCCGAAGCTGATGATATCCGAGATTTAATAAAACTAGTTAAAGGAACTCAGGTTACTGAGAATACTTTACTATCTGCCGAAAAGAGTATCAAGGATTATTTTATCGACAAGGGATTCAGAAACGTTGCAGTTAATATTTCTCAGGAGGCCGACTCTGCAATGCCCAATTCTGTAATTTTAAAATTTGACGTAATTAAGAATGAAAAAGTTAAAATCAATGATATCATATTTATAGGAAATGATTTATTAGGTGTTGAGAAGAAATTTTACAATTTCTACCGCGACGATAAAGATATTGCAGATGCAAAACTTCGCAGGGCAATGAAAGAAACCAAGCGTAAAATATGGTACAATATTTTTAAACCTTCGAAACTTTTACCTGAAGAATATGAAACAGATAAAGATGCAATAATTGCCAAGTATAATGAGCTGGGATTCCGTGATGCGAAAATTACTTACGATTCAATAATTACAAATGAAGATAATACTATAAATCTGGTTTTAAAAATTGATGAGGGCAATAAGTATTATTTCCGCAATATAACATGGTTGGGAAACACAAAATATAATTCAGAAATACTTACAAAAATTCTCGGAATTCAACCAGGTGATGTTTATAATAACAAGTTACTTGAAGAAAGACTTTTGTATGATCCAGCGGGTGTAATGTCTGTTTATCAGGATAATGGATATTTGTTTTCCAATATTAATCCAGTTGAAATTTTAGTTGAAAATGATTCTATTGATATTGAAATGAGGGTTTATGAAGGTAAACAAGCTCGTATTAATAAGGTAACCATTACTGGTAATACTAGGACAAATGACCATGTTGTAATTCGCGAAATTAGAACTAGACCAGGAAGCCTATACAAACGTTCCGAAGTTCAACGTACAATCAGAGAACTTGCACAACTTGGTTATTTTGACCCCGAAAAGCTTAATGTTGACTTTCAGCCGGATCCTGCAGAAGGAACAGTGGATTTGGAATATATTGTTGAAGAAAAACCATCAGACCAGATCGAAGTATCAGGAGGTTGGGGTGCTGGCATGATAGTAGGTACTCTTGGCTTATCATTCAATAATTTCTCATTGAAAAACTTGTTTAACCCAAAGGCATATCGCCCGTTACCAAGCGGCGATGGACAGAGACTGTCATTGCGAGCTCAGGCATCAGGACTGTGGTATCAAAGTTATAGCTTTAGCTTCACAGAACCTTGGTTCGGTGGCAAAAAGCCAAATTCATTTACTACATCATTGTACCATTCGGTTATTTCAAACGGTGCAACATCTGATACCAGTTTATATTTCTTTAAAGTTACAGGTGCTGGACTTGGTTTAGGTCAGCGTCTTAGAGTCCCAGATGATTATTTTACACTTTACACAGAGCTTGGATTTAAACATTATAATCTTAAGGACTATACTGCATTTTCACTTTATCAGACTGGACATTCAAACAACCTGAGTCTGAAAACTGTTTTGGGAAGATCTTCATCTGGTCCTAACCCAATATTCCCAACTACAGGTTCAACATTTTCACTTTCGATTGAGTTAACGCCGCCATATTCTGCATTTAATGGAAAGGTTTACACAGATGATATGACCGCTCAGGATAGATACAAATGGATAGAATACCATAAATATAAATTTTCCGGACAGTTGTTTACTACATTGGCAGGAAGCCGTGATGGCAGTTCAAGAGCACTGGTTTTAATGACAAAATTTGAATTTGGATTACTGGGTATGTATTCTAAAAATGTAGGACCTTCGCCATTTGAAGGGTTTCAACTTGGTGGTGACGGGCTTTATGGT
>Ga0209373_10003302_pt1 | contig 15085 bp, 17 predicted proteins | sample Higcelweek5metaG_FD_187173 | JGI IMG/M metagenome (GOLD analysis project Ga0209373, IMG submission 187173) | Freshwater pond sediment microbial communities from the University of Edinburgh, under environmental carbon perturbations - High... | ecosystem: Environmental > Aquatic > Freshwater >...
AATTTTAATTTTGAAATTTGTTTGAAATTTATAATTTGAAATTTGAAATTTTACTACATTTTGGGGATTAGTCCGCCTCGGCGAGCCTCAGCGAGACGGGCCAAGCGGTATAAAATAATAATGAATGCTACTGTTTATTTATTACTAAGCAAAAAAGATTTAAAAACATATGTTGGTTCAACTGATAATATAGAAAGAAGATTCGCTGAACACAATAATGGAAAAGTAACATCTACAAAAAATCGTAGACCACTAGAATTAATATATCAAGAAAAGTTTTCAACTTTAACAGAAGCTAGGGCAAGAGAGAAATATTTAAAGACTAGAAAAGGCAGAAAAGAATTAAAAATAATTTTCGAAAAATTATAAATACCATATTGGGGATTAGCCAAGCGGTAAGGCACCAGGTTTTGATCCTGGCATGCGGGGGTTCGAATCCCTCATCCCCAACAAGGTTAAAAAATCGCCATTTTTAGGTGATTTTTTTATTATATTATAGGGCTTTTTATAGCTAATTGACGCCATTTCTTTGCCCTGGATTTCAAGGTTCCAAAGTACTTTTTCTAGCACTTTTCTTTTTTTCTTGTCATCGCCTGCTAAAAACCGTTTTTTAGCTCTATTGGCGTACAAAAAGACTTCTTTGGTAAGTTCCAAAGTAGCTAAGCCATTATCGGGATTATTGCCACTATTTTTAAGTTGTTGCTCTAATGTTATTTTTTGCTTACTTAATTCTTTTGATTTTGCCTCATAGACCTCGTCCGAGATTAAATCAGCCAGTTGATTATCTAAAAGCTTATTTTGTTTCTTATTTACCAATTCTAGCTGTGTGAGAATGGTTTTTTGAATGTCTTCTTGGTAATTTTCTTTATTTTTCAATTTTTCCTTACTTGCCTCGTACATTATTTCAATCAATTCTCTGTTAAATTTCAAATCATCAAAAGCAGTCGCCACGATTCCTTCTAAGTATTCAGAACGCATATAGCTTTTGTGTTCCTCACAATTACCTCGTCCGTTCGTACAATAATAATAATGGTGTTCTTTTTTGGTTGTAGCGGTCAAAGAACATCCGCAGGACTTACAACGAAAAAATCCTCTTAAAGGAAAGAAATGTTTCTGCTTTTTACTATGGTTTTTACCAAGTAGAACATCTTGAGCATTATCGAAAGCTGGTTTGGAAATCACTTGTTCGTGGCTCCCCAAATAATATTTTCCGTTTCTAGACATAATGCCTGAATAAAAAGGATTGGATAACATCGTATGAATTTTGCTTTTGTGAACTTTCTTGCCTGAACGAGTGCGAAAACCATCATCGTATAAAATATTAGCAATATCTTTTATGCTATAACTTCCAGTGGCATATAATTCAAATCCTCGACGAATAAACGGGGTCATTTTTTTATCTAAAGAAATTGTTTTGTCGGCTTTATTGTTTATATATCCTAACGGTGCGGGACCAGGCCACCCTCCTCGTTCTAATTTAGCCCGATTGCCACGTTTTACATTGACACTTAAATCGTCAGAATATTTTTTACCTACGCCAAAATCAATCGACAACATAAATTTATCAATCGGATTATCCACGATAACTTTATCAATAGTTCTAATTTCCTTGATGTTACCATTTTCTAAAAGTTCAATAATTCTCGCTCCGTCAAAAATATTTCTCGTTAATCTGTCCACTTTCCAAGATAAAACAATACAATTTTTATTTTTACCTATATAATCTAGCATTTCATTAAAAATTGGACGTCCGATTTTCTTAGCGGACATACTTTCTTTATAGGTTTTATCAATCTTAATTCCCAAGTTATTTGCCATACGCAAAAGTTCATTTTCTTGCGATTCGATAGACATCGCTTGTCGCTCTTCTTGTTCAGTTGATTTTCGTGCGTAAAGTATATATTTCATATTTCATAAAATACTAAAATTATTTAATAAAAGCAAGTAAATTAATTTTTAATCTCAAAAGATTTGTATTTTCCACGGCCGATATATTCGTGTTCAAAGTTAGTTTCAAAATCAGGTTTTCTGTTGTTAAGGTCGTATTGTGAAATTAATTCTTCAACAGCTTTATAGTTGTAAACTTCTATCGGCTTATTAATATTTTTTGAACAAAAGAATTTTTTCTTATTAAATAATTTTTCATCCTCCATATCTTTTTGCAAATATTTACAAACATAAGCACCTAAGTTTGAGACGTTTTTTATTCTTTTTATTTTTATAAATCCGTGTCCCCAAACATCTGCCACTTCATTTGATTTGATAAATGGAAGATTGCAAAGAAAATGATAATGCACCGCTCCACGATGTTGAAACTCAATAATAGAAATATATTTAAACTGCTGATAACGATAAACCATTCTCATTATGAATTTATTAAAATGTTTATTGGCAATTTTTACGTCTTCGATATTTTCCTTAAATGTTAGAGTGTAAAATTTTGTTAAATCTTGGTTGCTATTTATAATTCGCCTTACGCTAGTACGAGTTCTAGTAATTGAATCTATGCGTTTAAGTAATCGCTTTGTTTCTTTCTTATCTTCAACTAAAACATCTACTATCAACTGTTCTTTTTCGAGTTCTGCTATTTTTTTCTTTTTATTTCGGGTAAAGTTACGTTTTAGATTTTTTTCATACTCATACAACTCGAAATAATTGCCTGAAATAATAATTTTTTTGTGATAATACATAAATTAAATTCTGTTTAAATGTGTTTATAATCAAGTTAAGTAATGAGGAGAATTCATTTTGTCTAAAGCCAAAATGAATTACTCCTCAATTGAATTAAAAATGATAAATAATTCAGCCAATGAATCCAAATATTCATCCGCCTCATCATCAGAAATAGTTAAACAATGGTATTTTTCAAAATACTGAATAAGTCTTTTTCTAAGTTGTTGGCTGAATTTATAAGACATAAAAAAACCGCTTTATTTCTAATGCGGTTAATTTAACTCTTTTTAGTTTTTTAAGATAAGGCGTACTAGGATTTCTTGGGTGGCACCTTCTTTTCAGCTTTTGTTTTTAATCTTTTTATGATTTTTGAGACTTCTTGATACTCTATTTTTTTATCAATAAATCTAATATCACCATTAATAATATCTTTTATTTCTGAATATTTTTTACCTTCTTTTCTTAATTTATAGATAAGCAAATCTCTTTCAATATTTTTACTTTTTACAAATCTTTCTGACTTATCTCTTTTTATCCCATACAGAAAATCTCTTTTTTCTGCGATTTTATCCCAATTACTGGAAATATCATTTATTGTAGTTTCAGGAAAAATTTCAATCGCTACAAATTGCTCATCGCCCCAGTTTTTAGGAAAGTGAACTGCATCTTCTCCTGTTTCTTCTGAAGTATAAAAAATTGGCTCTTCTATGGCTGGAATTAATCTTGGCGCTATTTCTGAATAATACTCTGGCTTTAATAAAAAACTATTTACAATAAACGTTTTTAAGGGAAAATGGAAAATATTTGGAAGATTATATTTATCCATTAACTCTTTTAAATCATTCTCAAATTCTGGCGTGTCATCGTATGAAAAAAGAATATCTTCGCCATCTACATAAAATATTTCGCTTAAATCTTTACACTTCTTACGCAAAGCCAAGGCGTCAATCATAAAATCATCATTGACTTGTAGCAATAACAATTTTTCATATATTTTTTCTGCTTGAGAATTTTTCATAATCATACAAAAAACCGATTAGTTAAATCAGTTTAATGTAGTCTTATTTAAAGTAAAAGTCAAATAAATAAAGATGAATTAATTTTTTTTAATAAATCTTCTTTATTGTAGCTTTGAGAAACACTAATATGTTCTATGGGCAATTTTGCATTTTCAAAGATTTTATTTACTAGTAAATCCCTAATCATTCTATTTGATTGTAGATGGGATAAATCATCCAATTCAATCACTAATAATGGTTTAATATTTTCTTTATCACAAATTAAAAAATCAACATGCTTAGACTGAATTTTGTTAAAATAATGATAAAAATTACTACCGCTCATTCTAGGCAAGTGCAATAAATCTGCCATCCTAACTTTAGAAAATATCAAATAATCATTTCCTATAACTTCAGCTAGTACAAAATAAAATTTCTTTTCTGTCTCGGTTAGCAAGGAATCATTTTTTATATAAGGCCACTCTTTTTTTAGTTTTGATTTGAAAACAATCGCAAAAAATGCGACTACTAAAAATAAAACTGCGTATATTAAAATTATCAGAAACAAAATATTCATAAATTTTTCGAAAGAACTTTTGTGTTCTTAGAACGCAAAAGGTCCCACGACGGCGATAACTCTTTCGAATCATCAAACACTCTTTCGAGTGCTTACCTGCGTAACAAGTACCGATCATGAGACCGTTTATGTTACGCAGGCTTTATAACCATGCTCCGCAAAAGCGAAGTTTAGGTTAATCAAATTGTATTCTTATTTTGCCCTAAATTTTAATAAAAATCAACTTTTATATTAAATAAAAAAAACTGATGTAAATAATCAGTTTAATTTATTTTAAAAAGAAAAAATCTATTTAATATCTTCTAAATCTTCTTTTATTTTTTTTGCTAAGTGAAATGCAAAATTAACTGCAACAGCATTTCCAATCATTTTATACCCATCTGCTATTTGATAATATTTAAAAATAAAATCATCTGGAAATGTTTGGATTCTAGCACATTCTCTAACGGAAAGTCTTCTGTATAACTCTTCTTTTCCGGGAACAAATATTCTTTTGTTTTGTTCTATAAATTTCATTTTTGGAGCCTGAGGATGTAACGGGGCATGTCTTCCTCCTGCTTGAATAGTATAAGATGGTTCATCCCAACATCTAACTCTATTTCTCGACATAAAAATTGTCGAAAACCCTCCCGTCATATATTCATTATTTGGGATATTGAGAGCATCTCCATTAGTTTTATTTCCATCTTTTGCGGGCTTTGCATCTTTTAAATCAGATATAACATCTTTCAAAACTGGTTTATATTTTTGGGGTTCTGGAAATTCAAATTTTTTACCTAATTTTTTATTATAACCAACAATAATTACACGCAAACGATCTTCTGGAACATCAAAATCATTTGCATTTAGTAATTTCCACGATATTTCGTAACCAGCACCCTCAAACTCATTAATGATATTTGAAAAAGCTTTTGCGTGCTTAGGGTGTAAAATCCCAGAAACATTTTCTGCAAGAAAAAATTTAGGTTGCTTTTCTTTAAGAATGCGAATATATTCATAAAATAATTGCCCTCTTTTATCATTTATTCCCCTCCCTGCCCCTGCCTCACTCCAGCTTTGACAAGGTGGTCCGCCGATTATTCCATCAATCTTGGGTATTTCTGAAGCTGGAACATCGATTATATTTCTTTTGTCCAATATTGATTCTGGAAAATTAAACTCAAATGTTTCCCAAATTGATTTATCAAATTCATTTGCCCAAACAACATCAAAACCTGCTTTTTTAAAACCTAAATCTAAACCACCCGCACCCGTAAATAATGACGCTATTTTCATATTTATTTTTCAAATTTTAATAATTTTGCATTTAATAATTTCGCTGGATTATTTGGAGATTTTATTTTTATATCTTCTATTGAAAATTTATCGCTAGCCAGTTTTTCAATATTCATTCTGTCTTTTTCTGGAAAAGATAAATATTTTTCAGTAAGCATAATCGCATTTACTGAGAAAATAGAATTGTTTTTAATGGAAGTAACATAATTAAAAACTTTTATCGGATTTTCAATCGCCCACATACCCCGAACTCTCAAAAATGTTATTCCCAACGGATCAACATGATTAACTCTGGCAAGCTCATTAGTGTCTGAAAATTCTACATCCTGAAGCTCCATTATTCCATCTGATATTTTATTCTTAACTCTTTCATAGATTTCTTTACCTGCCGAATAGCAGTCTCCATAAATAAACCAAAGTGCTTTTAGATTACCATCCTTAGCAACACCAATAGAATAAATTAAATCTTTTTCTTTCCAATCCTCACAAATTTTACAAGCATCTGTTATCATTGGGCTATCTACATACAGCTTATCTTTTGGATATGAGCTATTCAAAGCAATACCCGACCTTAAGCTTTCGATTTTTTTTACTTCGATTGCATCTCCTTGCCTTATTATAATATCTGGCGGATTGTTTTGATTTCCCATATATGAGAAATAGTTACTATAAATTTCATTTTTCTTTCCAATATCATCTACTTCAAAAGAACTACAAAACAAATCCTTGATATAAAACTCTAAAGCATCTCCCATATTATTTATTCTATTGGAAGAACGATAATGAGAAACTATGTTTGTAACTGGATTTTTAACGATGTTGGCAATTGCTACGAGTAAATTTGTTTCCATATATTATTTTTATTTACTTAACTAATATATATTTTGCCCTAAATTTTAATAAAAATCAATAACCGTGATATAATGGGAAAAAGCAGATAATTATGAATGAACCAATAAACGTCTTTATAACAAATCCGTCTAATTTTGACTGGCTCACATTTTTTTGGGGAGGTGCGGTTGGTTCTTTTTTTGGTGCTTCTATAATACTTGGGTTAGAGAGAATATTAGATTATTTCCGTGAAAAAAGAAGGGATATACACGAGATGGATTTAATATCTAAGTCACTGCTAACAGAAACAGTCACAAATATACAACTATGTGAAAAATATATTGAAAGCATGAATAGGAATCAAAATAATATTAATGTAATTTCTGGTCTTAAAACTGTTTGGCTTAAAAAATTTTGTGAAAAATTTATTGATTATGAAGATGAAAAGAGTCTAATATTATTAGTTCTTATTAACGGCATATTGTCTCAAATTGAATACATAGATAAAATTCAATACTTTTGCATGCTTGCATTAAATACGCATACATCAGATAATTTATTAGCTAATAATTTTATAAAAAATACTAATAATAACCTTATAAAGCTATTAAAAGAATTAAACATAGGTCTTGAGCAACTTAAAGATGAGCGAATTGGTAATAAAATATATTCAAAAGAAGAAATTTCAAAATATGAAAATGACCACAAAAATGACTCAAATTTTAGGAAATACATGACTGGCAAAATGAAGACTATCAAAAGATATTTTAAATAATTTCCTGATTACAAAAGGGGGTCTAGGAACATTCAACTAAATCAAAACTGTGCCAAATAAGTTCCAACTTCGTCCCACACGCGCAACTAAAAAATTAAACCTCGTCCTCCTTGGATGGGGTTTTATTTTTTTATTGATGAGGGATTCGAAGGGTATTTTTAAAAAGCAAACTGCTTTGCTTTTTTAAAAACCCAGGCTCTGAAGAAGGAATGAAGCCTATGACACCGTCATGTGCGAAGTGACGGGTGAAGAGGAATCCCTCATACTTAATATTTCAGTGCTACCCAGGACAAAGAATGAAATCGCGGTGGCGATTAAGTAATGAGGAAATCCATGTGGCAAGCCTCATCCCCAACTTCAATTTTAAAGCCCTAATAAGCTTTTTTTAAGCATTACTTTTTGATTATTTGACGTGCCACCTATTTTATGCTACTATAATTTGTTGCACAAATAAGAATTGAAATTTAAAAATATAATTGCTCGCAAAGACGAGCGAGGAGGAAAAATGTTTAATTTTTATAACCCCATTGTTCTTAGAGGACTTATCTATGGTGGATTAGTATTGCTATGCATGGGGTTGCTTTTTCTAGCAACATGCAACCCAAGCGTATCTACTATTCCAAAAATGAAAAAAAGGAAAGGAATCCAATTATGTATTTTTGGAATAGCAATAATTGCTTCTTGTGCTATTTTGGGAATATCACGCTATGGACAGCAATTTATAGGATTTTGCTTTTAGCCATAAGCATTATTGATAAATCCCATATACCACTGTGCAATCATTAGAAAATACAATTACTCTAGTGGGGCGTCGATGAATATCTCGATACCCCATTTTTTATTTGCAAAAAAACGATCTTAAAGACCGTTACTATGCATTTGGTTTTCAGACCATGCCTCACAAATATTGCGAGGTCTAGGTCAATTCAGTTGTAACTTTATTTTGCCTTATTTGCATATTTTACAAATATAATATAACATTTATTCGAGTTGAACTGAATTATTTGCGCAAGTTTCTGTTAATCTTCGAAATAATGGAGGTGTCAAAATGACACAGAAAAAAACAACGCGGAGAGACATTTCATCAAAACAAGAAAAAGTTACTGACATGAATCTTTTATTTGTTGTCAGGCATGGAGATTACGATAGAGATCGCAATTTGAGTTCTTTGGGTGCGGACAGTATACATGAACTTTCTAATCAATTAAGGAATTTCATTAACGGAGAAAAGATTCTTATTCTTTCTTCACCCGCCCCACGAGCATTCCAAAGTGCCAAAATAATTTCAGAAAAACTAGGTGTGCCAGTTGAGGAACATGAAATCTTGTGGTCTGATAGCGACCATTTGCCAGATCTTGACGGCTTACTTGAGATCATAAAAGAGAGAAAAACAGAAGCAGAGGTTATAATCCTCGTAACCCACTTCGAATATGTCGAGATTTTTCCTGGCTATTTTGCCAGAAATGAATTGGGCATAGATAATGTTTGTCCGCCAGTGCCCTCAAAAGGCGAAGCCTGTCTCATTGACTGCACGAACAAAAGGCTTCAGCTTATTTACTAATCATTGCTGACCAAAAGCATCGCCACAATTATTCATTTCAGGAAGCGTATTTTATCAAAAATACACTTCCTGTTTTTTATACAAAAAAAACGATCTATAAAGACCGTTACTATGCATTTGGTTTTCAGACCATGCCTCACAAATTGCGAGGTTTAGGTCAATTCAGTTGTAATTCCATTTTATCTTATTAGTAAAAAATATTGAATAAAATAGATTGACACACTTAATCGTGAATGATACCATCTCTCTAGTTATTTCAAATTGGCATTTATACTAAATCTAGGATTAAATATTTCTTTAAAGTGAGGAGATTAATCATGTATGATGTATTGCAAAAAATGGGTTGCATTGAAACAATTGAAATCACCCAAATAACAGATACTGATAAAATATGGTTTTCTGCTAAATTATATCATTACAAAGCTGGATATCCAGATAGATTAGAGCTAATAACCGTTCTTCCATTAAAATTCGATGACCTTAATGAGGTGCGGGGATTTTTGAAAGGATTTGAAACAATATTGGGTTTCGAGTTTTTTATCACGAAAATTGAAACGCACACTTTCCGTCTCGATAGTTGGATGAAGGTATCTCGGGAACAAATTAAAGTCTGCTTCCAAAATGACCACGCTCTAACACCCCCAAATTTACCATGTGATATTTTTCTTATTGAGACAAACCTAAACTTTCTCAAGTTGGACAGCGAGAGCTAAACTTTAGCTTCTACACTAATAAAAAAGCCTTTTCTGGAATTCCAGAATTGGCTTTTTAACTCCTCCCGAGCTTTTATCTATATAATTTATAAAAAAATCTTCTGACCAGTAACTAACATAAATCATTTCATATCAATAAATTAATTTTTTGCGTTGTTGACAAAAGACAATTTTTAGTTTATATTCAAAAGAACCTTTTGTGGATAGTTTTTTAATAACCGTTTCCCAAGGAGAAATGCCAATGAAGAGTTTTTTAGTTGCAATTGTACTTATTTTTTCTCTGCTGGCAGTTTTTATTTTCCCCGCTTATTCAGCCGAGAGCCCCGCTTGGAAACATTCTCAGCTAATTAAAAAGTTAGGCCAAGGAGAACATTATCTCCTCAAATTACATCAAGCTAGTTGTGCTGTATTAATCCACTACGATGGAAATATTGAAGTGCTTGCCAATGATGCCAACTGGGAAGATACCGCTGTCACAGAGCAGATCAAGATCTATCCTGATGGCACTAGAATAGACCTCGTTAAAGGTGTGGAACGTAAATATCCCCACCACCACAAACGAGGCTACAAAGTTTATGTAGCCAAATGTGCTCCCCATATCGATGGACTTCCTAAAGAAGTTCAACAGCGTTTAGCGGGATTATAAAATCCCCTACCAAGCACCGCTTTCAATCAAAACATCGATTGAAAGCGGTTTTTTATTTATTATTTAAGAATTTATGATTTTAGGAATTTTAGAATATAGGAAGTTATGAATTTAGGGATTTAAGAATAACTATTTCTTTTCCATTGACAATTATCCGAAATATTCTATAATAAAATGTCGAGTAATTAAGCTCGATTATTAGTTATTTTTCAATTGAAGACAGGAGAAAAAACATGACAACTGCAAATAAAAAAATTACCACGATCGAAGATATTCTCTTAGCTACCCAGGGTTCGCCCATGGAGAGAATCATCCATTATCTCGTTTACCAAGATTTTCCTGAATTCCCCGAAAAAAATGATTTGGATAAAAATAGTAAAGTGATAAGCTCGCTTACTCTGCCGGAAAAAGCAGTCTTTGCCACCCGCTTCGAATTTGTCCAAAAGGTTAATGAGCTAATTGTCACTCATAATAAAATCATGGCGGAACTCATCCCGGAAAAAGCTGAACTGGGCCGAGAGAAACTCTCTAAGCTCAATATTGAAATCATGACCCTTAGCAAAATCTGCGCAGATCTCGAATCCCTGCTTTGGACTGGAATCGAACATCGTTTAGATTGCGAAGGGATTTCCCATGCTGGAAATCTCTCTGGTACGCTGGATTATTTGATCGTTTCCTCTCCAAAAAATGAAAGCGGGAATTATTCTTTTAGCAAGATTGGACATCTGGTGATGTTCTCCGATGCTGAAATGTATCCCTGTGAAACCTGCCCAAAATATGCTAAATGCAATCTGCCTATCAAGAAAGTGCGCTAATTTTTTATCAAATTACGATAATATTGAAACAAGGAGCACACATCATGACCACACCCGAGATTACTACCCTGGAAGAATTACTTGCAGTTTCTAAAAATTCACCCATTGGGCTGATTATTGAATCACTTATCAGCCCAAATTTAGCTCCAGCTGATCAAGAACCCCTGACTGAAAAAGATATCCCGGTTGGAACCCTCACTCAGACAGAAAAGGCCCTTCAAAACGCCCTATCCAATCTGAGAAATTCAGCCCCTGAATTCATAATAAAACTCGACGAAATCTCTCAGGAAATTGAGGTAATCGATCACCATAGTGAAGATGCCATCGCCCTCAGAAAAGAAATGGACAAACTTCGTAAGAAAATTACTTACGCCAGCGAACTCATTAAAGATTTAAATAAGCTGTACTGGAGCTTCATCCGCCAGCGCCTCTACGCTGAGGGGATAACCGACATTCTGAGTCTTGGTATTAAATCTGTTGACACCATCGTCATCCCGGAGAAAACAGACGACAAAAAATCTGGGCAAACTCTGACAATCAGAATCGGCTTCTGACATTCCTTCCTGTTTTAAACTCAACCGCCTTAATCGAATCATCGATTAAGGCGGATTTTATTTATTATTTAATAATTTATGATTTTAGGAATTTTAGAATATAGGAAGTTTTAAATTTAGGAATTTAAGAATAACTATTTCTTTACTTTATAAACTTTATGAGCCTTAAAAACTTTATAAACTCCATCCCCTCGTTAATTTATTAAATAAATAGTAAATAATTTTTATTCCCCAACATCTTTAACCTCTTCTCCATTTTCCCCTGCCTCGCTCTCAGCGTTTGAAACATCTTCGATACTTGCAGCGCCTTCAACGTTTGGAACTTCGCTTACTGGCAAAATATTATTTTCAACATTTGCAAGATCGTCTTCCCTCTCATTTATAGCGTCCAAAACATCTTCAATATTATTTCGACTTGAATTCTTTTTTCCAGGAGTTCCGAAATTTAACCATTCTTTATGCCAATAATCTTTGTCATTACATTTCTTGTCTATACAAGTGTGCCAACTTGATTTAAGTTTTCCATCACCCGCTTCATTATCTCTCTCCATCGACATATGCAAGAAAATTCCATGCCAACCATCGGGCCATTTTTTATCTTGCCAAGCTTCATCAATAATATCTTTATTTTTATTTTTCAATACTAATTGCTCTCCATCATCTGCTAAATCCATACTTGATATATGAGAGTATCCCTCATCTTTGGCTAAATCTTTGTTCAAATTTATAGCCGTATCATCCCATTTCTTAGCAGTCAAAAGAAAATACCCATTTGCCTTAATACTATAACCATGAGGGATTTCAATGTGGGCGTTTTTTCCCTTGCCAGCATACTTAATATCCCAATTAGAAAGATCAATTTCTCTATCGGTCATATTGCGCAACTCTATCCATTCATCGTCCTTATCATCTGCGCTCCCCATCCACATTATTTCATTAATAACCACATCGCCTGAATTAACTTTATATCCGACTTTGAAATCCTGAGTAATAACACTACTTATCCAATCATCGTTTTCATCATTGACTGCCCAAGCCGATAATTCACTCTCACCCTCTGGTGGATAAACACAAGTGTCCTCATCTATCTCTCCATCTATCGTTTCGTCCCCACCTGCAAAAGAATAATAGATTGTCACCTCCTCAATATCTGAATTAAATTTCACACATGGAGGCTCTGCAAACCAACCATCTTCACCAGCAGACTCCTCGGGATTAACTTCCATCTCCAAAGTTGGAATCCAAATTCCAGTTTTAAATTTAATACCACTAATTTTAGCCTCGTCAGTAAAATAAGAATTAGTCCCTGGAATTTGCAACACACTTACCGCCAAAAACAAAACAGTCAAAACAGCTCCTATCTTTTTTAGAGAAATATTTATTTTTTTATTCTGTTTTAATTGGGTTTGGTATAAATACATCTTTAAATTTTGCTTCGTTTACTTATTCTTCGACTGGTTCCTCTTTTTCACTCCTTTTTTTAAATATATTTACCATTTCTGCCTTGATCTTCTTTAACTCTTCATAAACAATAATAGTTGTAGGAATAATAATAATAAAAATAATTCCCTCAGTGGTTTTCATAAAATTTATCAGATATCCCAAATAAGGAATATTAAGAAAAACTTCTCCTAGTATATCATTGGATTTTACATCAATTCCATCATCAACATTATTTGCATCCCCCTTTGTCTTATAAATAAATTCTCCATTATTTTCATCTACAGCTGAGATTCTATGCGTAACTATATCTCCTGCTTCCTGTGACTTTCTAGTTATAACGTCTCCCACTTCATATTGAGAAGGCTTGATAAATATCAAACTTCCTGTATGAATCCCTGGCTCCATCGAACCAGATAAAACTGTTAAAATTTTAAAATTATTTTTTATTGGCAAAAAAGAAGAAATTACAATAAGCGCTACTATTATTAATAGAAAAAAAATTACATTTAACAAATATTTTGATAATTTATAAATCATACAAGAATAATTAAATCTTTATTAATCACATCTTTTTAAAAAAGATGTGATTTAAAAAAACTTACTTAACTACATTGTTGGTACTGTTGTTGTTGAAGGATTGCCTTCTGTGGCCTTTCCGGCTTGAACAGCTTGAATAAGAACCCCATTGTGGGCTGTTTTACCTTGAAAAGCGTTATCAGCATTTTCATCAACTAATACATGGATTTCATAGTAAACAGTTGCACCTGGGGCAACATTTTTATCTAATGGTATCCAGGTTGTATAAAGATCTGCAGGATTCATCCAGCCAGTAATCCAATGACTTTCAGTTGCACTATCCCATTTCTTAATAGCCACTTTTAAAACACCTGACAAATCATCTGCTCCACTAACAAGTGTTGCTCCAAAATAAAGATCACCAGGAGTTGTTCCATCATATTTAATATTAGCTTGTTTGGCATAATCGCCTCCAGGAAGCATATTATCAAATAACATTGGGAATCCAGCAACATCACCTATTTCTACAGAAGCTGTTTTATATGTCATGGCCCTATTATCAGCACCTGCTACCTTTTTCACGTTATAGAATTTTGCATAAGTAGCACCAGAAGCTATTGCCACTAAAACAGCAACTATTGCTAAACTTTTAAAAATTTTTATCATAATTTTTGTTTTTCTTTCGCAAATGATTTTATCATTTACGAACGAATTTTTAATTTATTTTTTACTTTTTGTTTCTATATATTCAAGTCTATCAACTCCATGATTTACCCAAATACATTTTTGAACATTTTAGGCAGTCCAAACACCTTCGACCTTTATTTATTCACCCAATAATTTGAGTCTTAATTAAATCGTATCAGCATATTAACACCTTAATCTCCTAACTTTAACTCTTTCTAAAAAACAAAAAACCAGCTGTCTAAAAAACCTATAAAGGTTCTTTATTAAGCCGGTTTCGCTATTTGACTCCTTGTGTAATCACAAGCGACCAATCATATCTAGAAAAAAGTATTTTCTATTACACAGATCATTGCCTCTTAAATATTCAATTGTCTCCTCCTTGCTATAATTTTAACAGTATTGAGTTTTTAATGCAATCTCACTATTAATTTTAATACATCTTATATTAAACCATTATAAAAAGGCTATTGGAAAAATCTCCCAATAGCCCTTGTCTGCAGTAAAAAAGTTGAAATTTAGAATTTGAAATTCAGACCGGTACCGATGGACGAGTCATCATCGCGATCACCCATACCGTTAATCGGTACTGTAAATTTTACCATGAGCAAATCAGCGTTGATAGTGTCGTTAACCTTCCAGTTCAGTCCTCCGCAATAGAGGAAGTTGCTCCCATCGTTGGGTCCGCCAACATCGCTAAACACTACGGCGACCTTGCCACCCAGAGAGAAATCCTGATAGAAATTCCAGCTGTGTCTGAAACCCACATGTACGGCTGAATCAAATTCGCCGTTGGTGTAAAAATTGAATTCTCCTCGCAAAAGCGGAGAGACGCTCAATTTGTCAGTCAGCTTGAACTCTTTTTGAACTTCCATAAAAGACTGAAAAGCATCATTGCCATCATCAGCAAACAAACCCGGGACATCGATATACATGATGCCCAGATCCAGATTCATATCCAAAGGAATGTCCCCGTTGTAAGCGATGATAAAGTCAGTTTCATTGCCCGCTTCATGGCGGAAAG
>Ga0209373_10003303_pt1 | contig 15084 bp, 16 predicted proteins | sample Higcelweek5metaG_FD_187173 | JGI IMG/M metagenome (GOLD analysis project Ga0209373, IMG submission 187173) | Freshwater pond sediment microbial communities from the University of Edinburgh, under environmental carbon perturbations - High... | ecosystem: Environmental > Aquatic > Freshwater >...
ATTTTTTGAATTAATTCAGGTAAGATATTATTATTAATGTTTTTTGCCATATCTCCAGCATTATTGGCAGATTTTTTTGTTTCATCCGCAACTACAGCAAATCATTTTCCAACTTCTCCGACTCTTGCTGCTTCTATAGCAGCATTGAGGGCCAGTAAATTGAGATTCTTTGCCAAATCTACAATTTGCTTCAATTTTGGGATAATTCATTGAACGAATTCTGATTGATCATTTAATCCATTTTCTATATAGGAAATAGATATTGATAAACTCTGTCTCTCTAATACTACTACATGAGATATTTGAGTAAGTTCATAGATTTTTCATTTTAAATGAAACATAACTTGAAGAAGCTTCATATTAAAATCAGTGATATAATTCAGATTTTTTCGTTCATTATCCAAGAATTTTTTTTCATTTACTTCGTGAGTTTTGTCAATAAATCTGGTAATACAAAACACTCTTCCTGAAGCTTCCACCATTTCTGTGATGGTTCTCACATATTTAACATCTCCATTTGTCAATTGAATTTTCAAAATCGCATTGGTGTGTTCGACTCATATTGGTAATTTTTTGAGTGTTTCCTTGGCTATTTGAGTAGCTTTTTTCCCAATCATAACTTCATGTAATTCATGAAACGAACTCTTTCCATCCACAATATTAACATTTATGAGTTTTCACTTTTTTTCTCAAGAAAAAGCACAAGCTTGTAATCAAACAAATTTGACAAAATTAGTTGATTTTACAATAATTCCAGACTCAAGATCTTCAATAATAGCAATTCCATCTGCTCATTTTTCTCTTGCTTGTTCTATGAGTTTTAAATACAAATGTTCATTTTCTAATTTGTTGTTTTCTTTTAATAGTACTTCGAATTTTTCTTTTAATTGTAAAATCTCTGCTTCTAAAGAAGCTTTAGTCGGTTTTTGGTTTCATCAAATAAGAGAGAAAATTCTATATTTAAAGCTATCATCTGAGGGTATTCATTCATTAGATTGAGTCATATCTTGATTCTTTTTTTGGCGCGTAGTATTCATAAAAAGTAATTTAGTATTAGAAAGTATTGGATTCTATTTAAAAAAGGGAATAAAGCAAATCTTTTGGGCTCTTTTGTACTTAGCTGGCAAAAGTTAGACCATACCCGTTCTATGTTGGTTTTCCGAAAATCTTCTATCGACTCAAAAACCAAGACCAGTTTGACCTTCGTTCAAACATGGGACACAGGTTTCATCTCTTTCAGTTTTCTGGAAAACCAATTTTGCTTTGGTATACTAGTGGAAGCTTTTTAAGATAAAAACGAACAAGTTCAAAAAGATTTTTTCATTGTTATACTCAAATGAAATAGAAATATATTGTCAATTTGCAAAAAAATGTATTACAAAAGTGAAATATTAGAATTTTAAAGACATAATACGGAAGTATTTACCAAAGAAAAATAGATTTTATAAAATTGTCAATCTTTTTCTTTCTTACTTCCTTCTCCATTCTAAAGGAAGAAGTAAAAAATACCTCAGTAAGTTTCTAAAATACATTTGACTTTTTTGAAAAACAAATAGTATAGCAAGTGTAATTATTACACCTTAGAAGAATTTAATTTTCTCAGAAATCATAATTTAAAATAAGAAATATTTTTTTCTTTAAAAGTAAGTGTAAGAAATACATTTTATTACTTAATTCATTTCTTATGGAAGCGAAAAAAGCTATTATCGTCGTTGACTATCAAAACGACTTTGCAAATAGAGAAACTTGAAGCCTCTATGTTGCTAATGGGGAAACTCTTGCCCCCATCATCAATGAATTGATGAAAAACGTTAAGAGAGAGTGAGGTTTGGTTTTAGCATCAAGAGAATTGCATAGTCCTTGACACATCTCTTTTGCTTCTAACTATCACGGAAAAATTGCTATTACGGAAACTCTCAAAGCTGGAAACTTCCCAAGTGCTGAAAACTTTATTTCACTTGATGAAATTGCAAATCAGGATGCAGGAAGAATACTACAATCAAAAGCTGATTTCTCTATTGAAGACCTCAGAAACTATCTCAAAGATATCAACTCCGATGCACTCTGGCCAGATCATTGTATCGAAGGAACATTTGGTGCTCAGTACCTAAAAGAGCTTGACCAAAGCCTTATAAATACAGAAATCAAAAAATGATTTTTGTGCTTCGAACATCCCTACTCTGCATTTTGATGAGTGACTGTCATGGAAGGGATTCCAACTGTCGAATATCTCAACAAATTCAATGTAAAGCTCCTTACTATCGTTGGACTCGCAACCGACTACTGCAATCTCGCAACCGTACTCGATGCTCGTAAACATTGATTTGAAGTTGAATATCCACTCGTAGCAAGCGCAGGAGTAAATCCAGATACTACCGCAGATGCTATTGAACAAATGCGTCAGGCAGGGGCAAAAGTTTTGCTTTAAAGCAAGTGTATTTATTACATTATATCACATAAAATCTATGAAAGATATATTTGATAAAATTAAACCTTGAAGATTCATAAGTTTTAATGCTGAACCAAAAATCGTACCAAACCTACAACCAATATGACCGCTAATATCTTCAACAGAGGGCTTTAGCCTTCTGTGCTCCTCATTATCTCCTTACCTACAAATTTATGAAATCATCACTTCTTTATACTCCACGTGACTTTTTTTCCGAATTACGTGATGAGGCTGAGGTTCAGAACCTCCTCAATACTGATATCTATAAATTCTTAATGCTTGACTTTATCCTTGCTCAAAAAGAGTATCGTGATATCCCTGTAAAACGGAAAATGACCATTCGCTCAAAAAATGTTCGCACGCTTGATGTGATTCCAAAAGAAGCTCTAAAAGCACAACTCGATGCTACCAAAAGCATAGTTGGGGTGTCTGAAGCAGATCTTTCTTACTTGAGAGGAATGATACGTCCAGATGGAAAACCTCTTTTGAAAGAAGAGACTCTTTCCTATCTTAAGAATTTTACTCTTGGGGAATATCGTCTTGGTGAAAATGGCAAAAATTATGAAATTGAATTTATTGGACCTTGGGCAAACTCAGTCCTCTGGGAGATCTATGGACTCAAAATCATCAACTCACTTTATCTTTCTCATTATATCAAGAAATCTCAACTCTCAACAGTAGAGTTTAACCATATTATCAACGAAACCCTTACTAGACTCTACCGTGATGTTGGAATCTTTCAATCAGAACCTTGAGTAAACTTTAGTGAATTTGGTACCAGAAGATCTGCTTCGACAGATTTTCAAAGAATGGTTTTTGAAATCCTTTCTTCTTCCCTTCCGTGACAGTGTCTTGGTACTTCCAATGTACTCCTCTCTAGAGAATTTGGTCTTGCTAATCCAAGAGGAACCAATGCTCATGAGCTCAGAATGATTCCAACCGCACTTACTGATGATTCTGAAGAAATCGTGCACACCATGTATGATATCGACAGAAAATGGGCTCAACATTTCCCTTGACTCTCTATCCTTTTGCCTGATACCTACGGAACGAGTTATTATTTTCAGCACTGCCCGAGCGATGTATTTGAAAGTCATGTTGGATGTCGCTTTGACTCAAAAGATCCACTCATTGCAATTCCTGAGTATGTAGATTTTGTGCTCAAAAATGGTTGAGATCCATACACAAAAATTGCTATTCCAAGTGATGGACTCACTGCAAAGACTGCCAAAGAAATCTATCAAGCACATGCTGAAAAAGTTGGAAAAGTTTCCTTTGGAATTGGGACCCATTTGACGAACAACACAGCTCATACGTATCCTCGTACAATTGAACCTTTTGGACCATTTTGATCATTTTCAGTTGTAATAAAGCCTGAGAGTGTTCAGAGACCTGATGGTACATGGATGAGTGCGGTGAAGCTTTCAGATAATCCAGAAAAAGCTACTGGTGACAGAGAAAGAATTGCTTTTTTTCTTTCCATCTTTGGAAACGCTGGAGCAGAAAAAAAAGAAGTTTTGGTGTAGCATCTTTTTGGAAATTTTTTTCTCTCTATTTCTAAAGTAATATAATTCGTACTTTTGATTGAATCCCACTTTTTTGTAGCATGTGTTTTTCCAGAGAAGAAATCTCTCTAAAACAAAAATTAACGAATGACTTGAGACGTTTTTCGCTTCGTACTTACTAAAGCCTCCAAAGTTTTTTGGTACACCAGACTCCTTTGAATCTCGCTACTTGTAGAAGCCTTGAATCATTGCATAGCAAGAGGTGCTACTTCAGGAATGTGATTATGAATTTCACGCATTGCATATTCCATAATTCCTATCATTTGTTTTAAAGTATCTTGAATTATTCCTTCTCATCCATTTCACATACATTCATGTTGTGAAAAATCTGGGGTCAGAAGAAGAGAAACATACTTTGCAAAATACTTTGCATGGCTATCAAAATCATTGAGTAAACGCTTATTTGGAGTTCATTCTTCTGTGTACGTATCGAAAAGATTGGAATTCATGGTAAGGGGAGTTAGGAAATATGATGAGTTAAAACTATGCTAACATATAAAAAATAAAATGCAATTTAAATTTTAAAAAATCTCTATGAAACCATCCATTCACCTTTGACAATTTGAAGTCATCCCGGCAAGACCTGACCTCAATACCAAGACGATGATCGAAATGATTCGTCAGGTTCCAGAGGGAGAACTCATTGTCTTTCCAGAAATGGCAATTCCTTGATATTTGATTGGAGATCTCTGGCTTAAAGAAAGCTTTGTGAGAGAGTGTGAGTCATTCAATCAACGCATTCTTTGCGTACTCAAAGAATGTCAAAACTCCGCTATCTGGGGAAATATCTCACTCGATCCAAGCAAAAAAAATGCCGACTCCACCATCCGTAAATACAACTCTGCCATCCTTGCTCAAAACGGAAAAATCATTGGAGAAACACAAAAACTTCTCCTCCCAAACTACCGTATGTTTGACGATGAGCGCTACTTTAGTGCACTCTCAGACAAAGCATTTGAAGACTGAATCTCAGTACAAGATGCCCTCAAAACTTTTGAAATCGTCATCACGTGAGTCAAAAAACGTGTTGGAATTCTTATCTGTGAAGATATTTGGAATATCAACTGAGACTACGCAATCGAGCCTGTTGGAATTCTCAAAGAAAAAGGAATCGATCTCTTAGCCGTTCCAAGCTGTTCTCCTTTTGGACTTGATAAAGATATTTTGAGAAAAAAAATCCTCTCTCGTCACTCACTTGGCATCGAGCTTGCCTACGTCAATCCAATTGGAACTCAAAACAATGGAAAAAACATCTTTTCTTTTGATGGAGGAAGTGCTTTGTTTGAAGATGGAAACCTTGAATATGCCGTTGATGATCATAAAGCCTACCAACCGACCCAGAGCGAAGTCAACACCCACCAATCCCTCAACCACAAAACCCAAGTCGAACAAATCTATGAAACTCTTATCTATAATATCAAAAACTTTTTTGGAAAAATCCACGCGACAAAATGTGTTATCGGGTTGAGTGGAGGGATTGACAGTGGTCTGGTTGCCACCCTTGTCTCCCAAGCACTTTGAAGTGAAAATGTGATTGGAATCAATATGCCTTCAAGATTTAACTCAGATACGACCAAGTGACTTGCCAAGAAACTTGCTGAAAATCTCTCGATTGCGTACCATGTGTTCCCGATACAAGAAGCGGTAGATCTAAAAATCAAGCAAATGCAAGCAGTGAGTGGGAAAACTCCCTCAAGCTTTGAAATAGAGAACATTCAAGCTCGTGAAAGAGGGCAGATTCTTGCCGATATGGCAGCCCACTTTGGAGCGGTCTTTAGCAACAACGGTAATAAAGACGAAACAGCCCTTGGATATGCTACCCTTTATGGTGATGTAGCGTGAGCTTTTGCACCAATAGCAGATCTCTCAAAAGTCAAAGTGTATGCACTTTCAAGATATATCAATGAACTGCATTGAAAAGAGATCATTCCAGAAGTGATGATCAATATCAAACCCAGCGCTGAACTCTCAGACTCACAAAATCCAGAAAGTGGAGGATGAGACCCCTTTGATTATAATTTTCTCTCTCGTCTCAACGATTTTCTCCTCGAAAAGAAAATGATGCCCGAAGATATCTTGCGTATTTATATAGCTGGATCACTGGAAAAGATGATTGGATACGAAGGAAATATCAAAGATCTCTTTGCCAATGATGAGGACTTCATAAGAGAACTCGAAAAGATCTGGACTCTCCTCCATCGTGCCTATTTCAAACGTATTCAAGCACCTCCAATCTTTACCATCACACGCTCAAGCTTTGGATTTGACTATCGAGAATCTCAAATAGATGCTTATTTTTGACAAAGTTACCAAGACCTCAAATCCACAATCACGAGTTAAAAAAAGCTCCTAATGGAGCTTTGGACGAGTGTCATTGAGGGGTCAGTGATTTGCTGACAATGAAGTCGTGTCAGTGTCTCTCACTCTCTTGAGTGAGGTACGGAGCAACGTACGTTCCGAAAGACTGAGAGTTCAACTTCTTCCACTACGGATAGCTCAAAATGCGTCTAAGAGTACTTGAATTTCTACTCAATTCATCTTGGTGAGATCTATTTGCTCACTGATCACATCTATCACATCACTCACAGAAATCTCTGGATGTGTAATATCCTCAACTTTTTGTGCAGTATCGGCAAGAGTCATGGTAATGCTTTCATGTATCGTTTGTTCTGGTTCTCATAAATGAGATTCTGGTACCTTTTTTTTCATATATTATTTCTTAGAGTAGATAAAATTGTTTGTTTTTCATGGGGGACGTTGGGTATTGTACATTAAATATTCAATACTGTCAACAATTTCTCATATTTTACTTTCAGAGTATGGAAATCTCAGAAAATAAGGCAAAACTCAGACCCAAAAAAACAATCCCGTTCTCAGGAAAATCTTAAAAAAGGAAATATTGAGCTTTTGAAAGTCAAGGACGATTTTTCAGGCTTTCCTAACGAGGTGATTTCTTTCTTTCATAATCCAAAATAGCCTTCCTTCACTCATCACTCAATCATGAGTTTCTATGCTCTTCTACAATAGATTGAACCTGATTTTCGGTAGTCTCTACTATTTCACGAGTATCATCTTGAGCAGAAGAAAACGATGGACGTATGAGACTTTCGGTGTATTGAGAGTTGCCCATATATTAAAAAATTAGAAAATATTTCCATCATTATGCCGTATTGTGTTTTATTTGTCAAATTTACATTTATTTTCTTATCAATTATTATGCAAACTATCTTTTCCCATCCAAACTTTGAAGCCCTGAGCTCAAAGCTCGCAGAGACTTCTCCAAATATTCATCTTTGAAAACTTCGTTTTGAGCATTTCGCCGATGGCTGGCCAAATTTGTTTTTTGAAGAAGTTGAAGAAGACATTGAACACAAAATCTTTACCTATATTGGAGACTATTCCAAAAAAGAGTATTTGTTTGAAAACTATTGTGTCGTTCGCTCACTTCTTGGCTACTACGCAGACAAAGTAAGAGTTATTATCCCATTTTTTCCCGTTGGTACCATGGAACGTATTTCAAAAAGATGAGAAGTAGCAACTTCTCGATACCTCGCAGATCTCCTTGGGCATCTTCCTCAGGGAAGGACTGCAAAGTCTTCGCTCCATCTCTTTGATCTCCATACCCTTGAACAAAGATTTTTCTTCAATGATTTTCAGGTCAATGCCGAGCTTCACAGCCTGATGCATCTGATAAAAGAGAAGATTTCAAAACACACCACCATAGTCTTTCCTGATGTGTGAGCCCAAAAGAGATTTGGAAATGAGTTTAAAGACTATCCACAGGTACTTTTTGGAAAAAAACGTGATGGAGAAGAGCGTATTTTGACGCTTCTTGATGGAAATCCAAAAGATCAAGAAAGCCTAATCGTCGATGATCTCATCCAAAGCGGAGGAACTATTATCGAAAGTGCAAAGCTTTTAAGAAAGCTCGGAGCTTCCAGAGTAGATGCTTTTGCGAGTCACGGAATCTTTGTCAGAGATGCTCACATAAAAGTCGCTCAGACACTCGATACCCTCTATACTACAGACTCTCTACCCGAAAATGTAGAGCGCGCTCAAACTGTTGAAAATATGGAAGTGCTTTCTATAGCATCTTCAATAGCAAAAATTTTATGAGAATAATCACACTCCTATGCACGAACAAGTAAGACAACATTTTCATATTTTAAGTTCAGATTCTCTCAAGCAAGGCACACTTGACTCCTTTCTCAATTCAAAGAGTCTTATGCAACTCCAAAATAGTATCAAAGAACAAATTATACTCGTACTCGGATGAGATGGAACTATGCTTCACGCGATTGGAAAATACCATCAAGCGCAAATTCCTTTTCTCTGAATCAACTTTTGACACAAAGGATTTTTGCTCAATACGTTTGATTCTATATCTAGAAGTATAGATTTTAAAAGACGTACCTACCCGCTTATTCAAGCAACTATTTCTACTCCATCATTTCAGCAAGAAACATTTGCTTTCAATGAAATTGACATACGTTCCGGAAGTGGAAGACTTTCTTGATTACACGTAGTGCTGAGTGGTGGTGAAAATATTGAAATACTTTGAGACTGAGTGATTCTCGCAACTCCTGCTGGCTCTACTGGGTACAACTCCTCACTTTCTGGACCAATTCTCCCTCATACACTTGGAGCTTTTGTCCTCACTCCGAAAGCGCCTTTTAAACCTAAATGACAGCCTTCAATCGTCTTGGATGACCGTGAAATATTGTGTGTAAAAAATGCTCATCGTTTTTCCCCGCTTGAAATCTATGCTGATGGAAAAGAGGTTCTAAAAACAACTGAATGAGACATGCTTGAGGTGATTCTCAAAAAAAGTAAACATGAGGTCTCGCTTCTGATTTCAGATGCCTACCAACAAAACTGGGATACCAAAGTCCTTCAAGAACAATGATTTAGTATTTAACGAAACACTATGAACCAAACTGCTATCTATGGAGGGTCTTTTAACCCCCCAACACTTTCTCATAAAAATGTTATCAAGTGAGTCATCAATTCCTGAGTAGTTTCTCAAATCATTCTCACTCCTGATGGAGTCAGAAAGGATAAAAATCAGTGAATTTCAAAAACACATCGTCATTTGCTTATTGATGCATTTTTTTCCGAATTAAAAAAGGATTCACTTCCTCTTGATTTAGACTTTCATTTTCTCGATTCTGATACTCCAACCACCACTATGGAAGTCGAAAAATATTTTTTTAAAAAACTTTGATTCTATCCATGGCATATATTTGGGTCAGATACCATCTCTCACATGCCTTCTTGGGATTGAAACCGTGAGAGATACATAGAAGATCGTCTCAAAAAGATTATTATCCTACGTGCGGGCTACCCAATTGTAGCAGATTTAGATATGAAAAATTTACAAATTTTAGATTTTCCCATCGAACCAATTTCTTCTACTATTGCTCGTGAACGCATCAAGTTCAAAAAGTTAGTGAATGATATCCTCTCCAATGATGTCATTCAGGTGATTGATACGCTCCAATTGTACCAAGATTAATTATTAACATCATTTTTATGTTCACAACTATCAGAGAGGAAACTATGATTTCTTGAAAATTTTTACAACTCAAAAAACTTCATCTTGAATGAGAAAAAACCTATGAAATGGTTTCTCGCACTGGAAATAAACACGCAGTTGCTGGACTCGTTCATCACCTTCAAAACGAGACTTTTATTTTAATAGAACAGTATCGTTACCCTGTACAACAAAAAGTTCTTGAACTCGTCGCAGGACTTATGGATAAAAATACCACGCCTGAAAACACTCTACGAGAAGAAATTATCGAAGAAACATGATACCAAACAATCAATAGAGTAGAATTCTTGGCACATACTACTGCTTCAGCAGGGGCACTCAGCGAAACTACGCAACTATATAAAGTCGAGATTTCTTGAAATCGAGGAACACAGTCATTGTGAGATCTGGAAGATATTACGGTTCATGAAATTGCCACAAGAGATTTTCATAGTTTTCTTCAATGAGAACTTTCTCGTTGAATTCTTATAGACCCTAAGGTTTGTATGGCTGTGTATATGTTTTTGCAAAAAACTTGAAAAATTGTATAAAACAGTATAATATGCGAACATTGGTGACATATAGTACTCACTCAAATAGAATTTTATACGTTTTTGAGGAGCATCCAGTTTTCTTATGTTTTCTATTTTACCTAGTCATTTTAAAACTATGCTTTTAGGAACAAAAAAACCTTTTGACATTTGGTCAGAAGACCTCACCATACCGATTCTTGCTCTTGATGTGGTAATTTTTACGGTCTACCAGAAAGAACTTTGTATGGTGGTTTCAAAAGTTGTTGATGAATCTGGACATGGATACTCAATTCCATGAGGGATTGTTACAAAAGGATTCGACTTGGAAACCAATTTTGATGATATTTTAGAAAGAAAGACAGGAATTACCTGAGTGTACAAAGAGCAGCTCTATACTTTTGGATCTCCTACGAGAGACACGAGAGGTCACGTCATTGCTGTCTGCTATTATGCTCTAGTGAGTATTGATAGTTTTCTTACTAAGGTGGATTTTACAAAAGTTGATATTGTAAAATTCAATGATATAGGAAAATATCGTTTTTTCTATGATCACGATTCTATTATCCACTATGCCAAGCAAAGATTGGAGTGGAAATTTGAGTACACCAACATAGCGAAAGAAATTCTTCCAAAAAAATTTCGTTTGTCATCACTCCAAGAAGTCTATGAGATCATTATGGGGAAAAAATACGACAAACGAAATTTTCAAAAGAAGATTTTTTCCCTCAAACTTCTCCAAGAGCTTTGAGAAAAAGATACCACCAGTCACCGTCCTGCCAAACTCTATACATTCAAAGACGCAGACTTAAAAATTGTTGAAAAAAACAGTTTTGTATAACCCCCCCCATGATGAATAACTTTTTTCTCTCCTGTATTTTTTATGGAAGCCACTTGGTCTGGATTTTTTTGTGATTCTCACTTTGGATCTTGTACCAATCAGTCAAGATTCTCCCCAATAAAAGAGAGATGATAGTGGCTTTTTTTGCTATCCTTCTTTCTTTTATTTTTATATACATTCGTTTTATAGAACCGCAACTCATTGTTTTCAGGGATACTCATATCGATGCTCCTGTAAGAGGAAAACTCGTGGTGATTTCTGATTTGCATCTTGGTGTGTACAAGTCCAAAGAGTTCCTAGAGAGAGTCACATCCAAGATCAATAGCTTATCTTGAGTAAATGCGGTTTTAATTGCATGAGATTTCACGTTTACTCATGACACAAATGACGATTTTAGGACAGAGTTTTCCCCTCTGCAAAAGATTCAAGTCCCCGTGTATGCAGTTCTTTGAAATCATGACCTTTGAAATCCTTGACCAGATTTTGGTGATAGTCTCAAGCGTGCTCTCAAAGAAAATCACGTACATCTTTTGGAAAACGAATCTGTTTCCATACCACAAACCGATTTTACACTCCTTTGACTTGGAGAACACTGGAGTTTCAATGATCAAGTTTCCCTTCTTGAGAATTTTTGACTCAAAAATCACCTGATTGTATTGACCCACAATCCAGATACCGTTCCCATGTATCCTTGATACCATGAGCTCTTGACCATCTCATGACATACTCATGGTGGTCAGGTGCGACTCCCTTTTCTTTACAAATACATGATTCCTTGTGAATACGATTTTGACAGAGGGCTTTCATACTATGAAAAACATCTCATATTTATCACTTCATGACTTTGAGAAACAGCGCTCCCTATTCGTTTTCTTAATCCTCCTGTCATAGATATATTGGAGTTTGGAAGATAACTAGAGTGTAAACGCCACCGTAAACTCACTCCCCTTTCCAACTTCTGAGCTCACACTCAGTTTCCATCCAAACATCTTACAAATTCTCTCTACTAAAGCGAGACCAAGCCCACTTCCATGTGGAGAAAACGTGATAGAATTGGGATTTCGATAAAATCTTTGAAAGATTTTTGAGAGTTCTTCTGGGGAAATACCGATTCACTCATCCTGGATACACACAGAAGTTTCATTGAGAGAAAGCGTAATAGTATTGTTTCAGGTATTATAAAAAATGGCATTGGAAAGAATATTTCAAAAGAGTCTCTCCAGATAGTAGGGACTATTATGGATTTGCAAACTTGCATTGACACGCAGTTGTAACATAATATTTTTTTCTGCGGCAAGTGGACGATATTTTTCGACAAACTCTTTCAAAAAATCTTCCAAGTCGATATTTTCTTTGTAGATATTTGCCTCATCTCACCTCAGTAAAAAGGAAAGCTTTGAAAGGGTTTCATTCATGTGTGCAATACTTCACGAAATTCCACTGATCTTTTTCAGTTGTGATTCGTCTTTGGTCTTTGTCTCAAGAATATCAAGACTACTTTGAATTTGCATCAACGGTGTTTTTAGCTCATGGGTGACATCTTGGATAAAATCACGCTGCTCTTGAAAGATTCCTTGAGTTTGAGTAAGAAAATGATTGAGCGACATTGCAAAAATGCCTAACTCTCACCCGTATTTTTCAACTGTCAGAAGCTCACGAGTATTTCTGATATCATATTTTGAAAGAAATTTTGAGAGTTTTTTAAGTGGGGTAAGTGCCACTTTTGAGAGTAAATACGAAAAAAGGACTATAAAGAAAACCGCAATAAGATTCAAAACTAAACTCATTTGAATAAATGCCTGTTGTACATTTTTGAGATCGGTGATTTTCTTTCAAACTATTATGGTAAAGCCATGATGTTTTCACGTGTAGTAGATTTCATTCTTTTCATTATCATGAAATCCAACCTCTGTATCACTGATAGTTTTTGTACTAATCAAATAAAAAAAATTAAGAGTTTGCATTCTCTGAATCTGTGTATCAGGAAGATGAACCTGCTCTACAAGGGTCTCTGGAATAAAAGAAATAATAGTTTCGTACTGTGTCTTGATATCTCGATACGTGGTATCAAGAAAACTCGATTCCACGAGTAAAAATAATAAATAGAGAAAAATATTTATCAAAACGATGATAAACACCGAAAAGCTTAGAATCAGACGAGCTTGGAGTCAAAGTTTAATCTTCATAATTTTCAAATTTAAATCCTATTCCACGAATCGTTTTTATAGGGTCAAAGGAGAATCATTGATTGAGTTTAGTACGAAGAGATTGGATATGAGTACGAATAACATCGGACCGTATGTCATTGTGAATTCCCCAAATATATTCTAGGAGTTCATGTTTGGGAACTACTTTATTTTTGTTTCTCATAAGATATTCTAGTATTTGGAATTCTTTTGGTGTGAGTGTTATGACTTTGTCTCCTCTCCTTACTTCCATAATGGAAAGCTCCAATATGATATTTCCTGCACTCAGACTATCAATGCTCTGAGTTTTATTGATTCTGCGAAGGATACTACGTATTCGTAATATGAGTTCTTTGAGTTTGAACGGCTTTGTAATATAGTCATCCCCTCAGAGAGAAAATCATTTTTCTATACTCTCTAAATCTTCTTTTGCTGTGAGAAAGATAAATGAAGTATCCATGTTTAAGGTGCGAATTTCACGAGCAATCTGAAAACCATCCTTCATAGGAAGCATTACATCAAGGATACAGAGATCATAGTGATTTTTTTCAATTTCATGCACTACGTGTTCTCAAGACTGTAGCCACGTGACGATAAAGGTGTTTTCAGTCAGGTAGTCTTTTATATTTTCTCAAATAATTCTATCGTCTTCTACAAGGAGGATTTTCATGTAAATTTTTCTAATAAATAAATGAGAAGATTTCGCTGCAGTACTGGATGCAATTTATCCTTCTTTTGATTCATTTTCTCCATTTAACGGAAAAAGGCTGTGGATTAATGGCAGTTTCAGAAAAAGGAATAATTTTGCTCGGGTGTACTTTTATGAGTACTCTGTTGAATATATGTTTTTTTTTAAAAATTTCAATTTTCTTAGTGATAAATGATATTTTATTTTGAATTTCTATGAAAATATGTTATATTGTACAGAGTAATATTATAATCATTTCATTATATGAAACACACAAATTCTCCACGTTGAAATCCAGAGTGAAACATACCAATTGTTCTCTCAAAAGAAATTATAGAACAATTACTAATTCAGTCACAAAGGATATTTGACACTCTTTTTGCTGATCAACAAGTGTTGACTCCTGAAAAGGTAATCATAGAAATACAGACAAAAATTGAATCTCTTCCACCGCTTCCAGAAAGCATCCAACAAATAGAAAACATAAGAATATCTGAGTTAGCAACCCCTGATGACCTTTTGAATATTATTGAAAGAGATCCTATGGTTACTGCAAATGTACTAAAAATCGCAAATAGTGCTGCGTTTTGATTTTCTCAACAAATAAAACATCCAAAAAATGCCTTGAATATGTTGTGATTTAATATGATTTGTAATATTGCAATCTCAACAGCTATGAAAAAAACTATACCTGCTAATGTCGATGCATACGGCTTGACTCCTGACGCTTTGTCAAATATCTCCTCAACTCAGAGTGCCTTGCTTTTAAAATGGAGAGATAAAAAACTAATGAGACATCGAAATGATCTCGCACTTGCTGCTTTATTGCAAGAAGTTGGAAAGATGGTTATTTCTTCTACTCTTAGAGAAAAGGGGAAGCAAGCCGAATTTAAAATGCAGGTATTGATGGAAGACGAGCCAAGTGAAGTAGAAAAACGTTTTATTGGGATGGTTGCTAGCGATATTACCGCATTAATATTCAAGCATTGGAAACTCAATCCAAAATTAGTAGAGTTGATATTAAAATCAGAAAATCCAGAAGGTATTGAAGATGAGACATTAAGAAATCAAGCATATGCACTCAAGATTTCAAGAATTCTTTTTCCTGCTGTAGTAGGCAAAGAACTGAGTGAAATCAATAGAAGTCAAGCGTTTGCTCTATGTGAAAAAGGGGGGCTCGATGCATTTGAACTCGAGAATGTATTAAATCTTATAGTAGTACAAAAAAATAATCGTTAAAAAAAATAGTGGAAATCCACTATTTTTTTTAACGATTATCACAAAGATTAATG
>Ga0209373_10003304_pt1 | contig 15080 bp, 13 predicted proteins | sample Higcelweek5metaG_FD_187173 | JGI IMG/M metagenome (GOLD analysis project Ga0209373, IMG submission 187173) | Freshwater pond sediment microbial communities from the University of Edinburgh, under environmental carbon perturbations - High... | ecosystem: Environmental > Aquatic > Freshwater >...
CAGGGATGTCAGAATCCGCTTCCTATGAGACGCCGCTCGGTAGCCGTTCACTGTCCGAGGAGCTGGTACGGGAGGCGATCGCAGAACTGCGCGATCCTGACCGGCGGCTGATCCATGAATGGTGGGCGCGGGCCTGGAGGAAGCCATGAATATTGGCGCTATCCTGCTCATCATCTATCTCTTCAGCCGATTCTTCAAGAACAAGGATACAACAGGCAGCGCAAGCACGTGGGCCGGACAGGAAACCTCATCCCGAACCATTACGGTGTCGGTGCTCACGGTGCTGTTATTCTTTATTGTTACCTACGTTATCATGGTGAACTGCCAGCCATATCTGGATCAAATCAACTCCGGCTGGCTTCGTGATATCGCATGGTTCATCATCTACCTCGTGATCCCCATCACTCTGCTTCGTTGCGTACCGCCCTGGCTGGCATGGCGGGTACTGCGCCATCTGGGGCATTCACTTCCTGCACGGATTATCTTCTGGTTTACACCTGGTGAGGCACAGACCGACCTGATCGGTTTTGCCCGTCTGGTTGAAGCCTCACTTGGCCATGATCCCAATGCACTAAAGCCTCCCCCTTCAACCCTGAGCAGAAGACTCCGTATTTTTTTCATGCTGGGCGAACAGCAGCCCGAGGGAGACCTTGATGCCTGGGCAGTTGCAGCAGACGCCCTGTACGCAGAGATCTCCGGCGATTTCCACAAAGCGGCACAGTACATACTCTCCTTTAACCTGCTACCCCGACGCTCGCAGGCTCCCCGGCTGATACGGATCTTTGCCTTTGAACAGTTTGCCCTGCATGCCGCCCGACGCGGCGCCTGGGGAGCGGTTGCCAGTTGTGCCGCCTTTGGTGCCGGACGCAGTATGCCCCTGCTCAGATTACTGGCCAGGGGGCACCTGACCGGAAGCTGTAACCGGGCACTGCTGGTGCTGTACTGGATCATTGCGCCATGCCGCCTGGCCACCTTTCCGTATCTGCGATCATTGCTGTCACCGCAACGTTCTTCCGATGACCAGAAGGTAACGTCGTCTGATGAAACCTTTCAGATTGCGCATTTACGTTTGCTGCAGGATGCTGCCGAGGGCAGGCCGATTGAATTGGCGCAGGTACTAAGTCTTGCTGCAGCATGGCAATCAACGTTCACCAGTGAGAGCCATGCCGCCATTCTTGCCCGTGGTATGGCGGTCGGCGCACGGGATTCCCATGGTGTGGCTGATGCAATCCCCGAAGAGATACTGGCCGAGCTGGAGGAACTGGTAGCGGTGTCAGTTGGTGGTTTACCGGAGGAACTATTTGAAAACTGGGATGAATGGCGGGAAACCCTGGTGGGAACGCTTGTAATCCGGCTTCGCAGCCGCCTTTTTCAGAATCTGGAAGAATCGGCGGCTCAGTTTTATGATGGTGATGCTGAACAGCCACCGCCGCTGCTGCAATGCTGGAATACATGGCTGGCCATGCATGACGCAACAGAACGGCTTGGCTACCTGATGGGTACCGAAGATGTGGCAACAGCCTGGTACGGCGGTCTCCAGATTACCGCCTGGAACGGCGCCTGCCGGGTATCCAACAGCTACGGCAGCAAAGGCAACTGGGTCAGCTACCTTATGTTCTCCTGGGTGGTCAGGGTTGCCGATATTGTGGAGGATGCAGAAGCGGCCAGGGTCAACCGTAATAATGCTGCCACCTGCGGTATTCCGCTCTATACGACCTTTGAATCGTTCCTGCGTCTGCCACTAAGACTCTACAAATGGTTTTCGGGATGTCTCATGCGGGTCTGCTCCTTTGCCTGGTGGGGCCGGGAAACACCCCGTGCGTTGCGTAACATCCGCAGCGCGTTACTGGACCGCATAACCATCGTACTGCCTGTGGGAGGCGCTGTAGTTGCCGTCTCCATATTCTTGTCTCTATGGTCATTCAGCGATGTTGTTGCGGGCTCACTACTAGGACTTCCGGTCCTGGTAGTCGGGATTGCCCTGCTCTACGTCCTGGCTTTGCGGATAGAGAAGAAACGGCAACGGGAGGCTACTCAGATGACGCTGGAAAAAGAGGCGGAGGAAACGGTTTAAGTGACGTTCCGGTTGTACCGTCAGGCAAAGCGAAAAAATGGATGGCTCTGAAAAACAGGTAAGGAGTGTTTTTGCCTTTCTGGCCAACACCCTCTTTTGGGAAGATCACCCGTTCACGCACGCGCATGAACGGGGCAATAACGAGTTGAACCATGAAGGAGAACTGAATGAAACCGATTGTTTTAGTTTTAATTGCAATTGTCGTAGTCATAGCTGCTGTCGCCATAATTAAGTACAAAAGCCCGAGAACAAGCGAGGCACATGCAGAGCCCAGAAAAGGACAAGCACCACCAAATGTCATTAATGAGCTTAGAGAAAAACTTTTCACTATGCCACCAACTGAACTTGGGTTATCGCCATCAATTAAGCTTCCTAATGTCTGGGGAGTGGTAATGGAAATTGGCTTTCCTGACTCGACCGCAACGCTTTTTTCATTGGCAGAAGGCACGACAAGCCTATATTTCAGCTCTGGCGGAGGCATTATTGGGGGTGGAGAACATGCCGCCGTTCGAAAAGCAGCATCAGAATTTCTTACAGCAGGTGAAGCGAGCAGATCATTAGCGAAATCCGCACCAGAACATCCATTGCCGAAAAGTGGAATGATCAAGTTCTACATACTAACGTACACCGGAGTAGTTACAGTAGAAGCAGAGGAAGCAAACATTTCGAAGCAGGGGCATCCACTATACAATTTGTTTTTGGCAGGTAATAACGTAATGACTGAATTGAGGCTTATTGAACAGCGAAAATAGCTAGTCCAACTAGGACGGTGGAGCAGGTCGCGGGATAAGGCCCCGCGCCGCTCACTGCCTGGCCCGTTGATCGCAACATTTGCGTGAGTATTTTTCATTGACAGCTAAGTAATATCCCGATTTCCGTAGTTTAGTGATCATAAAAATTGAAAGTCGACAAGGAGAGTGCGACATGAAGAATACTGAGCAGACACTTATTCAGCAACTTAGAATATCCCGGCGTGAGATAGATCGCCGTAAGGAATATTTTGGATTTAACGAAACAGACATTCGGGCTTTAGTCTCGCTGAGAGAGACTATTGCTGCATTTATTGATGAAATAACGGAAGAGTTCTACAAAAGAATCGTTCCTTTTGAAGAAATGGACCGCATTATCGGTGATGCTGAAACTCTGCTGAGGTTGAGGAATTATCAGCGTAGTTACATTTTAAGCCTATTTGACGGTCAGTATGATGAAGAGTACGTCCAGTCAAGACTTCGGGTCGGGGTAGTTCATAAGCGCATCGGTGTAGATCCCAAATATTACATTTCCGCCATTAGTAACCTCACTACCATAATTCGCAATATAATAAGCTCGCACAGCAAAAATGACTGCCAGGCATGTGTCGCCGGTCTCACATCAATAGAAAAAATACTGATGTTTGACCTTTCCCTTACTTTTGATACTTACATCAACAGCCTGATGGATGAAGCCAGAAGAAGCAGGGAAGAGATGGAGAACTATGCGGAGTCCCTTGAAATAGTGATCTCGAAGCGAACAGAACTATTAACCGAACAGGCCCGTCAGGATGGCCTGACAGGCTTATTGAATCAGCGTTCGTTCTACGTTGAGTTGAGAAAAGAACTGTCACGAAGCCAACGGAGGGGGCACAACACGATCCTCATATACTTCGATCTTGATGGTTTCAAGAAGCTGAACGATTCCCAGGGACACAAACGTGGTGACGAAATACTTGTTGCCACTGCCAATGCCATGAAAAGTTCCATCAGGGAATGTGAAATAGCCGCCAGGTATGGTGGAGATGAATTTTGCATTATTTTGCCGGAGAGTTCTATAAGCGAAGCTGAACAGGTCTGCCATAAAATATGCGAGATCATAAAGAACTCAACTGGCGATACCGGTATTTCATGCAGTATGGGAATTGCGATTGCTCCACCGGAAAAAGCACTGGATGCAAATGCGCTGGTGAAGATGGCTGACAAGGCGATGTACGAAGCAAAAAAGGAGCCGGGGTTCTCAATAAAGATCGCACTGGATATCTAATGTTATGCATAAGACCTTAGAGGGTCAGACGCAATCGACAAAACCAGATAATACCAACTGCAAAAATACCGAATATTCAACCAACGGCAGCACAGGTCAGCGGGTAAAAGCCCCCGCCGAGCCGGTGCTGCCTTATCCAGCTTCAAACCTCTAATCCAGCATGGCGTCTATCGCTTCAAAATCTATATACTTTTCCGCTATTGAGTTAATCAGTTCAATCTTCTCCGTATCTTCAGGTCCGATCTTGGAAACATGTTCCCGCAGACGGTAATACACCTCTGACGTGGTCTGGTGAACCCGCATGTACGGGATATTGCTGTCATCAAGAATCCGCTGGGTAATGGTGGAGATCGGGGCATGTCCGGCTATGATCAAACCTGCCAGACGTTGCCGGAATTCGTCGATATGGTGCAGTGATGAGGCGGTTACGATCAGTTCATCGCGGGAGCTGGTGACAATCAGCAGGGTCGATTCCTCAAGACTGTCGATCACCCGCTGGGATGAGGCGGCCCCCAGCTGGATGGTGTGGCAGATCCTGCTGCGGTCAGCTGCATCACCATGGAGCGGCAACTCCAGCAGCTCTGACACATGCTGCAGCGTCGGGTCTGCCAGAATGGGGGAATAATCAAAGGCACTGGTAACCAGCATATTCTCCCGCTGGAAGGCCTTTGTTAGATAACTCATGGAGCGCTCGCGCTTTTCCGGCACCAGCTTGTTGGCCATAATCACACGGACCTGGGCCTGTTCTCGGGCATAAAGGGCCAGATTAAGCTCTACAGCATCAATCACATTGCCAATACCGCCACCGGTTACCATCAGAACCGGAGCATTCAGCATGGCGGCAACCTGGGCGTTGTTGACACCTACCACGGAGCCGACACCACCATGACCAGCTCCCTCAATAATTAAAAAGTCATGCTGTTGCTCCAGCTCTGCGCTGGCCTTCAGGATCGATTCCCGAGGTGTCCGGGGATCAATCAGCCCATCCAGAAAAAGACGGGTGGAGCCGGGGGTCAGGGTCATGGGGGACATCAGGTGGGCGTAGGCATCCATACCGAACACACTGGAGAACATGGCTGCGTCTTTGTCCATGGTTAACCCCTGGTATTGAATACATTTGGGGCCGATCGGTTTCATGAACCCCACCCGTTTGTATTTACGGAGTGCGAGGTGAATGAGCGAGAGTGAGATGGTGGTTTTGCCGCAATGTTGCCCGGTTGCCCCGATAAAGATTTTTCTGCACATGTCTGCAATCTCCCTGTGTTATCATATACCGCTGTACGCTCCGTATGAGCTGGTAACCCTGAACATGCTGCACGTGATACGTATAGCTTTTCTTTACCAGATCGAACAGGTTTTGGGAAAGAAATCGGAAGCCCCCTGCAGGTTTTCAAGAAGATAACTTACTGCCCCCACCGGACCTGTTTAGATGGTATAGTGCCAAAATATCAAAGACTCTTTCAAAAGTATTCCGTTCACGGTTCGACCAGCTCACCATGCATGGAATATCAACTGTTTACAGAACAGGTGCCGTTCGCCCTGAGCCTGTCGAAGGGCACAGCAGGGCTTTTGAAAGAGTCTCATCATCAAGCGGAGAAAAAAATGCCTTATTCCGTTGAAATCTGCGCCGGTGCTGGCGGACAAGCGCTCGGCCTTGAAATGGCCGGGTTTAACCATACTGCACTTGTTGAAATAGAACGTCCTGCCTGTGATACCCTTCTGCTGAACAGACCGAAATGGAATGTCACGTGCGATGATATAAGGAACTTTTCCGGCTCAAACTATAAAGGCATTGATCTGCTGGCCGGTGGTGTACCGTGTCCGCCGTTTTCCAAAGCCGGAAAACAGCTGGGCAGTGATGACAAACGGGATCTTTTCCCTGAAGCTATCCGCCTTGCCGATGAAATACGACCACGAGCAATCATGCTTGAAAACGTTAGAGGAATGCTTGACGCGGTTTTTGAGGATTACCGGAAACAGATCAAGAACCAGCTTGCCAGCCTTGGTTATCATACAGAGTGGAGACTTCATAACGCCTCTGATTATGGAGTTTCACAACTAAGGCCCCGCGTGATTTTTGTTGCACTCCAGAAAGACTTTGCAGAGCACTTCACCTGGCCGATACCGTCCATGACTTCGCCGCCTACGGTTGGGGAACTGTTGTTTGACCTTATGCATGAGCGAGAATGGCGCGGCGCGGCCAACTGGCGAGAACGTGCCAATGAGATAGCCCCTACCCTTGTCGGCGGCTCAAAGAAACATGGTGGGCCAGACCTTGGCCCGACAAGGGCAAAAAAGGCATGGGCAGCTTTGGGGGTTGACGGTCTCGGTTTGGCCGATGCCCCGCCAGAACGAGATTTTATAGGCATGCCCCGCCTTACCATCCGAATGGCTGCACGTATTCAGGGGTTCCCTGATGCATGGCAGTTTGCCGGCAAGAAGACCGCATCCTACCGGCAGATCGGGAACGCATTCCCGCCGCCGGTTGCTCAGGCAATCGGAACATCTATACTGGCTGCCCTTGAAGCAGCCAGCAAGAGAACGGTGCTAAGGAGTGTGAAATAATGGCTGCCCGTGAACCGGGAGCACGGAAGAAACTCAAGGAGTTTCTGTTGCAGCATGTCGGCGTGGTGCTGGAGGCCGACGATCTTCGCAGCGCATCCGGCAACGCCAGCGAATGGGCGCGCCGCGTCAGGGAGCTGCGCAACGAAGAAGGTATGAACATCGTAACCCACAACGACAGAAGCGAGCTGAAACCTGGCCAGTACATGCTTCTGGACACACAGGCGCTCCCCTCGTTTGCCCGTACAATGTCAAAGGAAACAAGGGCTTACGTGCTTGATCGTGACGGTTTTACCTGCCAGATGTGCGGCACCGCAGCAGGCGAAACACATCCGTTTGACGGCAGAAAAGCAAGGCTGCATATCGGGCATATCATTGACAAATCCCAGGGTGGTTCAGACGATTATTCAAATCTTCGCGCAATCTGTTCAGTGTGCAACGAAGGTGCGGCAAATATAACCCTTGACCGACCAACAGCAGCAAAACTCCTCGCACAGATCCGCCGTGCTCCCGGCACGGAACAGCTTGCCGTTCTGGAATGGCTGATTTCAAAATTCCCCAGGCAGTCCAAAGAGTTGTCAACGCAAAAGGTCCCATCCGATGGGCCTTGAAGGTAAAGAGAGAGAGGACACTGGTCATTACGTACCAGACCGACACCGGAGCATACTGTGTAACAAGCCGAACGACCTGCAGCAGTTGATGAGGTAAACAATGTTCCCAGGGATGAAACCATCACTTAAGTACTGGATTTTCATCCTCGGCATGGCCTGCGTCATCTTTGGCGTTATTCTCGCCAGCGTGCTCGGTTCCTGGCTGAATCTGGCACATCAGGAGCAGGTTTTTTTGCTGGGATTGCGGGACAGGATCATTCCGTTTCCGATTATGGGGGCTTTTATCCTCTTTCTGGTGATCGGTGGCATGGTCAGCCTGTTGTTCCGCTATTACATCATGCCGATCATGAGGATCGCAGAATCAACCCAGCTGATCACCCTTGCCAATTCCAATCATCGGGTTCCCGAGATCGGTGCCCGTGAGGTGGCTCACCTTGCCCGGCTCATCAACGCCTCGGCGGATGCCTATCAGAAGTTGCAGCAGGAGGTTGAGGCCACTAGCCATGATGCCAGGGCAGATCTTCTTGAAGAGCGCAACCGGTTTGCAGTGCTGATGTCGGAACTTCCGGTGGGGGTGCTGGTCTGTAATATCCACGGCCAGATCCTGCTCTACAACAGTCAGGCGCAAACGCTTTTCCGGTCATCCAGCCAGACTGCCTGCAGCGGAACAGAGGGGCGGCATGGCCTGATCGGTCTGGGGCGATCCCTGTTCGGCCTGATGCCGCGAGAACCGGTGACTGACCGTATCGAGCAGTTGCAGCAATCAGTCGAGGCAGGGGATGCCGCCCCGATCAAGCGGTTCAAGGTATCCCTTGGGGAGGGAGATTCCCTGAATATCTCCATGGCGCCGGTATTCAGCTTCCATTGCGAGCAGCACGATGAATGTCTGCCCTGCGAGCGCCGCCGTATCTCCGGGCTGGTACTTACCATCGACAACCGCCCTTCCCAGGGCGATCCTGATGAGGCAGTTCGACCGGCTCCCGCTGGACCGCAACCGCTCGAACTGCCCGCTACAGAGACCTTGCCGCTGCGGAGCGGTCTAGCGCCAACAAGCGATCCCCGGCCGGTGTTCTATGAATTCGACCTGTTCCATAACCGGGTATCCGAAAAACTGGGGGAAGAGTCATTGCGCAGGCTTACCTACGTGGCGTTTGATACTGAAACCACCGGCCTCGAACCGGCCCGGGGGGACGAGATCATCCAGCTTGGCGCGGTGCGTATCGTCAACGGCAAGATCATATCAGGAGAGGTGATCGACCAATTGATCGATCCGAAGCGGTCAATCCCGGAGGTGTCTGTGGCGATTCACGGCATTACGCCCAAAATGGTTGCCAACCAACCGGCCATCGGCCAGGTGCTGCCCCATTTTCACCGCTTTGCCGAAGGTGCGGTGCTGGTTGCCCACAATGCCGCCTTTGATATGCGCTGCCTGCAGGTCAAGGAGGCTCAGACCGGTGTGCGGTTCCATAACCCGGTGCTGGATACGCTGTTGCTCTCCTCCATCATCCACCCCCATCAAGAGTCCCACTCGCTTGATGAGATTGCCGCCCGGCTCAGCCTGACCAATATCGGACGCCATACCGCACTCGGTGATGCCATTGTGACCGCAGAGGTGTTGCTTAAAATGATCCCGCTGCTGGAGGCCAGGGGGATCATGACCCTGAACGATGCCCTGCAGGCATCAACCCGTTCACCCTATGCCAGAATCAGCTATTGATCATGCCCGTCTTGCATTGCCGCGACATGCCAGACAGGACAGCGCCATGAGCCTGAACTCAAAGGATTTTAAGAGGGGCGGTTGATTGCAGCTGCAGAACGGGCCGTTATCCCCCGATCCCGGCCACCTGAAAGCCGGGATCAAGATCAAAGGTCTGCTGTATCAGTTGTTGGGTCAGTATCTCGGTGGGCAGGCCATCGGCCAACTGCTGTCCCTGGCGGATCACCAGCAGGCGGTCAAGGTTGCGGGCCAGAATCAGGTCATGCAGCGAAAGCATGACCGTCAGGTTGTGGGTCTGACAGAGAGACCGCAGCAGGGTCAGCAGTTCATACTGGTAGCGCAGGTCAAGCCCGGCCAGCGGTTCATCCAGCAGAAGGGTCTTGCCCCCCTGGGCCAGGATCATGGCGATAAAAGCCCGCCGCCGTTCACCACCGCTGATCCGGGACAACGGGGTCTGTTCGTGGCCTTCCAAACCCACCGCTGTCAGCACCTCCTGACAGGAAAGCAGATGATCTTTACGGGCCGCAGCACGGCCCATCTCCACCAGTTCACCCACCCGAAACGGTAACGGCGCTTCAATGGATTGTGGCAGGTAGCCCAGGCGGGTAGCCCGTTCTTCACCCTTCCAGGAGCGGACCGGTTTGCCATCCAGCTCCACCTGTCCCACCGTGGGGGTTAGCAACCCTGCTCCCAGCCGCAGCAGGGTTGATTTGCCGGAGCCGTTGGCACCGATCAGCCCCACCAGCTCACCCTTGGCCAGGTTGCAGGAAAACTGCACCACACAGGGGGCTGTGCCGTAGCTGAAACAGACCTGATCAAACCTGAGGCTGCTCATCGCATACCTCCATTGGTGGCCCGGCGCAGCATGATCAGAAACCAGGGGGCGCCGATCAGGGCGGTGACCACCCCGGCCGGGATCTCCACCGGCGGCAGTACGCTACGCCCGACCGTATCAGCCAGACAGAGCAGCATGCCGCCCCCAAGGGCAGACAGCGGCAGCACCCGGTGGGCATCAGCACCCACCAGGGCACGTACGGCATGGGGCACCATCAGCCCGACAAAGCCGACAATGCCACCCAGGGCAACCGAGGCAGCTGTCAGCAAGGAGGCTGCCAGTACCAGCAGGGTCCGTTCACGGCCCGGTTCCAGGCCCAGGCCAAAGGCCACTTCATCACCCAGGGCCAGGGCGTTCAGGCCGCGCCTTCGAGCCAACGCAAGCAGAAAGCCGAACAACATCAACAGGCTGGCCACCGGTACCACTGACCAGTCTGCCCCGGCCAGGTCACCGGCCATCCAGAGCAGGGCCCGTTTGACCCCGTCAGCCTGGGCCAGGGACATGACCAGCATCAGGATGGCAGACAGGAAAAAGCCGATCCCCACCCCGGCCAGCAGTAACCGTTCTGCCCGTACCCCCCAGGCATCCCGTCCCAAAGAGACCACCACGGCACTGGTTACCAGTGCCCCGGTCAACGCCAGCAGCGGCACCAGCCAGACCCCGGTCCCCTGGGTTGCCAGCAGTCCAAAGGCCGCTGCCAGGGCAGCACCGCTGGAGGTGCCCAGCACATAGGGATCAGCCAGCGGGTTACGGAAGACCCCTTGCAGAATCGCTCCGGCCACCCCCAGTGATCCCCCCATCAGCAGGGCCACCACAATGCGGGGCAGGCGCAGGTCCAGTACGATCTTGAGTTGCAGCGGGTCAAGCTGAAAGGGATTGATGGTCTGTTGACCAAGGGAGAGCGACAGCAGCAGGACCAGCGCCAGGCAGCCCAGCATGATAAACAGGGGGTGGCGTTTCATGGATAACAGCACCATCGCACCGCAGAGGACGCGGAGGAACGCAGAGAAAAACAGGAGGAATAACCTTTAGAATCAGATTCTTTCGGGGTAAACCAAAACCGGAAGATACAAACCAATGGATTATATTCTGGCTTTATCCATGATTTTCCTCTGAGGACCTCTGTGCCCTCAGCGGTAAATAAGGTTGTAGGATCTGTTTTTGATCTCATCGGCGCACCAACTCAAGGCAATGCCTCAGCTCGGCGATTCCTTCCGGGATGCGGGGTCCGGGACGGTAGAGGGCATCGCTGACCATGCAGACCCGGCCTTGTTTGACAGTATCCAGTGAACTCAGGTGGTTGAGCATCCGCTTCATCGGTGCAGCCAGTTTTTCACCCTGGCCTGCAATGATCAGCTGCGGGTTGCGGGTGATGACCGCCTCCAGTGAAAGCCGGGGATAACCGGAGCGGGCATCAGCGGCGATATTGCTCATACCGGATAGTTTCATGGCATCATCCAGCATGGAACCGGGACCGGCAGCCACCAGCGGGTCCGGCCAGATCACAAACATGGTCTTGATCGGTGTAGCGGTTTTAAGCGGTTTCAAGGACTGTTCAATTCGGCTGGCCAACTGGTTTGCCGGTTGTTGTACCCCAAGATCACTACCCAATTGCCGCACTGCCGGTGCCAGCTTGTCCAGACGGGAACCGTGAAAGGTGACAGTTCTGATCCCCAGTTTTTGCAGCCGTTTGGCCAGCTTGGAGCCGATCCCCTCTTCATCCACCAGCACAACATCCGGCTTCAGGTTCAGCACCGCCTCCAGCGACGGATTGGCTGGACCACCCACGGTGGGTTTGCCTTTGATCGAGGCTGGCCGGTCGCAGAAGGTGGTCACCCCCACCAGATTTTTCTCCAGCCCCAGGGCGCAGGCCATCTCGGTCAGGCTGGGGGCCAGCGAGACGATCCGCCTGGGCGGCTCCCCGGCAAAACCGGGGAGCGCCGCAAGCAGAACCATACAGAATATGCTTAGAAAAATACGTCGCATTCGTTAAAACGATACCTTTACGCCGCCATAGGCTCCAATACCAGGGGAGCCATAACCGGCCACCTCTTCATACTGACGGTCAAACAGGTTGTCTACCCGCCCAAAGAGCTGCAGGTTTTTGGTGAGATCATAGGAACCGGCCAGGTTAACCAGCATATAATCCTTCATCTTTTGGGTGTTAGCCGTGTCAGCATAGCGGGTACCCACATAGATCACCCCAAGGTTTATGTTGGCTTTTTTCAGGAAGCTGTAGTTGATGTCAAAACTCGCCTTGTTCTTGGGGCGGCGTACCAGCTGCTTACCGCTGATGTCGTCCCTGGTTTCCAGATAGGTGTAGCCTGCCTTCAGGGTCAGGTCATCCACCGGTTGCAGCGCGGCGGTCAGCTCTAACCCGTGGGTATGCGCCTTGGCAACGTTGGTGTATTTCCAGGTAGTCATATCAAAATCAATCATCTGTGAATATTCATTTCTGAACCAGGTTGCCCCCAGAGTGGTCTTCATAAACGGCAGCCCCTGCTCCAGGCCCAGATCCCAGCCGATGCTCTTGTCAGGTTTCAGGTCCGGCGAGCCGTAGCTTGAGTAGAGTTGATACAGCGAAGGTGCCTTGAAGCCGGTGCCATAGCTGCCTTTCAGCTTGGTATCAGTCTGTTTGATCAGGTAGGCAGTGGTAAAGCGATAGGTGGCCTCAGTGCCGAACTTGCTGTGATCATCCACCCGGACCCCCAGGGTGGAGAACCAGGCATCGAACAGATTAAGTTGATCCTGCAGATAGACGCCGGTGGTGCGGGCAAACTTTTCATCCCAGTTGCTGGTGTACGGCCCGAAACTGCTTTCAGAGTAGTAATCCGACTTGCCGTTTTCTTCCGTTGTCTCAGCACCAATTGTCAAGGTGGTGGTCTTGTGCAGCTTCAGGGTATGCTGCCAATCCAGCTTGACACTCTGGCCGTGGAACGAGCTGCGCAGCAGATCGTTGAGATGGGCACTGTCGCGGTCATTGTCATCACGCCAGCTGATATCGTTGAAGGAGACCCCCAGCTTCTGTTCCCACAGCCCGTTAAACAGCGCGAGCCAGCCCTGTGTCCTGAAGAACAGTTCATCTGACTTCATGATGTGGTTCGGGTCATCCTTACCCGCGCCGCCGCCGTTGTCAACAGAGGTGCGTGAGCGATCATAACGCAGGGTCAAGTCGATTTCAGAGTTGGTGGTTGGCGTAATGCCCAGCCGTCCGGCCACTGCCGTGTTCTGGTAGCCGTCCCGCTCAACGTTGCCGTAACGCTCACCTGCTGCGGAAACACCGCCCGTGTCCAGGCGTGAGACGCTCAACGAATACTGCAACAGGTCGTTACCGCCATTGATACCGGCGCTTTCCCGGGCCGTGGCAAAGGAGCCCCCCTCTGCAGACAGGAAGCCTTTCAGCTTGCCATCTCCCCGCTTGGTGATGATGTTGATCACGCCGCCAATGGCATGGGAGCCGTAGAGGGTGCTCTGGGGCCCGCGCAGAACCTCTATCCGTTCGATATTGTCGGTGGTCAGGTTGGAAAAATTGTAGCCGCCGCCGGTTGATGACGGGTCGTTCATCTGGATGCCGTCAATCAGCACCAGGGTATGCTCTGATTTGGCGCCCCGCATGAACACGGCTGTGGTGCCGCCAAAGCTGCCGGTGCGGACCAGATCCAGTCCCGGCACCATCCGCAGTGCATCCGCCACGGTCCGTTTCTGCTGCTGCTCAATCTCTTTGGCCGTGATTACGCTGATGGAGCTGCCCACCTGTTCAATCGGCAGTTCATCACGGGTGGCGGTTACCACCACCTCGCCCAGTTGCGCAGTCTTTTCCTCTGCCAGTGCAGAACCACAGACTGCCAGAATCAGCCCCAATGCTACCGCATACTTCTGTCTACTCCGTTTCATCTACTGCTACCTCCCTCGGGTTATTCAGATGGAGCGGTTTTCCGGCTACGGGCTTCCTAGTAGTCCGCCTTCCCAGTTTCCCAGTGGCTTTTTGCGTGTAGCGCAATGGACGTTCGTTCCCTTCACGGCTGCGGGGCAGCGGGGGCATCTAACCCCTCTTCCTCGACTCCATCTGTTGTGAAACTACTTCAGCTTAAATCCGTTCTGCTTACCCAATGCCTCAATCACTGCCTGATGTACTGCCTTGGCTATCAGGTCGCCAATCCGGCTGTGGCCGCCGGTGTAGGTAACTTTGGGGCCGCTGCTGCCGGATACCACAATCACGCTGTCAGTGCCGGTACCGGTGGCCTGTACCCCTTTGGTGTAGCTGCTGGGCACCTTCAAATCCTCCAGTGCCGCGGTCTTTGCCTCGGTAATGGTCACCACGGCCCGGGCCAGAGCCCCATCAGTCAGCCGGGCATTGGTCAGCACAATGATGTTGATGGTTCCGGCGGGCGGGTCGGATGGTTCAATATTGGTGCCTTCGTCTACCCCGGCCCGCAGGGCATTGCTTTTGGCCCCGGCTGTGACCAGGGCAGTGACCGTAAAGGGGCCGAACTGCTTGGTGACCACGGCCAGGTTGTCCATATCCGCTGCCGTGCCCACCAGGGTCAGGTCTGTGGGCTGCAGCTCCAGCTTGTTGGCGATCATCACTTTGCGCTGCTGTTCATAGGTCTTGCCGCCGCACTGCAGCTTGGTGGCCAGCTCTTTGGATAGTTTCATCCAGAGCTTTGGGTGGGCAGCATGGTTGATCGCCCCCAGGCCGTTGATGATACCATCGCTGGTGGAAAGCAGATGGCGGCGTTCAGGCAGTTGCACGATCAGACTCTTTTCCCAGAGGCCGTCCCGTTCGGTCTTCAGTATCTGTGCGGTTGCGCCAAGCTCAGGCGGCAAGGTCAGGTTGGCTGCAAACAGTGGTGTTGTCAGGAATAGACAGATTATTATCGACATCAGAGTGGTTTTACGCATTGCAGGCTCCTTTTTTCACCCGTTCAAACCGTTCCAGCCCGGCCTCTGCATGGCTGTTCTGGCAGGTTACCCATTGCTGCAGTTTGTTCAGGGCTGCCCCGCTGGACAGGGTTCCCTGTGCCATGGTTATCCCCTGTTTCAGATCAGCTGACTTGCCTGCGGTCCAGAGCAGCGCACCGGCATTCAGGCTGACAAACGCCTCGCAGGCGCTGAAACGACCGGTCCCGGCAATGACCTGCATGAAGCGCCGGATCTCATCTTGCCGTGTATGGCAGGCAGCTATCTCATCGCCACGACGGCAGACCAACCCCATATCTTCAGGGACCATGCTGAACTCTTCCTGCTGTTCTCCCTGAAAGCGGC
>Ga0209373_10003305_pt1 | contig 15078 bp, 12 predicted proteins | sample Higcelweek5metaG_FD_187173 | JGI IMG/M metagenome (GOLD analysis project Ga0209373, IMG submission 187173) | Freshwater pond sediment microbial communities from the University of Edinburgh, under environmental carbon perturbations - High... | ecosystem: Environmental > Aquatic > Freshwater >...
AAATTCTATTTTTTGATTTATTGGCTCTAGCTCTTTTTCCATAATTTTTTATTTTAATTCATTTATTAGCTTAGATTAGATCTAAAAAAGCATCAATTCAGTTGTAGTCGTTTCGTGACGGCCGTCATTTAATGTTACCTTACTTGGGGATTGGTGGGGGTTAGAATTTGGAATGCTTTTTGAGTAATGATTTTATTTTTTCACAACTTTACTAAGCTCATTTTTTAAAATTAATATATCATCCTCAGACAAATATTTATTTCCTGTTAAAATTAATTTATTTAGATAAGCCCTTCCAATAATATAAATATTTTTAATTAATTTAAATCCAAATCTTACATCAGCGCGAGAAAACACCAACACAGGATTAACAAAAAAATCTTTTCCAATATTTTGCTTAAGATATGCTTGCAAACTTATTGCTTCTCCCATCGTCTGTTTAATAAAATCTTTCTCTATTATTACCTTTCCATTTCTAAGTAATTCTTCTCCATTAAATCCAATTATACCTTCATGACTCTTAACTTCTACTGTAAAAATACCAGCTTGACCGATAACCGCAAAATCAATATTATCCTCCCTCTCTGGCAGTTTAATGTCTTGGAATACAAAATAACTGTCTGGTAATTTTAATAATTCATAATAAATAGCACCTTCACCTTTTCCACCTTGCCTATAAGCATCTCTTTCTTTTTTATATCTTCTTTCTTCTCGAAAAACCCAATAAAATGCAGGAAGCAATAGAATAGTTAAAGTAATTACAGATGCTATAGGCGCTGACTTATATTGAAATATTCGTCCTATATACCTGTATGCCAACCATGCCAAGAAAAACCACATAGCCACCATAGCAAAATGACTTACTCTTTCCATAATTATTATATAACGACTTCTCCCTCCAAAAAATTGAGCCATATTTTTATTTTAATTTATTATTTATTTGAGACATATTGACCAAAATTTTAATAGTAATATAATTATTGCAAAGCTCCTTAAAAGCTGGCGGGAATAACTTTCCAGGCCTCTTATTAATTCAGGTTAGGTCGCTCTCATTCTCCTCCATAAAATCAAATTTATTATTAGATTTTATGGCGGGGATTAAATGAGATGTCGACAGTCCCTGATAATAATTAAGAACCTAGAAAGGAAACAACTATATGACAAAATTTGTTATATATCGCGATGTTCGCGGTCAATATCGCTGGCGACTTATTGCCGGAAACAGTGAAATAGTTGCCACAAGTGAGGGTTATACCACTAAGTATAACGCTCAGAGATCTGCAGAACGCGTTAGACAAATTGCTTATTTGGCTGTTATTGTAGATAATACAAAATAGTTAATTAGCAATAATTTCTCGTCAGCTTTTATGGAGCCTTTGATGCCTTTTCTAAGATTAACTAATTCATTCTCTTTTCTGCAACTTTGAAATATTTTTTATCTTTTTCTACACCGATCCACTTTCTGCCCAACTTTTTTGCAATAAATGTTGTTGTGCCACTTCCTAAAAATGGATCAAGAACGATATCTCCTTTATTTGATGAAGCAACAATAATTCTGCGAAGCATTTCTTCGGGCTTCTGAGTAGGATGAATAGCTCTATTGTCCTTTCCTCTCAGTCTTTCTTTGCCTTGCACCAATGGAAGTGACCAAACATCTCTCATTTGTTTTAGAGATCCGTCTTTTTGCCTATCTGGATTCATTTTCTTTAAGTCATCATAATTGAAAGTCCATTTTTTTCCTTTTACCGCCCACACTACAAATTCAGTGGAATGAGTAAACACTCGCCTTGTCATATTTGGCATTGCATTTGTTTTTTGCCAAGTAATCACATTATTTATCTTAAAATCGAGTTGTTTGAGAACAATCATCACTTCTGAAATATTATGAAAGGTGCACGATATATAAATTGAACCACCCTCTTTCAATGCTTTATGCGAACCACCAATCCATTTTCTTGTAAATTGCAAATATTCTGGCGCAGACATTCTATCCCATTCTTCATTGACCATATACCAATCTCCACCAGTCTTATTGCCCTTCCAATGCAATCCATTTCCGGATAGATTGTAGGGAGGATCTGCAAAAATAAGATTGATTGAATTTTTATCAATTTTTGTATTGAGTATCCTTACACAGTCATCATTGTAAATAATATTTTTTTTCATAATCTTTCTTTAAAATTTTATACTTTTCTGCCATGACAAAATAGTTTTTGGAATATTTTTAAGCCATTCTCCTGAATCAGCAAAAGACTTTGAGGAATCAATTATTTCATCATACAAGCGAGAAATCTCGTCATGCTTTAAAAATTTATTCTCCGCTTTTATCTGAACTAGAATTTTCAAAATTAATACAAAATCTTCAATTGATAATGGAACTATCTTTTGCGATCTTCCCTCATATTCGTATTTTATTGCAGTCCAAAATGTATTTACAGTATCCCGATGAATTTTTGGAGCAATGAACAAACAATAAGATTTTTTATCACTATACTTATCTTCGAAATCTCTCAAGTGTCTCATGACTGGCTGACCTTCATTAAACCATTGATCCCTACCTGTCAACATTGTTACTTCACAGATTGCATTAAAACTTTTGTAAAAACATTCTATATCTGGCGTATTTGCAGGTGCTGTGAATGTCGGCTCATTGTCATCACCAACTGGATAATTTGGTTGTATTTTTAATGAATCATTTAGCGCATGCAATCCAAGCGAGGATAGTTTTTCAAGCAATATCGGTCGATCTTCAAAAGAAAAAATATTTTCAAGTCTTTGAATATAGGATTCAACGCTACCTACATCCTGTGAATTTTTATGATTTTCCTCGTCTTGCAATAATCTTCGATATGTCCTTAATTCATTAATATATTTTTTCAGTTCATCTTCTCCTAAATTTAGATAATCCTGTATTTCCAAATGTTCTTTTTGCAAAACTTCTTCGTAAGATTTAATTTCCTCAACAAGTCGTGAAATGATTTCAATGTGTTTTTCCTTAGTTTCCCATGGAAGCTTGGGCAATGAAATATCTGAAATGTAATCTAAATACTTCTCCTTTGATTCAAAAGTTTTTGATTGAGCATTATAAAAATTTAATAAAGCATCGATTTCAACCATCCTTCTGCGTTCCAAGTCAATATAAAAGCCGTTACCTCTGATATAAATAAACCGAGTTAATCGGAAATATCTAATAGCATTATCTCCATAATCCTTTAGATTTTTTAAGAATTTTTTTATTTTTACACTGTCGTTTGTTTGAAGAAATTCTTTTGCAAAAATTATTCTGTACTCTTCAAAAATTATTTTCTGATCTTGTTTATTTTTGCCCTTTAGTTTTTTTCGTAAAGAAATAATTTTTTCAGCATAGGAATCAATACTACTAAAATTGACTAATGACGGACCAAATAGGGAAAATTCCGCCTTGCTCATTCCCTTGTCTTTCTCGCCCAATGCCAGAGAATTTTTATTAACTTTATTTATCAAGTGCAATACGCCTATAAACGGTTTTATGTCATAACCATAACTTGATTTGTACCCTTTATTATCTGGATTTGGAAGTTGCCATTTTAAAAATACGTTAAAGAATATATCCGAAAGATCATAATTATCAGATAAAAATATTTTTCCAAGAGACGTTAGATCTAAAACTTTATTCCGAAGCCTGACAAACCCAAATTTTTTAAATAGAGCAAATGTCTGTCGTCCTCTCATGGATGGATCGGTAAAATTTTTACTATTAAAAATCTCTCTAGCCTCTTTAAACGTTAAATCATGAGAAAAATCAGTGAATATCTCCTTGTGAATTTCAGATAAGCCATTTAGAAATTGATTGGAAAACCCAGTATCTTCATTATGCCCATACAAACGATGCTGTATTAATGAAATCTGAAAGTTTATCTGATTTTCTTTCGTCCATTCAAGGTTGATGAAGTTATCCGCTAGCACTTTCAATTGCTCCCTTAATCGATAAGGACTCCTAGTAGTTGTTGAGATTGACCAAGGCTTTTTCATAATTATTTTGTTACTTTACAATAAAAAATACGCTCTGCATTATTATCACCATTACTCTTACCAGTAGTAAATGCTTTATAATCCTTTTCAAAAATTTCTACATCACCTTTATTTTTCAATATTCTTAAAATATCCCTGTCATTCATTCTTGCATTCGAACGTCCAACTTTTGAATCACCAGTATTGTTATAAGAAAATAGAATATGCTTACACCTTGCATTATTTATTAAATCCTCAAACGCCTGAATTGCATTTTTCAAACAATATGCACTTTTGATATGTGTGCGATCCATTTTTCTTGCCATACCAATGACATCTGGTTTTTTCCATTCTGCTAAATTTTCCATAAGATGATAAGCATCCGAATATTGTCTTGAATTATAGGGTGGATCAATATATAAAATATCGCAAGATATTTTTCTGATGAGTGTATTTGCGTCTTCTTTATAAATTTCATTATTTTCATTATTGCAATAATCGATGTTGGGAATCAAAAGTCTGATGGGTTGTAACATGTCTAGTTCCTTCCTAAAAGCATCGTAGTGTCCAACAGTATTTGCAACTTTATCCATTGCATACAACAAGGAACAAATTAAAATGTTTTTTTCATCATTACTTTCCGAAATTTTTTCTATTTCTTCCCTAATTGCTCCGATTTTCCTCGCATTTTCTTCTGAGAAATAAGTTCCCCCAAAATGTTTTGAAAAATAATTTTCTCTTTCTGGATTTAAATTATTTAAATATTCTATCTTCTGTAAAATATCTTCTTGAATATCAGTTTTTACTCCCAAAAATGTTTGTAAACAAATATTGTTTGTCAGAAGAAAATCATTAGAAATTATTTTAATTTTTGGACTATTAAAACGCTCTCCTACCACTCCCGTACCAGCAAAAATATCGCAAAAGGAATTTATTTTACCGCATTTTTCAGAAACTATATCCTCAATAAAACCAAGTAACTTATATTTATTACCTAAATATCTTCTATTTTGTAATTGAAAATATCCTTTTCTGGGTTGAGTGAGTTGAAAATAATGTTTATCTATTTTTTGAACATCTACTTCACAGACTGGACTTTTAATTTCTAGCAAGTTAAATAATGTTCCCTGAAAACCATCGGCGACATAATCAACTCCATCATTTCTATTTTTTAATTTTTCAAAAAAGCTATAATGTCCTTTTTCGGAAACAATAATAAAATCAACTACAGAAATACCCATAATTTCACCAGCCTGTGCAATTTTTTCAACAACCTGGGTATCTTTTTCACTTGGCAAATAATCACCCGACGGATGATTATGTATCAGAATGACACTTGCGGCATTTAATTCTGTCGCTGGATAAAAAACTTCTCTTGGATGCAATAATGTCTTATCAAGCAATCCAATACTTATGACTTCTTTTTTAAGTAAAACATTTCTTGCATTGAGATATAGACAAACAAGATATTCTTTTTTCTTTTCTCCTAAATCATAGGTTTGCGCCAAAACATCCTGAGAATTTTTAATAATAATTTCATTTACTTTTTTATCCACACAGTATCTCTTCACCAAAGAAATAGCTGATACAATTTGAAGTGCTTTGGCTTGTCCAATTCCAGAAATATTCTGTAAATCATCAATTGTAATATTTAAAAAATTTTTACCAAATCTTTTAATAACTTGCTGTGCAAGTTTTTGAACATTTTTCCCTTTTATTCCACTTCCTAATAAAATTGCCAAAAGATCACCCTTAGAAAGTGCATCTGGTCCTTTTTGGAGAAATTTTTCTCTTGGGCGATCAACCTTTGGTATATCTTTAATTTTTGTCATATTTTTTTAATCTAATTTCATCTCTTCTTTTCAAAAAATTTTGCAAGTTATTTCTTTTCCAATTTAAATTGAATTTTATATGTATAAAAATCTATATTTTGTGCGACAGATAATGCTCTGCGAATTTTAATATCATCATCAAATCCAATAATAACACCCCTCACCAATTGATTAGCTTCTGCAAGTTCATCTTTTACATATCCCATATATCTTTGAATTTGTCCCACCACCACATCACTTACTCTTCCTTTTTTTAACTCCACTATAAGAATTTCTTTTTTATCTTTACTAATTGCCAAAATATCAATCGGACCGGTATCGCTCAGATATTGTTGCCCGACTATCTCTCCTTCTTCTTCATAAATATCATAATGTTTTCCTAGTTCAGTCGATTTCCAATTGGCCACCAAAAAATCTTCTAAATGTTTCTCTAGAGCAAATTCGCTTGCGTCCTCTATTGTTTCATCAGTAGATATAATTGATGCTATACAACTACCAGAAAGAAGGGTTTCAATTTCCTGAGCATATTTTGAGATATTGCTAACAGTTCCAATTGAGCCTGCAGAATTTCGCAACGCATCACTCATTTCATTTCGCGCAATAGTTTTTTCATACCAATGGACAGTTCTTCTATGAGGCAATGTGGCACCTTTTTGATATTCATAATTACCGATCACTTCTCCAACATAATAATTGCCCTCGCCATCTGGACATAATACAATATCACCAGATTGTATTCCTTTTGAAACAGTCCAGAGAAACCCACAAGCTAGTCCTGCTGAAATTTTTGATTTTTCTGGATTTTGCTCTAAATACAAAGGAATCATGGCTTTATTAAAATCTCGCCAATTTTCTGTTAATTTATCAGTCAAATCAATTTCATCAAACCAACCTGTTCCTATAAAATTTTCCCTATGAGCCTCCTTAGCATGGATACTTTTGGGACCGAGCATTATACGATAGTAACTTTTCATAAATAATTTAATTTAATTTTTGCGACTTCTCCCCACTTACTCAACAAAATCAATATATTTATTATATACCTATTTGAAATTCTATTCAATTAGCCCCCACCCACCCCAAAAACCAACTTTTCCAACTTTTTCCAAAGATTTTCCAAAATATTTTATCTTGTTTTAGGGTGTTTTTTTGTGACGGCCGTCACAAAAAAACACCCTTGTTGAAATAGCAAACCCTCTCCCCAGCCCTCTCCCGAGTACAGGCGAGGGAGTAAGGAAGAGGATAATAAAAGCCATCTTGCTCATATAAGCAAGATGGCTAAAATTCGAAAAATACACCCGATACATTAACTAAAGGCAACCGCATTTACAATAGCAGCTCCCACCCCTGATCCATCCTTGCAAACAAACAAATTAATCTCACCTTCTTTTCTTAAAGTCAGCAGATCAATCTCCATCTGCACCATCCCTTTATAGCCATGCGCTTTTTCATATAGTGAGCCATCAATAGCAACTGTATGTCTGCGTTTAAGCTCGGGATCGTTTTTGGTAACAGTCGCCACTATCAAAGTAGCTAAGAACTTAGCTGACCGGTTAAAGACCAACTCGGCGATTTTCTTGATCAATATTCTATCCGCCTGAGTAGTTTGGATTCCCTTATCAACCAATGTCATCCTGAGCCAATGCAAATTTTTGTCACTATATGCCAGAGCCAGAGATAATTCCTCTGCGGTAAAAAATTTATCTTTTTCCAGAATTTTCATATGATGGGAAAATTTATTTGTCGCCACAAAACTGTTTACCACCAATGAGGTCAAGGTTCCCAGATAAAGAGCAGAGACCGCTTTCTCAAAAAATTGCTCCCCTTTATTTTGACTGAGTTTATCAACCGCCCTGTCATAATGATTTCTCGGCAACAAATTAAATCCGCCCCACTCAATATTTATCAGCATCTCATCGGTCTTGCTTGAAAGCTGGGGTGATTTCTTAACATTGGAGATTTTTTCTGAATAAGAGGCGTTGGTACCTGTGCCGGCAATAACTCCCAGACTACAGTTTGGATGAGTGTATCTACCTTTGCAAAAAGTTCCTACCGTATCATTGAGAATTGCCCCGACTTTAATCTGGTGAAAACCGTTATCAAAAAAAGCGCTCTCCACCAAATCCACGATATCAGTACCCACCACATCTGCGACAGCAAAATCCTTGGTCCAATTAATCAGTATGCCTGAGCGAATATCCAGTTGCTTCATCGGAAAAGAAAAAGTTAAGCCAATTTTTACCCGGAACTGAGGGTCAATTTTTTCTTTTTGCATAAAATCCAAAACCGAGTCCACGATAAAATTGCCCAAATCCTCTCTGGCGCCTCGCATCACGCTGGTGCTAATCTTATAATTATGAGCTATGGGTTTGGAAATTTTTCCTTGACCCAAAAGCTTTACCGACATTACCCGAAAATTTGTCCCACCAAAATCAATGGCCAAATACTCTCCCTGCTCCTCCCCGCTTGGAGGCCAAATAAAGGCCGGCAACATTTTAAGAGAACTCTTTTTACCCGCGAGACCCCGTTTCATTTCTTCATGAAAATTAGCGATCATTTCAAGCTGGGTGCGAAGACTAATGTTAAAAAGACTTTCTAATTCTAGATAATTTTGAACAGTCATAATTTAGGTCTCCTTTTTAAAGAAAGATTAGCTATGTCAAAAAACTGTTTGCTCTGCATACTAACAACAAAAAAAATAGTTGTCAAACAAAAAATCTCTTATAAATGGGATAGAAAAACAATAGCGAAAGGTGGCCTTTTTTAATATAAGATTTATCTTAATTATTCTCCCTCAATAAACTCAAATGAATATTCGGAAGGCAACTCATAACCCTTAATCTTCTCTGATAACGAATTTTCTGACCCAGAATTTTTGTGCACACAATCAGTTTCATCGGATACCACGGCTTTCTTTTTTATATCTAATTTTAATTTCTCAGAAATGCAAATCGTATTTCCAAACACAGTATTGGGTCCTTCAAATTTTACATTTTTTAAGCTAACAATTTTCTTGAGATTTTTTTCTTCAAGATTATATACATAAGCATCGTCACCAAACAAAACAAGATTTTTCTTATCATACATATATACAACACTTTGAATATTTGATGGCATCTCCTTTTTGCTTATAATTGTTTTGGGATCTTTCTTTTTCATCAGGTTGAGTGCATATATTTCTGAGAGGATTGTTTGAAATTCTTCCTCTTCTGATTGCGGATTAGGTTTTTTAACAAAGGAAGCAATAAAGGCACTATCTTCATCTGCCCCAAGGTAGCTCGTGCCAATACCTAGATCACTTGATGTTTCTATCGCCTGACCAATGATTTTTTGTTCTTTAATATCAAAAAGTGCTCTCTTGGATGCGCTGAACCCAGCATCACCAAATGCCCCCGTCACCCAATAGTGTCCATATGAATAGCTTACTCTACTGTATTGCTTATCAGAACTTATTAATTTTGGCTTTGACGTAATATCAGAAAGATCCAAGGAGTACAAAATCTGATCTGTGGCATATCCGCCTGCGTTAAAAAAAAGAGTGACATCAAATATTTCTCCCAAATAAATATCATAAGGCCTCCTAGTGTAATCGTTGGCGTATTCATCTAGGCTGTGAATTTTAATCTTCTCGCTAGTCTTAATGTTATAAGCATAAAGGATAACATCCTCTTTTTCTGGAGGATATCCATTACCATCAGGAAAAATTAAATAATCTTTCCATTTTAAAATATCAAAATTACAATTTTCTTTATCAAAAATAACCTCTTCTCTATCGGAAATATTTTTCTTTAAAATACAACGATCCGGCTTATATTCCCTACGGTTTGAAGTTGTATTTTTTTGAAGAGTAACCTTTTTAACCTTAGTTTCAGATTTAATAGGCTTTTGATTCTCTATTTGTGGAGGAACATATCTATATTTGGGCCATATATATCTGCAAATAAAAAACACACTAATGACCATAATTATAGACACTAGGATAATAATTTTTTTATCAATTGCTCCTTTCATCAATGTTATTTTTTATATTTATTATTTTCGACAGTTTCCTCATAGGCTTAGAAAACGGATAAAAAACTAGAAATGCCTATTGGATATTTATTTTTATTTTACGCCAAAAATAAGAGATTGGCAAAAATAATAATGCAATCTATCTTCCTATATTCTAATATATAAAAAAGACCAGCTAGGCTGGTCTGGGGGGTTATGGATTAAATCAAAGTTTTGATTTTAATTGAAAGCTCCACTCGAACGTGTGGCATAAAGAATACTGTTATTGCAAAATTGCGGATTAAGAGTAAGGGTTCTTTTTCCCATTTGCATCGCTACTCTATTGAGGATAACTTTGGAAACATTGGAAACTTTTTTCTCTCTTCTGATAAAAGCCTTAAGCCTCTCCAAGGCAATTTTCTTGGCATGATTCAAGACATAAGCCTTGAAAGTTATCTCGAAAAAATGAGCATTCTCACCTCTCCAGCGTCTCCCAGGGCAAATCATCCCTGACAATGTGCACACTTGCATCTCTCTGTTGCGTATTCGAATCTTTCGCATAGCCTCTCCTCGGTTGAAATTGTTAACACTATTATTAACTCAGCCAGTTACCAAGAGCCAAAAGAACTATTGATCTAGGATATAATAATAGGCAATCTTTGTCAAAGGGGATATTTTGTAAGGTTTTTCAGCTACTAACAAGCTTTTGTCATTATATCATAATAAAAAGCACGCTCCATTAAAATTAGACACGTGCTATTTTTTTATTTTTACTAATTTACTTTTTTGATTTCCTTTTTTCTTGGATAGTCCAAATAATTATCATTACTATACTTATAATCAAGAAAAGTGAACTCATCCAGATAGAAACTTGCTCTCTGTCAGAATCCAATAACCCAATTGCATGGTTAGAAGCTCTTGATATTGAATACAAGGAAGCAAAAAGCCAAATTAAAGCAAATATACTCCATTTTTTAAAAATATTATCATCCAAAAAACAAACAACTATGGAGATAATGAAATAGGCACCAGATAGAAATATTAAGGAATCTGTAAAATTACTATATTTTATGTACCCATAAGCAGATAAAAATGAAACCATTAACGCAATTAAACTTAATGCAACAAATGCCAATCTATATCTTTTCATATTTTTATTTTAAAAATTATTTTTTATAAAACTTATATCATCAATAATAACTTCCCTTATCATTGTAGCATAATAAAAAGCACGCTCCATTAAAATTAGACACGTGCTATTTTTTTATTTTTACTAATTTCCTTTTTTGAGCTTGATTGATTGGTAAATTATTATTCCAATGCTTATAATAAAAAATAACACGCTAAGAATCCAGGTCACCATTTCCTTATCAATACCAACAAAACCTCCATACTGAGTTGGTGTAATTACAATTAAAATTATTGCTACAGGTAAAAATATTTTAGCAAATTTTTTCCAGTAATTAAAAATTTCTTCTTTGATGAATAGAAATATGAAAAATATGAAAAATAAGGCGATGGAAAAAAGAAATAATGGCATTCCAACATCACCTCCTATAATTTTTGTACACCATGTTTTTGTGCAAACAAAATGCTTTATCGGTGAAGACAAGTAATATCCAATTAAAATTCCCACTACCGAAATTATTATTCCCCAAGCAACTTTCTTTTTGTAATCCATATTTTTTATTTTTATTTAATTAAATTTAAACGAATTGTTTCGATTATTTTGATTAAATTTTCAGCTTCAGTTTTATTAATTCTTAATTTTTTAAGTGTGTTTTTATCACTAAATGCTTCGATTTGTTTTTCTAAAATTTCCAGTATCTTCCCCACTACTTTATTATTCCCTTTTGCTATTTGTTTTTGCGCCACGTTAAGCTCATTGAGGAAAATATTTTTCAAAATTGGATTAATTTTTGAAGACTTGATAATTTCTTTAAGAATTTCCAAAGAAGCTTTTGGCGCAGAATTAGACTTTTCTGTATTAATTATGATGTCTACTTTTTTATCATTGTTCCAGTCTATATTCATTATACCAATATTATCGGAAATATCTATATCCGCTCTCATATCTTTGATAACGGGCACATCTTTAAAGACTGTAGTTTTATCGACACTATCTCCTTCAATCTCATCTATTTCAAAAGTAAAAGTACCCGTATCTTCGCCGATTAATTCTACCCTAGTAACCCCATCTTTGGGACTTCCTAGATATTTAGTTTCTCCGAATTCTAGATAATACGAATTGGGGATATTTTCTTCGTAATAAACCAAATCTGATTCGGGATTGGGATTATCAGTGAGTCCTGTGTGATTATTTTCTTCGTCATAGAGATGCACTGCTACCGGAGAGTGCATCCGATAGCGCAAACTTTCATCTTCATCAGATACCGCTGGTTTTATCGTGGTGATATAACTTGGTAAATCTCTATTATTATTTAAAATATTCTTAATGAATTCTTGCAAATTGGAAATTTCAAGAATACTTGCATGTTCCCTGTTTCTTGTAGGTCCATCATTATATTTTTCAATATTCACATAATAAATCTCTCCATCATTCATAATAATCGCACTGGGGACAACAACTGTGGCATCTCCATCTTTTTTAAATATTAACTCTCTATCCAAATTGCTAAGCTCATCCGAACAAAAAACGATATCACAATCATCATATTTTATCCCTGCGATAGTATCCAAGCCCCATCCAGCAATTTGAATTACTTCTATATTTTCAGGAGCATTCCAATTATCCAAAGAACTATCATGAAGGCTATTAGCTTTGGATAACAAACCAGCACTTAGAACATTGGGTGAGTCCGTATCGTCAGAGTTAGGATCACTTCTTTTGCCTTCATCTCCAGTTAAAAATTTATCCAGCTCCTCCTTATTATCTATTTTATCTCCATAAAGTTCTTTGAAATCATAAATATCTTTTACATCGTCTTCAAATTCCACGACGGGAGTCTCTGCATATTCAAAATATTTTTTACTTGGCAAAAGATTGTAGGCGCTACTCATGTTTTCCGCTAGTCCTCTCCCCGTTTGTTCATTTAAAAAGAAAGGAAAACTAAGATCCGTTCCATGCAATAGTCCCATTATAGCCTTGGGTGTTCCCACTTGTGGAGTAGCGACCATAATAAATTTATCAACGAGGTTTTCTTTGCCCTCACTTTTTAATTTACTGATAATTAATTTGCCCAATAATCCTCCATTACTATGACCAATGATGGTAACTTTTCCAGTATTTGACTCCCGAGCTAATGTTTCCAGCTCATCAATAATACTTATTTCCTTATCATCTTTTAATTTTATTTTTCCATCCACGCTACTTTCTAATGGCAATCGCCAATCATACGGAACGGCTTTCCATGCTTCAATGGTTTCGTCCGTGACAAGTCTATCCATATAGGACATAAATCCTTTATAGATATTTACTGTCTGATGAAATTCATCTAATAAATCCTTGGTATAGATTTCATTATCGATACTTGTTCCATCTGCATTAAGATATAAATCTTTTACATCTTCATTTCGATTAGTTGGTTCCCAAAGCATATCTTCATCCAATAAATGCTCTTTATACAACCGACTTGATTCTATCCCTGGTAAAAACAAAACACTCGAAGCTCCTTCTTCATAAGAAAAATTTGGATCAGTTTGCCAAGGATAGATTTTAAAGTTTCCCCAAGAATTTGGAAGACAGCTGATAACATTTTTATTATTTAAGCAAGTTTCACCGCTATTTAAATCATCCCAATAATTATTGGTAAAATCTGCTCCATTCTCATCCTCTACATCATATTCATTATTTAGAAACTTAGAATAATTAACCTTTAACTCTCCCGTCACTCCCTTTTTAGAAGTCACTGCGTTGGAGCAATCCTTAAAAGTTGTTCCCTTAATATCCACATTACCACCTTCGAAATGAACCGCCCCCATATAGTTGGCTGCTACGGCACTATTAAAAAAATTATTCATCAAAAAAGATTGATAACCTCCTTTTTCAATCTCTACATTTTCCATTATCAATTCCGCTCCTGGATGAGTAATGATAGCAAAATTATTTTTAGTAGTTTTTATTTTAACCGGATTGTTCTTAGTCCCTTTAATTTCTAATTTTCCATAAACATCTACTGTTATATAATCCTGAGTAAAAATCATTTCTCCACCAGCCTCTACGACAAAGTTTTCATCTTCATCTATAACAATATTATCCTTAATATCACCAACATTTATATCTTCAAGCTCAGACGCGCTAGTTTCTTTGTTTAAACTCAGATTATCCAACTGAAAAGAGATCGGCGTAAAAACAAAAGACAAAATTAAAAAAATAACTCCAACCTTTTTAACTGCATTTTTCATAAGATATAATATTAAAAATTGTTAAAATATTTTTTGGGCAATAAAATTTATCCTAAAAGAAAACGATTGAATTGATTATCTCCCCCACTTCCTTTTCTGTTTCTTTGGTATATTTGGCTTCGATATAGTGGTTCTTTTCCCAAGTGGCTGGATAAGAGGTCAGTCGAATAGTCATAAAATAATTTCCATTTTTTTGTTTCCAAACTCTTTTTTTGCCAGTATATTTATCTATTTTTATCTCTGTGATAGTAGCGCCTGCATCAGGGTAGACCCTATTCTTATCTTCCAAGGGTAAAATATTCACACTCGTCAAAGCATCCTTATGTATAGACCCGCCCTCATCCCTGTCTTTATCTGTACTGAACCAATTAACTGTCCGCCAACCCTCCTGGGGATATTTTACCTCAAAAGAAAATTTTTCATTTTTGTATATCTTCCTGGTATCTTTTACGACCTCCTCGGCTGGCGCTGTGTCTCCTTCATTAGAAACTACTTGAGAGATTGCATCAGGCTTTGAGTTATAACAATTATCAATTGTCCATTTCTCTGGAACATTAACTGGAGCCAGATTGGATAAGTTTTTCTCATACCATTTTTTATCAGCTACCATATCTAAATTAGAATATCCCCAATGGCACCAATCCTTCTGCCACTGCTCATCCTTACTGTACGCTACCACCATCGGCAATGCGTCATAAGACAACATTTGCAGCTCCTTTAATTTTATCCGCGAATCCGCTCGCAAAGACAATTTGGCATTAGTAGAAAAAATAATCCGCTCAACTGGCATAACAGTTAAGACTGCATACATCCAAAGCAAGGAGAATGTTAGAAACTTAAAGATATGTCCCTCTCGATTGCTAAACAGCTGATAAAATAACCAGATAAAAATCAAAGCAAA
>Ga0209373_10003306_pt1 | contig 15071 bp, 12 predicted proteins | sample Higcelweek5metaG_FD_187173 | JGI IMG/M metagenome (GOLD analysis project Ga0209373, IMG submission 187173) | Freshwater pond sediment microbial communities from the University of Edinburgh, under environmental carbon perturbations - High... | ecosystem: Environmental > Aquatic > Freshwater >...
TAAAACTTGACCGTCGGCAATTTTGACGGCTTGGTTATTGGCTTTAGCAAAACCTAAATTTTCTTTATTTTTAATAAGCTTTAAATCTTTTATTTTTGATAAAACTTCAACAGTATTATCAGTGGAACCATTATCGATAATTATGATTTCGTAAGAAAAATCTTTTAAATGTTTCTGAATGGTTTGAATACATTTTTTGGTAACTTCGGCAGTATTCCAAGTTGGAATGATAATAGAAAGATTCATTTTATCTAGAAAAAAGTTTAAATATTTCTTGATCGCTTAGTTTTGGAAAAACGATTGGTGGTTTGGAGTGTTTAAGTTGTTTATTGGCAGCTAAAATAATTTTTATATAGTTTGGGCCAGATAAAACTCTAAAAAACAAAGCAATTTTGTTTAATCCTAATAATTTTTTATCAGTAATATTGCGCCAAACATTTAATAAACGATTTCTTTCTTTGACATAATTTAAAAGGTTTTTGGAAAACTTGGACATGGTAGCTTCGTGATTGTGTTCAACAACTGATTTTGGTTCCCAGAGAAGAGTGTAGCCTGATTTCCAAGCTCGATAACCAAGATCTAAATCTTCAGAATAAAATGGAGCATAGACAGCATCAAAACCACCTAATTTTTGAAACAAATCTTTTCTAACAATGGAACTACCGCCAGAAACCCAAGCTGAAATATGAGTTTTTTTAATATCTGTACCAGGTTCATGTTGAAGATAGCCTGATTTCCAAAAAATTCGAGCATAGTTTTCATGACCTAATTCAGCAAAACCAACTCCAAAAACATTTGGGTTATCAAAATGTTTGAGAGTGTTTTTAATATAATCTGGGTGAGGTAAAATGTCGCTGTTTAAAAGAACTACTAAATCCCCTTTAGCTTGATTAACAGCGTCATTGGAATTATGACCAAAACCGAAATTTTTAGTTCGAGCAATTATTTTTAATTTAGAATATTTTTTTTGTAATTCTTTAACAAAATCACAACTTTTATCTTGAGAGGCATCGTCGGCGAAAATAATTTCGTCGGCTTCAGGACTTAATTTGATAACAGTTTCGAGATTTTTTTTAAGCAAAGAAAGACCATTCCAATTGGTGACTAAAACAGAAATTTTCATTTTTAATTAGAGATTAATTTTAATAATTCGGCAGCAAAATTTTCTTTGGAGAACTTTTTGCAATTAAATAAAGCTTGTTGAGACATTGTTTCTAATTCTTTTGGAGAATCAATTAGTTTGTAAGTATAAGTAATTAATTCATTTAAATTATTCCAAAGATAACCATCAATACCATTGTTAATGATTTCAGGAATACCACCTTTAGCAACAACAACTGAAACTAAACCAGAAGCCATGGCTTCAACAACAGTCATACCGAAATGTTCAGTATTTTCAGGATGCTCCATTTCGTTAACATCATAACCAGCAGCGTGCCAATAAATTTTGGAAACAGAATAGATTTCTTTAAGTTTAGAAAAATTAGGGTTAACCATAAACTCAATAGGAAAATTTTGAGCTTTGTCTTTAAGATAAGCTAAATAAGCATTTTTATCGGCATCTAGAAGACTACCTCCAGCTAAAACTAATTTCCAATCTTTAAGATTATATTTATTAACTAAATCTTTGAAAGCATCGATTAAAACATCCTGTTTTTTGGCATTTAAAATGTTATCAAAACGACCAACAGAAAGAATTATATTTTCTTTTTTATCGGAAACTTCAAACTTTTGAACATCTACAGGAGGATATAAAACAGAAATTTTTGAACCAAAATTATCTTTGTAAAAACTCGAAGTAAATTGAGAATTACAAGCAATTTTGGAAATTAAAGCCATTTTAGCCTTGTTTTTAAGTTGATTTAAAAAACTATTTTGAATTGAAAAAGGAACTTGAATATGGAGAATATTTTTTTTAGCAAAAAGAGTTGGAATACTACCATCACCAACATAAAATAAAATATCGTATTTTTTAGTAATTTTAATTTTTTTAGTGAAGTTTAAAATTTTACGACGAATGGTTTGTTGATTGAGTGATCGATTGATTATGCTAAACAAATTTTGTCTTTCTTCATATAAATCAATTTCTTTTGGTTTTATATGAAAAACATCATCAATTAAATTTAAACCTTTAAGATTTAAGGAAAATCTTTCTTCAGCTTTAGTAATTAAATCTTGGTTTCCAGACCAGAAAAGATCAACTCGATAACCATTTTGTAATAGAACTTCAGCAACAGTTAAACAATATCTTTCACCACCACCAAGAGTATCTAAATAGGGATCGTAAATAGCAACTCTCTTTAACATTAAATTATGATAACACAGAAGATTAGAGTTTTTTCGATTGTTGTAATTCCCAAAGTCTGGCGTAAATTAAAAAGGTATCGAAAGTTTCAAAAATAACCGAAATCCAACCAACAGTACCATCTTTCCACATCTGTTGTTTGATTAATCTTTCCCAAATTTTAGTAATCATCATTCTGATGAAACGCCACCAAACAACTGGAGGATGATTATGTTCATATAAGGCTTTGGCTTCCATATCTGTCCAAACTAAAGTCTTATTAACCATAGAAAATAAATCTCGATGAGTATAGTGAAGGAGGTCTGATTTTAAATGCTTTAAATCGCCGCTAATGATTGGTTCTTCGTGAAGAATACCCTTATATCCTTTAAATTTTTCTCTTAAATAAAGTCTTTTGACATAATCTGGATAAGAACCACCATGTTTAACTCTTTTACCTAAAAAATGATTAGCTCGAGGAATAGCAAAATGAGTAAATTTATTATTCTTATTATTAATAGTTTTAATTATCTCTTGTTTTAAAGTAAGAGGAATTCTTTCATCAGCATCGATATACAAAAGCCAGTCTTTGGTAGCATTTTGAAAACCAAGATTTCGCCATTTAGAGAAATTTTTATTATATTCGTCGGTGGTTTTAACTATTTTAATATTAGGGATATTCTTTTTAGCCAAATTGACAGTTTCATCAGTAGAGTTGGCCGCGACTAAAACAATTTCACTAACCCAATCACAAGATTTTAAACAATCGACAATCATTTTTTCTTCATTGCCGGCCAAAATAATTATAGAAAGATTATTTATTTTTTTCATTTCCAACTCCCCTTTCCTAATTTATGTGAATAAAAATCTTTAACTGCTTGTTTACGCCAAGTGGTGCTTTGGGAAGAATTTAAAAAACGAATAGATTCTCTAATTAAGGCAAATTTTGTTCTTAAAGAAGCATATTTAGTTCCGAAAAGGAGACGATTTCTGGTAATAAAATAATCTTGAAGAAGACTGCCACTCTTTGAGGAACCAGAATTTACATGCCAAATTTTTGAAGTTGGGATATAAGCCATTTTAAAACCTTTTAATTTGGCTCGATGACAAAAATCAACATCTTCCAAATACATAAAATATTTTCTATTTAAAAGACCAATTTTTTGAAAAACACTTTTATTAACTAAAAGGGCACAACCGGTTAAAAAATCGACTTTGGTTTTGATTTTATCGTGTTGGCCTTTATCAACTTCATCGACTCCAATGTTACTACCAAGAATATTGTTCCAATCCATTTTTCCACCAGCAGACCAAATTACATTGCCAAGTTCTTTTTTAGAATAACGATCTTTATGAAATTCATATCCAGAAGCAAAATAAATTTTAGGACCAAGAAGATCATATTTGTCTGATTTTTTGACTAATTCTTCAAGAAAATTTGAATCAACAATAACATCATTGTTTAAAAGTAAAACACTATCAAAATTGTTTTTAAGAGCAAAAACGATACCAAAATTATTACCACCAACATAGCCTAAATTTTGATTAGTTTCAAAAATAGTTATTGATGAATTAGTTGAATAAAGATTTTGAAGTTGTTGAAGAGAATCGTCTTTAGAACCATTATCAACTAAGAGAATTTGGTATTCAAAAGAAGAATGATTTATTTTTAATAAAGATTCAACTGTATCGATAGTTAATTTTGGTTGGTTCCAATTTAAAACTACAATGGCAATTTTTTTCATTACTTTAAAAATTTTTAGTGATGTAATTTAACCAAAGACGAATTCTGATTAAAGCTTTTTTGAAAAAATTTGGGGAATATTCATTCTTAAAAAATTTAGAAAACCAAAAATCATATTCGAAAGTACTTTCTTGACTGGCAGAAACAAAAGATTCTTTGGTTAGAGCTTTGTCGGTGGAACCTTGTTTTTCCCAAAGACGAATATAAATTAAAGCAATAGCAAAAGCTTGAAGAAGGGCAAAAATTAAACCATGAAGACCATCTTTATAACCTTCAGCAAAAAAGAATCGGCTATTAAATTCTTGAGTTGGCTTAAGAATAAAATCACTAGTTTTGATTTTATAATCTTGAGCATTTAGTTCATCAGCCTGAATTCCACTGTAGCGAACAGCTCTGGTAATAAATTGAGAAACGCTAGTGTAGTTATTATGATGAATAGCTAATTTTTCTGAATCAAGAAGAGTTAATCCGTTACCTTTAACAACTGGTTGACTATGAATTTCTTTTTTCCAAGTAACAGCTCCTTTTTTAAAAAAACGAATTAAATAATCTGGCCAAGAATTAGAATGTCGAATCCAACGACCAAAAATAATATTTTTTCGAGGGATTTTAACGTAATCAACATCAGATCTTTTAGTAACATCTAAAAGTTCTTTTTTAAGAGTTTTGTTGAGATATTCATCTGGATCTAATAAAAGAATCCATTTACCTGTGGCTTTAGAAAGGGCAAAATTTCTGGCTGGTTCAACAAATTTCATAGGACGATAACTGTAGACTTTAGCCCCAGCTTGTTTGGCAATTTCCAAACTTCCATCAGTGGATTGCATATCGACGATGATAATTTCATCGACTAAATTTTTAATAGAACGAAGACATTTATTCAAAGCTTCAGCTTCATTTCGAACATTAATGACGGCTGAAATTAAAGGTTTTTTGGTCATAGGTTATTTATAGTTTATCATCTTCTGACTTGATAGATTTTAGTTTGACCATTATTAAATATTTGATCAATTTGTAAATCGTCTAAAGAAAGAGAGAAACTCTGATTATTGATTAAATAAATATAACTAATATTATTGTTAATTAAAAATCCTCGAGCTTGAAATTTATTTTGGCTGTTAAAAAAATCTTTCTCTTCTTTTAATCTACTTTGCCAATCAAAACCAGTAATATCTAAGTTCATTTCATCTTCTAAAAAGGTTTGATGACCACTAAAAGCCGAAACATAAGAAGTGGTTTCATAGGCATATAAAGGAATTGGAGTAGACATATTATCTTTTTGATATTTGTCATAAGGATAAGTTAGAACAACTCCAGATGGTAATTGTTTTAACTTATTTAAAGCCTCTATTTCGGTAGTTGGCAAAGCACTTGGAGGTGGATTACCAAAATAATCTTTTAGAGTACTAAAACTAGTAATACAGGAAATTAACAATAAAAAGAAAACCAAAAATTTATTTTTAGTCCAGATTTTTGATAAAAATTGAGCGAAATAAAAATTGGCAAAAAATAAAAAATAATAAAAAAATTGAATAGTGTTCCAAGCCGTTCCTTTTTGAACAAAAAGTAAAGGAAATAAAAATGAAAAAAATAAGATAAAAATAATTAATTTATCGAAATTATTTTTTTTATTTTTTATAAGAGTAAAAAATCCTAAAAATCGAGTACCTAAATTACCTATTAAAAAAATAAATATTAATCCTATTTCTAGAATTATGGAAATTATAAAATTGGTTTGGTTATACCTAAAAGAAGCAAGTTTAGGTAAATAAAATTTATCAAGAGATTCAATCATTGAATGAGTAAACCAAAATGGTTTGAATTCTAATAGTTGATTACCACTTAAAACACCTAGAATATAGAGTATTAATAAAGAAACTATTCCGGTACTTAGACAGATAAAAAAGTTAAATCCAAAGATTTTTTTAGAATGAAAAATTTCAAAAAACCAGTAACAAACTAAAGCTAATCCAATTAGAATTCCAGCATAAACTTTTATACAACTTAACATGGCAAAAATGAAACCAATTAAAATTGCCATTTTAATAGATTTTGATGAACGATTCTTAAACCAAATAATTAAACCTAGCAACATTATTATTAAAGATAAAGCAAAAGGTGGATTTAAAAGGGTGGAAACAGATTGCATTGACCAAAATAAAGATTCTCCACCAATTTGATTGGTTTTGATAAGTGTATAAATCCAACCAAAAGATCCAGCAAAATAATTAAGTAAAACAAAAAATATACTAGTAATTTTATTTTTAGTTATTAAAAAAGCTAATTTAAAAGATAAAAAACCAATTAAAAGAGAAAAAATGATTGGAAGAATTTGAAAATATAATAGACTCGTATTTAATTTAGTTAAATTAGAGATAATGGCAACAATAAAATCAAAACCCCAATGATAATTACTTAAAATTGTTCCAGAATAAATTGGATTTTTAGGTGGAACTTTTTGTTTTAATTGATTAATTAAACTTAAATGCCAAATAGCATCGTGACCATTTGGACCCCAGAAACCAAGACCAAATTGATATTTTAAACCACTACGAAACATGGTTAACGAAAATAAAATGGTGCTTAAAACAATTACAATAATCGGAATTATTTTTTGTTTTTTAGACATAATAGTTGGTTGGCAAACCATTTAATTTCAAGTTTAGAAAATAAGAAATGAAACAAACCATAAATAGCTATTCCGGCAAATACTTTAGTAATTAAAAGAGGAATTGGATTAATAATAAATTTATTTAAAATTAAACAAATTAAGATCATAAAAACGGTAGCAAGAGCTGGTTTTAAAATAACTTTAAAAGTGTTAATTTTAAAAATCCGATTAGCAGTAAACCAAACTACAAAAGAACTAACTCCAACTATCAAAGCAGCCACAGCGGTTCCAGTTAAACCAAAACGAATACTTAAAATCGGATAAAAAATCCAAGTTAAAGCCGTCCACATAATCATAAATTTGGTAGTGGTGGTAATTTTACCAATGGCATTAAAAGCGTTGGTTAGAGGGGTGGTAATAGCAGCAATAGCGACATTGATGGAGTAAAGATACATTGGAAAAATAGCTGGAAGCCATTTGGTATATTTAGGAATTACATAAACAACTTCGGGTAAAACCAGAGCAATACCAGCTGTCATAGGGAAAACAAAAAGAGCAATAAAAAATAAACTTTTTTCTAATGATTTTTTAAGAATTTCAGGATGATCTTGAAGTCTAGCAAAGGTAGGAAAAGTAACTTTCATAATAGCATCCATAAAACTTAGAGGAATTCGTGGCCCTTTTTGAGCCCAAGATAAAATTCCAAAACTTTCTCGACCAATTATTCCAGCCACAAAAAGATTAGAAAATCGATCTTTAGCCATGGCAATAAAGGAATTTAATTGAAAAGGAATACCGTATTTGAAAAGATGTTTAATAGTTTTAAAAGAAAAAGCAAAACCAATAGGCCATGAACTAAATCTATAAATAATAATTAAACCTAAAAGGCTACGAATAAAGGTGGCAATAGCATAGGAAAAAACACCGAAACCCAAAAAAGCAAAAATTACAGCGATTAAATAAAAGGTAATATTTTCAATAATATCGATGGTAGAAATTAATTTAAAATTAAGGTTTCTTTCAAGTAAAACTGAAGGAACAGTTTTTAAAGAAGCACAAACAAAAGAAAAACAAAGAGAAGCAAAAATCCAAAATTCTCTGGATCCATAACCTTTTGTGACTGAATATTTACTATAAAAAATACCAATAACTAATAGACCAATAAAAACTAAAATTTGCTGGATAGTAAAAGTAGTTCTTAATTCGACTTTTTCAACTTTTTCTTTCTTTTGAATTAGAGCTCCAGCTAAACCAATATCAGAAAAATAACCTAAAATACTAACAGATTCAGAAACAACCGCAAAAAGACCAACATCACCAGTACCTAAAAGAATAGTTAACAGAAAAAAGCCTAGTGTAGAAACTGATTGAATACCAATGTTTCTGAGTGATAAAAATAAAACGTTTTTAGTAGTTTTACTTTTTATTTCTTGTAATTCAATTTCTTCCATAGAGGTTTAATTAAACAAATAGCAACAAAAATCCAAGCAAAAAGAGAAATGTAATTAGAGATAGTTCTGATTGGAGTATTTTTTAATTTAACGTAAATTTGATGTTCACCAGATTTTAAATTAACAGTCATACGACCAAGTTCTGGTTCTATTTGATAATCAATTTTTTGGCCTTTATCGGTAATTTCAAAATTTGGGAAAGCTAATTGAGAAATAGTGACCGTAGCATCTTTATTTAAAAAGATATTGAAAAACATCCAATCTGTCCCCTGTTTTTGACCAGAAATGTTGACTAAAGCAATCGATGGATCAACTTTATCAACAAAAGGAATAGCTGGTGATTTAGCGGCAGTACTGGCAGTTTTTGGTAAATAATCGTAAATACCAGAAGTAATTAAATTACTCCAAGCTTTTCCGGAGAATTTTTGAGCATCGGTAATTGGCCCACTGGTGACTGGATAAAAATGAGAGATATTAGTGGCAAAAAGAACAACTAAAACTAAAGTAGTACCAAGAATAGTAATTCTTTTGGAAAATAATTTATTTAAAATATAAGGAAGGATTCCAGCAGATAAAGAAAATAAGAAAGCACTGTGATTTAAAAATCTCCAAGGAAATTGGAGTTTTTGAATTATTTCTAGATTTAACCAAATGAAAGTAGATTTTTCATGAGCCATAAAAGCAGCTCCAAAAGCCAATCCAATTAAAAGAATTGGAAGTAAGAGTTGTTTATCGATTTTTTTGTTTTTAATCGAAGTGATAACAAAATAAAGACCAATTAAAAGAGCTAATATCCAATGAACAAAACCAATCATAAAAGACATCCCATCGTTTGGACCCCAAATTGATCCACCATCACCCCAAAAATTACTAAAAAACATTTGTTTTAAACTGACATAATGAGCAGAAAAAGAATAATAACCTTGGAACATTGATTCGATTTGAGTGTATTTAGTTTCGGCAAAAAGTGGAATAGTAAAGAAAGCAGCTAAAGCAGCAGCCAAAACTCCAGAAAGAGCTAATTTAATAACCATAGGAATCATTTTTTTGATATTAAAACCATAAGTTTGCCAAAGCCAAAATAAAACCCAGATAAAAAGAATTGGAGTAAAGGTTAAAACCATGGGATTATGAGAAAGAAGAAGGAAGGTAAAAGAAATCCCTAGTCCTAAAATATCAATAAATTTATTTTTTAAAATTATTTTTCTGGCGAAGTAAAAAATTAAAGGAAAGAAAACAGCCGCCCAAGCTTCGTTCATGGCGCCTCGAACATAAACATTTATGGAATGATATGGAACATAAGTGTAAAAAAGAGCTGCTACAAGACCACCAAACTTACCAAATAGAGATGAGGCTAAAAGATACATAAATAAAGCAGCTAAAACAAATTGAGCTACGGCAGTAAATTTAACACTTTGAATAAAAGAAGAACCAAAAATTCTAAAAACTTGACCAACAAAATTTGGAAAAGGAGGATAAAAATTAAATAAAGGATAACCATAACCATAGCCTAAATCTGGAGTCCAACGACAAGGAATTTGACCGTCTGTAAGACATTTTTCAAATTCTAATTGGCGAATTATTTGCATGTCGTCGTGCATGTTCCAATACAAATTACCTGGTTTTAGAAAAAAGAAAAAAGCGGGAATACTTAAAACTAAAATTAATATTGGAAAAAAGAATTTTGATTTTAAAAAAGACATATGAAAGTTTATCAAGTTATAAAGTTATAACAGTTGAAATAATAATAATTGATCGTTTTCTGGTTTAGAAAATGAATTAATAAGTTTAAGTTTATCTGTTTCGGCAGTATTAAGTTTTAATCTGGATTTATTGATTAAAAGATAAACTTCATCACCGTGGTTTTTAGCATCAACTAAATTGGCTGGTAAGGTAGAAAAACCTAAACCAACTCCAATAATAGTGAAATGAGGAAGTTTATTAGCATAAATTTGCAGACCATCTGGAAGAGTTCCAAAAGCACCTTCAGTACCAACAATAACATTGCTAATTAAAGAACGTTGATAAAGATAATCATAAGCTGATTTAATTCCCCACCCTGAAGTCCAATCGATTAGATAACCCTGTTCTGAAGATGGTAGTTTTTGAGTAAAAGGCTTAGTTGACAGTTTAAACATAAAAATTAAATTAGGAATAAAAACGGTAATTAAAAGAACAGATTTAATCTGAATTGATGGTATTTTTTTGATTAACTTGGAAATAAAAATTGAAATTAAAACTAATAATGGAGGTAGAGTAAAAAGAATGTAGCGAGCAGTAAAAACTTTGGCAAAAATACAATTAGCGATTAGAGGAAGTATCCACCAACATAATAGTATTAAATATTTAGTATCTAGTATTTGATATTTTGTTTTTTTATTTTTAATAAAAAAGATAAAACCTATTATGGCTAATAAAATTAAAGGTAAAGAAAGATAATGATTATAAATTTCAAAAGTGTTAATTAAATGAGGTTTAAGTGGATCTAGTGGATGTTTTAAAAAGTCTTGAATTGTCCAAATATAATCTTTGTTGCGAAGAGCAATCATTTGAAACTGAGGTCCAAGTCGAAGAATGTTGTAGATTAAAAAACCTATTATTGCAGAAATTATTGGTAGAACGAATAATTTTGGTTGACGCCAATTTAAAAATATAAAAGTTGCCAAACATAAAATAACAAAATAAATGGCTGGAGATTTGGTTAACCAAGCTAAACCAAGAGAAAATCCAAGGATTAAAGATAAATCTAAACGAGGAAATTTTGATAAAAGTAAGACTAAAAACAATGATAAAACTCCAAAGAAAGACAAAAGAGTGTCAGCCAAAGCCATTCTGTCAAAGAAAAAAGTAAATGGAATTAAAACATAAATCAAAGAGGTAAAAATAGATGGATAAAAATTATCACGAAATGATTGTTGGAGAAAACGAAAAATATCTTTTTCCTTACTATTAAAAGATAAAATAATAGCCGTTAATAAAAACAAAACAACCATAATTCCAAGACCAGCAAAAATAGAAATAATACGACCACTAACAAGTGGATCAGAAAATACTTTTGAAGTAACGGCATTAATCCACATAAAAAGTGGTTGTTTACCATCTGTTTGAGGAATAAATCTTAAAGTTTCTTCACTTTTTATAATTTGAGCCCAACGAACATAGATAGCTTCGTCGCCAAAAACTGGAATAGCAGTTAAATTTTGAAGTCGAGAAAAAAGAAAAATAATAACTATTAGAAATAAAAGAAAAATACGGAAAATTTTATTTTTTATCATAAATTCCTTGAAGATCATTACGTTTGACTCTAATTATTTCTTGAATCATTTGTTTTGATTCTTTTTTAAAACGAGTGGCATTATCCCCTTTGGTAGTACTAGCATCTTCATTTTTCCAGATAACAGAAACTTCTTTAATCTTATGTCCCCATTTTTGAGCCATAAAAAGTAGTTCAACGTCAAAAGCAGAAACTCTCCAACCTTTATTATCACTTTTGTTTTTAAAGAATTGAAGATTAGGAAAAATTTGTTTAGCTAAATCGGTTTTTAAAGCTTTAAAACCACACTGAGTATCGGAAAGACGAGGAAGGATAACTAAACGACGAGCTAATAAGAAAGCTTTAGACATGAGTTTTCTAACCAGAGAATTACCATCACGAGAAGAACCTCGAGAACCAATAACAACATCATAACCTTTGTCAAAAAATGGCAATAATTTATTAATTTCTTTTAAAGGAGTAGATTGATCCATATCAGTGAAAAGAATTAAAGGATATTTAGCTTTTTGAATGCCACCCCAAACAGCTGATGGTTTACCACCATGAGGCAAGTCTAAAACTTTAAAACCTTGGTGTTTATCGGCAAATTCTTTAACTAATTTAAGGCTATTATCAGTAGACTCATCGTTACAAATAAGAACTTCCCATTCAAATTGTTGATCTTTAAGAAAATCAGCGACCTCTTTTAAAACACCATTTTTAAGATTATTTTCTTCGTTATAGCAGGGAATAATAATAGAAATTGATTTCATAATTTGATTATACAGTGTTTTTTTATTCATTAAATGGATAAGGAAACTCAATACTAATATTACCAAAAGATGGGTATTTTGTTTGAGCTGGAATAATTATTTGAATTAATGGATCTTTAGAATTATTGGTTGGTTTTATTTTTAAATAATCTAAAAGATAGGAAAAACCACTGTTTTGTCCAATTGGAACATTGTAGGAAAGATTAAATTGATGTTGATCGACCTTTTGACTAATGTACTTTACAACTGTTGTTTTGTTGGCTAAAGAATAAGAATCAACGGTATTTTTTTGAAGTTTAAAATAGATTGATAGTAAAGCTGCTAAAAATAGAATAATAAAAACTATTTTTAAATTTATTTTGACAATTAATTGAGAAAAAGCTAAAACAATTATTGGTATACAGAAATTAAAATAATATTCAGATGGTCTTTGACCATAAAAAATAAAAATAATTGGAAAAAATAACCAAGTAAGCAATAAAATTTTGTTTATAATATTTTTTTTAGAAAGAAAAAATAAGACAATAGCCACTATTAACCAAAACAAAATAGATAAAAATTGTGATTTTATTATAAAAATATAAGAAACAAAATTTGTCCAAACTGGAATAAATGCAAAATAATTTTTAACAGAAGAACCTTTTGAAAAGAAACTTAAAAGAAGATTTAAGTTTAAAAAATTATGTCTTAAATCAAAAATTAATAATGGTAAAAAACTTAAAAGAAAACCAAGAAAAAGAAAAATAACTTTTTTAAAGAAATTTTTTTTGGAAATTTTTATAAATAAAAAAATAAAAGCTGTAAAACTTAAAATAATTAATTGAACGTGAATATTAAAACAAAAACCTAGATAAAAACCTAATAGAAGCCAATTTTTAATTTTATTAAAATTAAGGGTAGTTAAAAGATAAAGTAATAAAATAAATAAAAATGGAATTAAAAGCGGATTCCAAGAAATGGTGTCGATGGAAATAGCTAAAGGTAAAACTGACCAAATAGAGATAAAAATGAGAGCAATTTTTGAGGAAAATATTTTTTTTAAAATGAAAAATGAAGAAATTAGAAAAATAAAACTATAAGTGGCAATAAAAAGAATAATGGCATTAGGATTAAGATTGGTAATTAAATAAAAAGGTAAAAGAATATAAAAAAAATAAGGGCCAAGCATAAAGCCGCGATCGTTAACCACTCTTGGCCCAATTAAAGTAAGTTTTTTATCGACAATTATTTGTTTAATAGTAAAAGCATCTCTTTCTTGATCCCAAGCGAAACCAATAGAGTTTGGTAAGTGATATAAACGTAAAAAAATACCCAAGGCCACAATTATAATGAGAATTTTATTTTTCCAAAAAAAACTAGCTATTTTTTTAATTTGTTTTTTGACCATTTGGATTATGGACGAGCTTAAAAACTTTAATACCGTTTACATCCCATTGTTGATCTATTTTAGCCCAACCAAAGGCGGCAATATTATATTCTGGATTACCAATAGGATTACATTCAATTTGAAAAGGATAACAAGCGACAAAAAGTTGCTCGGTTAATTTATCTTTAATTTCAAAATATTTTGGATTTTCAGTTAAATAATAAGAAAAACCCCAACCCATTTTAGACAATAAAGCAAAATTAAAATCTTGATTATTAGAATTATCAGAAATTAATTTGGCAACTTGTTGAGTTGTTTTTAATTGATAGTTTGGTGACCAACGAAAAGCATTACCTAAAAAAGAAGCAATAACAATAACTATTAATAAAGGAATACCAAGTAGCTTAAATTTAGAAATAAGAAAACCAACTAATAAAAAGACAACTGGAAAAAGAAAAGTGAAATAATGATCGTAAATATGTTGCTTGTATAAAGCTAGGGCTACTATTCCAGAAAATAACCAAAAGAAAATATATAAGAAAGCAGGTTTCTGTTTTTTAAACTTAATTAAGGATAAAAATAAAATGACCGCGAAAAGAATACTAATGGCTAATCCAAAAGTTTCAATTTTACCGCCAATTAGGCTAGTATTGATTTGATTAAATAGGTTAGGAAGCTCAGGAATGGCCTTGTAAGCTTTAATATTAACAGTGGTCTCACGTTGAGTGAAGAAAGTTAATAGTGCTTTAGTATTTTGACCATTATGTTTAATATCAAAAAGAATTTGAGGAGTTAGGGACAAAATAAAGACAAAAACAGCAAGAAAAGTATTAATTAAAAATGGTTTAAGTTCTGGTGATTTTTTCTTTATTATTTGATAAAGATTGAAAAGCCAATATAAACCAACAAAAGGAAGAAGAGCCAGACCAAGATAATGACTGTTCATGACCATGACAAATGATAGTGAAGCAAAAATGAAGTTTTTATATTTTTTAGTTCTAAAAGCTTCAAAAAAGAAATAAACAAAAAGTAAACTAAAGAAAGCCATTATGTTTGGATTCCAAATAAAATTGGAATATTTAATAGCTACAGGAGAAATAGCAAAAAGAAAAGCAGAAATAAGACCAGTGGATTTATTGAACCATTTTTTGCCGATGAAATAGACCATATAGACAGTGGCAATATTAATTAAAGCAATAAAAACAGCTGGACCAAGAGGGCTAAAATTGGCTAAAAGTAAAGATGGAGCAATTAAATAATAGAAAAACGGACCAAGATACATATTGCCAATACTGGTTTGAGGACCGATAAAAAATAAATTACCATTTTTTAAAAAGTCTCGAATGATTAACACATCGCGACCTTGATCACCTAAAAACTCCATATAATCACCAATTCGATAAAGACGCAAAAAAGAGGCAATTAAAAGAATAATTATAATAAGCCAGTTGTTTTTAAGAAATTTTTTAAGCACGTTTGAATGTAGTTTTAAACCAAAGTTTAAAAAGATCGGAAAAACTTTTAATAATAACTTTTAATTGACGACCAGTAGCTTGACCTTCAACTCGAGGATAATGATGAACTCCAAT
>Ga0209373_10003308_pt1 | contig 15062 bp, 16 predicted proteins | sample Higcelweek5metaG_FD_187173 | JGI IMG/M metagenome (GOLD analysis project Ga0209373, IMG submission 187173) | Freshwater pond sediment microbial communities from the University of Edinburgh, under environmental carbon perturbations - High... | ecosystem: Environmental > Aquatic > Freshwater >...
TTAGTTAATCCCACACCCATGAAAAAAATATTGCTTATCTCATTATCGTTCCTGTTTACATCGGTCTTAATGGCTCAGCAGGACAAGCTGCAGAAAATGCTGGCAGCCGATACTATTCTTAATCAGGTGTACCAGCATTTGCCCACCGGATGGCAAATGAGTGTTGATGATACCTGTATTGTTGTTTTCAGAACCGGGAAGTATGCATTTGTAGAATCGGATTGCGGCAATCTTACCGCAGATAGCCTTGATAAATTGCCCCGTACCGAAACTGCGTTGATCCGCTTTTTATACGAAGAAAAATGGGGCTCGGAAAGACTTTTCTGGACACGCGAAACCAACGACAGTATTAATATTCTGCTCGGCTTTCTGCCGCAGCAAATGGGGGTGGCTCACCTACTCGACAAAGACAAAAGTACCCGTTTCAATCAGGTCTATACAGGGAAAACAAAAGCCGAAAAAGACAAAGTAGCTGCTTTTTATAAAAGAAAAAATGAACTTAATCGTCAGATAACAAGTTTGCCAAATTACAACACTACTTTATATAGTCTCAGACAAAGACAGCAAACCGGTATGCAAAGACCCGGTAATTGTGTGTACCCAAGAGATGTGTATAAAGAAGTACTTGGGGTCAACATTGTTTTAATGGATTATTGCGAAAATCCATTAAGCAGATAAATTGCTGATTTACTGGAACAAATAAAGTATTTAGAAGTGTGGCTTTGGCTGCACTTTTTTTTTTGCGAAATAGATTTCAATTCTCGCTGCTGTTTTGCAGGTTCGCCATGCTGTCTTTCTTAGCCTGGGCAATAGAATCGGCCTGTGATTTTTCGGTTGAATCGCGCACAGCAACGACGCTTTTTCCATCTTCATCGCCCGAAGCGCCACAGGAAGCTAAAACAGTCATACCAAGAACTATGGCAACAATTAATAAGTTTTTCATCTGTAAGCAGTTTTAGTATTTGTGCAAAAATAATAATTGTAATTAAACTGGCTTTGTCAATATTAAGAACATGCCAGTATGAAAAATGTACGTATCAGATTTACAGGGCAAAAAAAAAGTCGCCCAAAAGGACGACTTTTTCGAAAAAAATGCTCAACTACCGACCGCCACGGACCGGTTTGCCAGTGTTAACAGTAACTGTACCAGCGTTGGTTGAAACAGTGGTACCGGTGTTACCAGTGGTAACTTTGGTTCCGCCTGTTTTAGGAGCTTTAGCATCTGCTTCAGCAGCTGCAATAGAATCAGCGCGCAGTTGTTCAACTTCTTTAAGACTGTCAGCCTGAACTTTTGCGATAGAATCAGCTTTCACTTTATCAAGAGAATCCTGATTAACTTTTTTTTCTTCCTTCTTGCCACCGCAAGAAACAATTGCAAACATGCCAACGAGGGCAACAATTGCGAAAAGGTTTTTCATTTGTGTTTGTTTTAGGATTAAAAAATCGCCCTAAATTACTTAGCAGGAGCTTCTTCAGCAACTACTTCAGCAGCAGAGTCTTCAACAACTGGTTCAACAACAGCTTCGGTTTTTGCGCTGTCAGCTTTTACTGAATCTTTTTTAGCTTCGTCTTTTTTTCCACCGCAAGAAGCTAAAGCTAATGAGAACATGCCAACGAGGGCAACAATTGCAAATAAGTTTTTCATTTGTGTTTGGTTTTTTGGTTTAACGGTACAAAATTAATACTTTTTTCGTTACTACAAAAAAAATTTGTAATTTTGTCAAACAAATAAAGTTGAAAACTATGAAAAAATCATTTCTTAAATTTGCAGTTGCTATTGCAGCAGTAGCATTTATCGGTGTTTCATGTACCGAAGACGACATCACTTCACCTACTATTACACTGACAGGTGACGCAGCCATAACTCTTAATCTGGGCGACGTCTATACAGATGCAGGTGCAACAGCTGATGATGACAAAGACGGCGATCTGACATCACAGATTACTACTACTGGAACAGTTAACGTGAATGAAGTTGGTGTTTATGAAATCGTTTACACAGTTGAAGACGAAGCAGGAAACCCCACAAGTGAAACCAGAACTGTAACTGTAAAAGCCGACCGTTTGGCTGGTTCTTACAATGTACACGCTGTTATTACAGGTGCCGGTGCAGGAACTTATGATTTTGTTGAAGTAGTTAGTGCTTCGTCAGTAACTTACAACAAGATTTTCTTTGCCGATTTCTGCTACTTCCCTGGTCTCCAGGTTGAAGGAACCGTAACTGGTGATGCTATTTCTTTCAATCAGACAAAAAGCTATGATTGGGACGGTGACGGTACAGCTACCAATGCTACCATTACAGGTTCAAGCGTTAATGCTTACACCGTAACCGCTGGTGCAACTCCGGTTGCTGCTGTTACTTCACTTAGTTACAACATTGACTATGGTGCAAGCCAGATTGACATTGTTACTTCTACTTACACCAAACAGTAAGACGTAACTGAAAAATTCTGAGGAGACTGCCCGAAAGGCAGTCTCTTTTTTTTATATTTTTGACCAATGAAAATAAAGCCGCGCGGAAAACTACTTTTGGCCATCCTGCTATACACTGCTGTGGCAATACTGATGATTGCTTCGACCCGCATGATGCTTTGGATGCTTAATACCGGACTCTTTCCGCCCGTGGGCATTGCTTTGTTCTTTAAATTGCTGGCAGGAGGTTTTTTGTTCGATTTCAGCACCTTCTGCATGCTGCATCTGATTCTGATTCCGTTCCTGCTTATTCCATACATTATATTAAAGCGCAGATTTTTCAGAATATTACTTCTCATACTGATTGCTCTCATTGGCTTTGCACTTATTGCCCCCAACCTGATTGATGTTATTTATTACAGATTCACGCTTAAAAGGACCACCTTCGATGTGTTTTATTTTCTTGGGACCATGGAAAACGAGATTGGGGGCTTATCGCTGAGCTTTATTACCGACTTCTGGTACATGTTTCTGCTGTTTTTTGCAATATTTGCGGGTTATTTTGTTTTTCTGAAAAAAACATTATTTGCTAAAAAACATGCTGAAGTTGAAATACCTTATTTATTGCAACTGCCAATAACTTTGCTTTTCACCGCAATCATCATCATGGGGGCCCGGGGCAGTTTCAATATCCGTCCTCTGGGTATTTTGCATGCAACAAAAGTGGCCGGACCGGAATTTGCACCGCTGGTGACCAATTCGACTTTCACCATGATTAAAACATTTGGGAAAAAAGATCTGGAACGAAAAACATGGTTTGATAACAAAACGGTTGAAACTATTTTTACGCCGGTTCATTATTATTATAAGGAAGAAAAGCCTGTCCGCAACACCAACGTTGTCATTATTATCTGCGAAAGCCTTTCGGCAGAACAGATCGGCTTTCTGAACAAGGATCTGAAATCCTACACGCCTTTTCTGGACTCATTGTGCGCTAAATCGTTGGTGTTTACAAATATGTATGCCAATGGCAAAAAAAGCATGGAAGGAATTCCTGCTGTGCTGAGCGGACTGCCTGCGATCATGCAGAATCCTTTCCTGACATCGATGTACGCAGGCAATCAGATTGATGGCATTGGTAATCTGCTGAAAAAAAACGGATACGAAAGTGCCTTTTTTCATGGTGGGCACAACGGAACCATGAATTTCGACGGTTTTGCAGCGGCAACCGGCTTCACAAAGTATTTTGGAAAAGACGAATACACCGGTCCCGACAGTGACTTCGATGGCCGCTGGGGCATTTTCGATGAACCATTTCTGCAATTTATGGTTCAACAATGCAACTCCTTCCGTCAGCCCTTTGTGACAGCTGTTTTTACGCTGTCGGCGCATCACCCTTACACGGTTCCTGAACAATATAAAAATCGTTTTCCAAAAGGTCCCCTGCCCATTCTCGAAACCATTGCCTATTCTGATTTTGCATTACAACGCTTTTTTCAGGCTGCATCCAAAACCAGCTGGTATAAAAACACCGTGTTTATTATTACTTCCGATCATGCGAGCGAATTATATTCGGATTGCTACAAGACTGTTCCGGCCAACCATGCCATTCCCATGATCTGGTTTTCGCCTGCCGATTCCACCTTGCATGGTCAATCATCAGTGTTATGTCAGCAAACCGATATTCTGCCATCGCTGGCCGATTATATGAATGTGAAAAAACCTGTTTATTCGTTTGGAAACAGCGTATTTTCTACATCAGAGCCCCATTTCGTTGTGATGATGAATGATGTTGTTTATCAGATGCTGTTGGACGACGGCACCATGCTCAATTTTGATGGTGAAACCGGATTTGCTCTATATCCATACAACGATTGCCGCAAAAACACGCCCGTGAACAGTTCTACAAAAACAGTAAACGAGCACCTGCAGTTTCTGAAAGCCTATATTCAGCAGTTTAATAACAGAGCCATCGACAACAGATTGACACAACCATGAGCGAACGGAAAAGTATGATCATCATCAATCCGGTAGCTGGTACACGCAACCGGAAATTGTCGGGCGAGCAGATCCGTTCGTGGCTCGATGCTAATCACATTAAATGCGAAATGGCATTTACCCAATATCGCGGTCACGGTGCCAAACTTGCAAACGAAGCGATAGGTGCGGGTTATACTCATTTTATGGTGGTTGGCGGCGACGGAACGCTAAATGAAGTTGCCAGAGTTCTGATTGGCAAACCGGAACTTTCGCTCGGCATTGTGCCTCGTGGCAGCGGCAATGGGCTGGCCCGGCATCTGAAACTTCCGTCAAATCCGCAGATGGCTCTGCGAATAGCTTTTGGTGAAAAGACGATGGCCATGGATGTTGGTTTTCTGAATGATCAACCCTTTTTTAGTGTTGCCGGAATTGGTTTCGATGCCAAAGTGGCTCATACATTTGCAGGTATGAGAGGACGAGGGTTGAAAAATTATATTCGGGCCGTGCTGAAGAATTTTCCCTCCTATAAGCCAGGCGAATACAAAATCAAGCTGCAGGAACAAACCATGAGCACCAAAGCACTCATGATTTCCTTTGCAAATTCAAATCAGTTTGGAAACAACACCTCGCTATCTCCAAATGCGAGTTTAAACGATGGACTCATTGATTTGTGCATTATGAAAAAACCCGATATAGTTTCAGCCATTGCCGTTTCGCCACTGCTTTTTATTAAAAAACTCGACCGGACAAAATATCTGAAAATCATCAGAACTTCCGAAGCAACTATTGAGCTTTCGCTGCCTGCATGGGCACATATTGACGGCGACCCGTTTGCCCTTGATCGCCATGTAGTCGTTTTAAAAACAATGCCCGGCGCAATACAAATTCATATCAAATAACACCATCATGGCCAAGCAAAAAATTTCAGGTCTCGACGGACTCAAAAATCTTGTTTACAGCACCGACCCTTCGACCATGCAGAAAATTGAATCGGGCGAAGAACCCGAAGCAGCTCCTGTTGCGCCTTCACAGCAAAATTTACGCGTATGGATTGAGAAAAATCACCGGGGTGGTAAAATAGCTACCATTGTCCGTGGTTTTGAAGGATCGGAAAATGAACTAAAAGTACTCGGCAAAAAGCTGAAAAATCATTGCGGAACAGGTGGCAGCGAGAAAGACGGTGAAATAATTCTGCAGGGGCATCAGGCCGATAAAGTGGTAAAATTTCTGAGCGAGCTTGGTTTTAAAGTAAAGCGCGCCGGCGGTTGAAAAAAAAAGCCCTGCGAGATGCAGAGCTTTTTTTATAAACTTTTAATACCGGAATTAATTTCCCATCACTTCTGTAACATTCGTCAGCGAAGCCGGCAGTCCGGTATTACATCCTTCGGGTTGCGGCATGCGCAGCGTGGTATAATCAAACATTATCAATTTCCCATCCACGTCCAGGCTATCGGGAAGACCTTCAACCGGAATGAGGGTTACGCGCTCATCACCATTGACAATAACGACTGTTTTACAGCCTGTAGCGCGGTATTCATGCGAAACAGTACCTGTATGTGTGCCGGTAGCAGCCACAACATTGGTTTCATTGTGTTTTCCAGACTTGCAGCATTTACATGATGAAAATGCGAAAAGGGAAAGTATAATAAGAGGAATTAACCACTTCATGAGCTTATTTTATTGAATGGATACTTTAATGACTTTCTGAAAAGTAGTGTTGGTTTTGCCGACGCGAACAAGATACATGCCAGCTGCAAAACCGTTGGAGGAAAATGTCGTTGCGAATGAACCACCCGCTGCTGTAACAGATTTTCCGCTGATAAGCTGACCATTGATATCGAATAAATCGACCACCAGTTCGTCGGCTTCGGGCAGGTTGCTGCCGTTCACTTTAATCAAATCTTGATCGGCAACAGCAAACACTTCTGAATTGCCATAGGTATCAATAGCTGTGTTATAAGGAATGCGGAAAGAAAAAATCTTTGTACGCTGTGCACCAGTAGCAAGATATTCACCGGTATGCCAGAAAATGGTACCATCAACCGGATCCAGCGAAGTGTGGCTGTAATCGCCAAAGCGGTTGGTGAAAGTTTGTGCTCCGCTACCAGCAGCAGCCACGGTTTCGGTATATGACATCTGATTGATGGGATCGTATCCGTTGCGACCTGTAAAACAGGCGCTGGCAGAAGTACTTGAACTCGCTTTTGCATATCCCATACCAATTCCGCCATTATCGTCCATAGCAATACTACCACACCAGCGGCTTTCGGTATCTGGCGAATAGGTGCTTTGCTGATAAATACTCCAGGTACCTGTACCCTGATCCTGACGAAGCTCATACCAACGAATGCTGCGTTGCGTTGAACTGACTTTCACGCCATTGCAAAGCACAACCGAATTATAACCAGTCCAGACACGATGCTGAGCACGGAAAGTGAAAACGCCACCAATACCATCGAGTTTAGCGGTGGTGCCGGGTTGCGTAATATCGTTCCATGAAGAATTGTATGAAGCATCGAAAGGTTCGGTCAGTATAGTTTGTTTGAAAGCTACTGAAATAGTACCAGCTGTCCAGTTGGTAGTAGCATTGTAAATATTGATGGCATCGTCGTACGAAGCTCCCCATCCATCATCTTCGAAACTGAAAATCGGGCATGGAGTTCCGGCAGGCGGAAGCTGACCATCGGCAAAGCCGCTGAGCGGGCAGAAAAAATAACCGGCATTGGGTGGGTTGAAAGATCCGGAAAGCATTCTTGGAGCAGCTCCACCGGCAATCATTACATCGCGTTCGAACACCAGCACTTTTTCAGAAGTACCATAATTGGCAGTCATATAATATCCATCGGTCCAGATAGAAAATTTCAGGTAATCAGGAAGTACAGCCGAAGTAAACTGATAAGAATTGTAGCTGCCGGTTGGATCATTTGTTACCGACACCGCAATATAAATATGATACGGGCTGGTGTAATCAAATTCGGCAATAATCCATCGCTCGGCAAATTTATCGTACATAACAATGGGGTCGCCATCGTTACAATTAAATAAGAGCGCGCCAAGCGTAAAAGGGCCGGCAGCACTGGTGCCTGTTTTATTGAAAATCTTATAATACGAATTTACGGCCTGTACATAATGGTTGATACCTGCTGCTCCACTTGGGTCAGGAGGAGTACCGTTGCCGTTCTGGCCGTTCATATTGATGAGTGTAGGAATGGTTGATTTAAAACCCATGATTTTCTGAGAAGCCGGATCTTCGCCTTGTGGCTCTGCATTGGGATTGGTTTTTTCAGAAAACGGAACACGTAAAGCACGGTCTTTCATTTCAGGTTTTGGACGGTTTTCGTCACTGTCATCAATTACAGCAGCAGCCATATTGCGCAACGGCGGCGTCACCATAAATTTGTCCGGGTAAATAACCTCTGTTTCGTTGTTGCCATCATTCTGAGCCAAAGCAGGCAAAGAAAACAGTGCAAAAGAAATGAATCCTAAAAATAAAAGTTTTTTCATGGGCAGTTTATTTTTTTTTCAAAAATACAAAAAAACAATGACTAAATCTGACTTAGACAATGGTGACATACCGAAATTTAGCTTTTTTTAAGCTGTTAAGCATTCTTTTGGCTTACAGCAGGTTGCTGCAACAAATCAGGATGACAACTCATTTTTGTTTCAAAGTATCAATTTTTATTGTCTGATTAAATGTTTTTACATTTAAATGAAGTTGTAATACCGACGAGAATTATATTGAAGTCCAAATAATTCTGCCGGCATTTACCAATTATTGAAATATCTGACATTCCTTCGGCCTATCGTATATTTCAAATTGTTATAACAATCTGCTCAATGATTATTTGAACAATGTAAATACGACTTTACCCGACAATGAATTACCCACTTCATGACCAGATATTATGGTTGTTTTCAATGTTCGAAAAAGAGATTCGAACTACGACAGCACCTTACTGTTTTCTTCGGCCTCTTTAATCAGTTTCTGAAATTCTTCGGTTGAAAAGCCGCTATAAATATAATTAATGGGGTTTACCTTTTCGCCATAGCGGATAACTTCGTAATGCACATGAGGTCCCGTACTCGGGCCGGTATTTCCAAGCAACCCAATCACCTGCCCGCGTTTTACTTTTTCGCCGGGTTTCACCAGCTTTTTCGAAAGATGGGCATATAGGGTTTTGTAGCCATAGCCATGGTCAAGCACAATGACATTTCCGTATCCGGTCATAGAACCAAGCGGATCGGTAACAGTGCCATCGCCGGTAGCATAAATGGGGGTTCCTATTTTACCGGCAAAATCAATGCCCGGGTGAAACTGAGAACTGGCATGTGTAAACGGATTGCGGCGCCAACCAAAACCACTCGATATCTTAACTCTGTTGCGGTCAACCGGCATAATACGCGGAATGGAGGCCTGCATTTTTTCCTTGTTCTGGATCATATCCGCCAAATCATTGAATGACTTTGTCTGAATAGAAATTCTGCTGTGAATGCCCGCAAGCTTCATCATGGTTGCTCGTAACAAATCACCGTTTTCAACCAGATCGTACTGTTGATATTCATTAACGGGGCCACCAACACCGGCTTTGCGCATTTCGTCCGATATCGGCTCCATTTCAAAAATGGTCCGGTACGTACGGTCATCTTTCATCTGAAGCATATTTAAAAAGGCCAGCACCTGATCGGACTTATTGCTGATCATTTTTACTTTCAAACGATAAAATTCAATTTCGCGATCAAGCTTATTTTCACGTGGACTATCGGTAAACCGAAAGAAAAACCAGGCAAAAGCAACGCCGATCATCAGCGACAACCCCAACCCACTTAACAGGCGCGCGGTAATGTACTTTCCCGATTTTTCAACTTTCTTCAGAGTTAGAGAAATTGGGTCAATAATGTACTTATGCCGTTTTCTGAACATATTACAAAATTACAAATATTCAGAAAACAAGATGTAAAAACAGACAGGGAGTGTGTTTTTACAAATGAAGCTGTTAATTATTCCGACTTAATTTTACTATTATATTTAAAAAGGTCACACGAAACTCCCTCAAAAAATTGATTTCGAAGGTTTTTTTCAATTAAATGACATTGCGCAAAATTCCAATCCATGCGATGTATTCATGGTCACAGATCAAAAAAACCGGGCCGTGAAAGCCGGCAAAGAATTCGTTTGAAGCCGCAATCAACATTACTGACGGAAATAATAATGAAAAATAAGTAACTTTGCTTCAAATAATCTAGTATGAAAAAAATCGTTCACTCACCCCTGGCACCTAAAGCTGTAGGTCCTTATAGTCAGGCTGTTGAAGCCGGAAACATGCTTTTTGTATCGGGTCAGATTCCACTGGTTGCTGAAACCGGAAAAATTGTCGATGGTGGTATTACTGAACAAACGCATCAGGTCCTTAAAAATATGGGGTACATTCTCCGTGAAGCCGGTTATGATTACAGTGACGTTGTGAAATGCACGGTTTTACTTGATAATATGGATAATTTTGCGCCCATGAACGAAGTGTATGGACAGTATTTTGCTGAGAATGCGCCGGCTCGTGCGGCTTATGGCGTTGTTCGTCTGCCTTTGGGCGTCATGGTTGAAATTGAATGTATTGCATCTAAATAAAACGGTATGCTGAACTACGTTGTCTGGAATGTTGATCCCATCATGCTGCGGCTGGGTCCGCTCGAAATCCGCTATTACGGATTGCTGTTTGCGCTTGGCTTTTTAGTGGGCTACTACATCATGAAGTATTTCTTCAAAAAGGAGAATTCGCCTCAGGTTGAAATTGACAAAATGGCGCTGTATATCATTCTTGGTTCCGTCATTGGCGCACGTTTAGGACATTGTCTTTTTTATGAACCTGAAGTGTACCTTGCTGATCCGATACAAATTTTATATGTCTGGCAAGGCGGATTAGCCAGTCATGGCGGCGCAATCGGTTTAATCATTGGGTTAGCGCTTTATTCAATCACTTCGTGGAATCATTCCTTATTGCATATTTTAGATAGGGTTGCTGTGCCAACCGCACTGGCCGGTAGTTTTATCCGTCTCGGAAATCTCTTCAACAGCGAGATTTACGGATATGAAACCGATTTGCCATGGGGCTTTGTTTTTATACGCGACGGACAAACCACACCACATCATCCAACGCAGATTTACGAATCGCTCGGGTATATGCTAATTTTCGCCGTCCTGATGTTTATGTATATGCGACGTAATGGTGTGATCAACCGCGGTTTTCTCGTTGGTTGGATGGTTACACTGGTATTTGTACTGCGTTTCTTTGTTGAATTCATCAAAAATGTTCAGGTCGACTTTGAACAAAACATGACCTTGAATATGGGACAATTACTAAGTATTCCGTTTATTGTCGGCGGTATTGCTTTGATTTTGATATCGAAAAAACTGGGACCAGCTCCCGAATTGAAACCCGACAGAGGCGGCAGTAAAAAGAAAGAAACGACCTTATAGCATTTGTGACACATGCACAAAGAAATCCCGGCTGAATGACAGTGCGGGATTTTTTGTTGTAAACAACCCATAGCATGCCGAGCCGCTACCGCTCATGGCTGCATACTCAGCACCGGCTTCGTATAATTGCTGAATGATGAAATTTATTTCAGGATATTTTTCCGAGATCGGTTTTTCGAAATCATTGACCAGATTATTGCGCCACTCAGCAACGGGCATCGAAAGAATATCATTCAACGGAATCCGCTCTGCATCGGGCTTTACGAGCGAATACGCCACAGGTGTCGAAACGCCAGATAGACCGTCATGCATTTTCAATGGTTTAACAATCACAATGGTATAAGCAGACAAATCAATGTTAACACTGTTGAGTATTTCTCCCCTGCCCTGAGCCAGTGCGGGTTTCGAATCGATAAAAAAAGCACAGTCGCTGCCAAGTTCCGCTGCATAGGATCGTAATAAATCGGCAGATAATCCGATGCGAAAGAAATTATTCAACAACACAAGCGCTGCAGCCGCATCTGAAGAACCGCCACCAAGGCCGGCTCCGGAAGGAATGCTTTTTGCCAGATGAAAAATCACCGGTCTTATTCGGTGTCGGTCGGCCATGAGTTTCCAAGCTTTATACACCAGATTTTGTTCAACCGGGATTAAAAAATCGGTTCCATACATACGAATATCCGTTCTGGAAGCCGTTTCAGTAATTTCCAACGCATCGTGCAAAGCCACCGGCACCATCACGGTTTCAAGGTCGTGATAGCCGTCGGGTCGCTTGCGCAATACCTGCAAGCCGAGATTTATTTTGGCTTTCGGAAAACAAAGCATGTACAAATATACAAAAATGGGATTGAAAAATATGGGATAAACTTCTTATCCCATAAACGCAAAAAAGCAGACCGAAGTCTGCTTTTTGTGCCCGGAACAGGACTTCCGCCAGCTGGCGGATAAACTTCTCGTCCTGTTAAAGCAAAAAAGCAGACCGAAGTCTGCTTTTTGTGCCCGGAACAGGACTCGAACCTGCACACCCTTGCGAATACTAGTCCCTGAAACTAGCGCGTCTACCAATTCCGCCATCCGGGCGAATATGAGTTGAAAGTAAAAAGTTTTTAAAGTAAAAAGGTTCGGTAAAGAGTGTCTTTCAACTTTATGAACTTTAAAACTTCTCAGTGCCCAGGACAAGACTCGAACTTGCACAACCTTGCGATCACCAGCCCCTCAAGCTGGCGTGTCTACCAATTTCACCACCTGGGCGGATTTTAAAAGAACGATTTTGTTTTAGGGACTGCAAAATTATAAAAAAATACATATCATACACCATTTTCGAAAATATTTTCCTGAGAATAATTTTCTGCGACCATTCGCGCAAAAAAATAACAGAGCAAAAAACCAATTCTCACCAACGCCATTTTTTTGTTTCTTTGTACGTATAATTAATTTCTTGTGTCAAAAGAAGAATCGATATTGTTTCTGACGCTGGCGGCTGCCGGTTTTCTGGTGTGCCGCATTCCGTACGTCGGTAAATTGTTCAGGGTCTTCAGCACCCTGTTTCACGAAGGAGGTCATGCGCTGGCGGCCTGGCTTACCAAAAGCGAAGTGCTCCGCATCGATTTGTTTTACGACACATCGGGCACCACCATTACCAAAAGCAATAACCGCCGCTCGCAGATTATAATTTCGCTGGCTGGCTACATCTTCGCTTCGGCCCTGCCCTTTCTGTTTATTCTTATGATGTCGCAGGGTCTCACCCTCGAAGTACATATTGCCATTGTGGTTTTCTCGGCTCTGATGCTGTTTTTGGCTGTGCGCAATGCTTTCGGAATTGTGTGGATGATTTTCATGCTGGCCGTTTATCTGTTCGTAATAGTCATGGCGCCCGATTCCGCCTGGATTATGTTGTATTCGTTCACCGGCATTATGCTGGTCGAAGCACTTACATCGGCTGTTGTGGTGTTCTGGCTTTCCATTGTGCAGCCGGCCAATGCTGGCGATGCAGCCAATCTGAATAAAACAACCATTTTGCCTGTCTGGTTCTGGGGATTTTTCTTCCTCGCCCAGGCCGCCCTCTTCTTCTATCTGTCGGTGCTGCTGCTGTTCTGATAAAAATAAGAACAGAGTTTTGCCACTAGGACACTAAGTCACATAAGATTTTCTTAATGGCGCACTAATTCCCGGTCCTGTAGCCGATTTAGCTTCTGAGACACAGCCGGGATCTCACAGAAAACCTTTGCAGCATATCCACAATTTCTTCCACGAATCCGCCGCGTTTCGACACGCTCAACGACCAGGCGGATGAAGGAATAAGGATGAAGTATTCCGGCGCGTTTAATGAACATTCCGATACTTCGTTTTAGTGAATAATCAGAATTTTTTTTATTGAAAATGAATAAAGAAACGAAAATTATTATACCTTTGTAATTAATCAGACCTGCCACGCCTCTGCTTGCAAGCGCACCCGGGCGGGTTTTATTTTTATAAGCCATGCAATACGCCAAACGGCCATTAAATATTGAAGACCAGATTAATAAACTTATTGAAAGAGGTCTCACAATTCATGACTCATCTCTGGCTACAAGCATATTGTCGAACATAAGTTATTACAGATTACGTGCTTATACTTATCCTTTTCAGAATAATTCTGATCCCAACCATCCTTTCATAAAATCTATTTCCTTTGAAGAAATAATCAGCTTGTATGAATTTGACCGTGATTTGCGCTTGTTGGTTTTCGACGCTGTTGAAAGAATTGAGATTGCTTTTAGAACCAGAATGATTTATCATTATGCATTAACTCATGGCAGTCATTGGTATGAAAATAAATCACTTTATCGCAATTGGAAGTATTTCATCAATGATATTACTTCGCTTGATAAGGAAATTGACCGCTCCGAAGAAGAGTTTATCAGACATTATAAAAACAAGTATTCTTCCCCGTTGAGACCTCCTTCGTGGATGAGTCTTGAAGTGGCTACGCTAACAACACTTTCGAAAATGTATCAAAATCTGATACGGTCGCCTGAAAAAAAAGCAATTTCCAAAAGTTTCGGACTCGATATTTATATACTTGAAAACTGGATGCATGTACTAAGTAACGTTCGAAATATATGTGCCCATCACAGCAGACTGTACAACCGCACTTTATCGCAAGCCATTGTTCTTCCTTCTTTCACTCATGGATACCTTTGGATAGAAAACGATAATATAGACAACGCAAAAATGTATGCTGTGCTGTGTTCAATTGTTTTTCTGCTGGATAGAATAAATGAACAGAACAAATTCCGCGTTAAACTTATTGACCTGTTTGCACGCCATCAAATGGTTCAACCCTTATTGCTTAATTTTCCAACAAACTGGAATGATAAACCTTTCTGGGCTTAACCACTGCGGTTGTTCTATGGCAAAGAAGTACAATAATTGACAGATATTCATTTATCAAAATCAAAAAAAAACAAAATCCCCGCAGCTTTCACCACGGGGATTCAAATACAAATATTTAGAAACCCACATGAATAAAAAAAACATCACACGGATTACAAATCCGCGCGATGTTTTTTTTGAAATAATTATTTTCGCTACTATTCCAGCGAGTGCACCACAAGCCCGCTGCGGAGCTTCGGTTCGAACCAGGTGGTTTTCGGAGGCATAATGTTGTTGGTGTCGGCAATGTCGATCAGCTGTTTCATGGTGACAGGATACAGTGCAAAAGCCACTTTCATTTCACCACTGTCAACGCGCTTCACAAGCTCGCCCAGACCGCGGATACCGCCAACAAAGTCAATGCGTTTGTCTGTGCGCAGATCTTTAATGTCGAACAGTTTGTCGAGTACCAGCTGCGAAAGAATGGTTACGTCGAGCACACCAATTGGATCAATATCGTTATAGGTGCCATGTTTGGCGGTGAGTGAATACCATTTACCGTCGATGTACATGCTGAAATTGTGCAGTCTGTCTGGTTTGTAGATGTCGGCGCCTTTGAGTTCAACGTCGAAATTCTCATTCAGTTTTTCGAGAAGCTGAGCAGCGCTCATACCATTCAGATCTTTTATCACACGATTGTAATCGATGATGGTGAGCTGATTGTCGGGAAAATGTACCGCAAGAAAATAATTGAATTCTTCTTTTCCGTTGTAGGACGGATTGAGTCCGCGTTTTTCTTTACCAACCAATGCAGCAGCAGCAGTGCGGTGGTGACCGTCGGCTA